>Ga0315912_10000311_pt1 | contig 98235 bp, 80 predicted proteins | sample VfabasoilMG_FD_204469 | JGI IMG/M metagenome (GOLD analysis project Ga0315912, IMG submission 204469) | Garden soil microbial communities collected in Santa Monica, California, United States - V. faba soil | ecosystem: Environmental > Terrestrial > Soil > Garden | place: USA: California... | reverse complement strand
TGCTCGCGAGCGGCGTACAACAATTCGTGATGTCTCGGGCCACCCCGCGCATTCACGGGGGTGAAGTACAGATCACTCGCGCTCCTCGGCACACTCCTGATCCCCGCAAGCGCGCTGGTTGCGTGCGGCGCAGAGTCACCCGCGGGTGTTCCGAGCTTCAACGATGGCAATCGCCCGCAGACGAACGGCGAGGTGCCGAGCACGGGCAGCCCGCAGAACACCGGTAACACCGGTAACACCGGAGCGATGGGTAGTCCCGGAGCGATGGGCGGCCCCGCCACCAATCCAGAGAGCAATCCTGCGCTACCGCTCATGCCCGTCAGCAACCCGGGGAACACGGCAAGCCCGCCCGATAGCCCGACGAGCACCGACCGCCCGACGAACACCGACACGCCGGAGAACACCGACACCCCCACGAACACCGACACACCGGAGAACACCGACACCCCCACGAACACCGATAGTCCCGTAACTCCGGGCGAGCCCGAGCCCACGGACTGCGGCACTCCGGCGCCCCCAGCGAATACTCCCATCGGCTACGGCGCGGCGACCACCGGCGGCGGCAACGCCACGCCCGTGGTCGTGAACAGCTTTGCCCAGGCGCAGGCGGCGCTCGACGCCTACCGCGACGCCTTCGATGAGGGAACGCAGAACGCGCTCGTGCTGCGCTACACCGGCCGCTTTGACTACTCGACCATCACGGACGTGTGCGTGCAGCACACGTTGGAGGCGCAGATCCTCGAGGTCAAGGAGATGGACAACGTGACCTTCATTGGCGCTCCGGGCTCCAGCGCCAATTTCGGCATTCACATCAACCGCGCCCACAACGTGATCGTTCGCAACATGACCCTGGGCTTGCTGCAAGGGGGTGACAGCTCGGACGCCATCACGATCGAAGGCAACGGCACCAACGGCGACGTCGAGAACGTCTGGATCGATCACAACGAACTCTTCAGCTCGACCAAGGACGACTGCGACGGGGCAGGGGACACGGAGTTCGACGGCCTGATCGACATCAAGAAGGGCGCGCGGCGCATCACCATCTCGTACAACTATCTGCACGACCATCAGAAGACGGGGCTGATGGGCTTCAGCGACTCGGACGACACGGAGCGCTTTGTCACGTTCCATCACAACCGCTACGAAAACGTGGTCTCGCGCACGCCGCTCCAACGCTTCGGTCTGATCCACGTCTTCAACAATTACTACGGGAATATCACGGGCAGCGGCATCAACGTGCGCATGGGCGGCATCGCGCTGATTGAGTCCAACTTCTTCGAAAACGCGGCCAACCCCATCACGTCACGCTTCACCGATGTCGCGGGCTTCTGGGAACTGCGCAACAACCACGTCGGCCCCGGCATCACCTGGACGACGGAATCCGATACGCTGGCCAACGCCGACAACTGGCAGAACACCGCGACCTTCCCAGCAGGCCAGCTCAACTACGCCTACACCCCCGACCGCGCCGCCTGCGTAAAACAAATCGTGCTAGCCCAAGCCGGCGCCAAACTCTAACCAGCTCTCCCCAGAGCCGAGCGCAGAGCCCGCGCGAGCGAAGCCCCGTCCCCCCAAGTCGAGCACGGGGCATGCGCGAGCGCAGCACCCCCAAGGGGCGCCCACCCAACTCGCGGGGGCGCTAGCCAAGCACCCTTGGATCGCAGGAACTCAAACAAGCAAGGGCGCCCCGCTACGGGGTGCGGAGTCCGCGCATGCCCCGCGCTCGACCCGCCACCCTCGGCCGATGAAGCAAGGGCGCCCCGCTACGGGGTGCGGAGTCCGCGCATGCCCCGCGCTCGACCCGCCAGCCCCGAGCGGGCCCCCGCGGAACGCAGAGCGAGGGCGTTGAACGCGCGCCCCTATCGGGGTGCGAAGTCCGCGTAGGATCCGCCTCCCCTCTCCCGTGCATGCGCCGCGCTCGACGTCGCACTGATGTCGTTGCGTAAGACTCGCGCGCTTCGCGGACGCAACATGCCGAATCTTTGGGCGCATTTGTATGCCGGAGTGCGCCTCGATCCTCTCGTAAATGCCGTGCGGCGCAGTCGGGCTGCGATACGATACCGGACGAGGAGGGCGGATTGACGCAGGCGGGAACTAACGGCCGGAGCCGTGAGGTCAGGATTGGGCTGGTGATGTACGGTGGCGTCTCGCTCGCCATCTACATGAACGGCGTCGCCAATGAGCTGTTTCGCGCGGTACGGGGCCGCGGCGTGTACAAGCTCTTCAAGCAGCTCACCGATTCCGATGTGATCGTGGATATCGTCAGTGGCGCCTCCGCTGGGGGCATCAACGGCATGTTCCTGGCGTTCGCGTTGTGCAACGAGCGTGAATTCTCGGAGTGCGCCGACCTCTGGCGCAAACAAGGGGACATCCAGGATCTGCTGCGCAAGCCCGCCACTCCGCCCGAGACCCAAACCTCCCTGCTCGACAGCGAGACGTACTATGAGCCCCAGCTCGCCGGCGCGTTTCGCAAGATGTGGAACAAACCGATCAACGCGCAGCAAAGCCAGGACGCACCGAGCAAGCTGAGCGAGCTCGACCTGTTCGTTGCGGGCACGGACTTCAATGGTCGCCGCTCCACCACGGTGGATTCGGCGGCGCACGTGATCGACGTCAAGGACTACCGCGCCCGCTTCTGGCTCAAGCATCGCGCCGGCCGCAAGACGCAGCTGGACCCGAGGGCGGATGGTCTGGGGCGTGACGGCGACGGGGCGGGACCGGCGCACGGAGCGCCGCCGCGGGACGCAGCGCCGCCGGAGGCCGGCTTTGCGGCGTTCGCCCGGCTCGCCCGCATCACGTCGTGTTTTCCCGCCGCCTTTGCGCCCGTGGCGCTCCAGGTGCCACCGGCGCTGCGCGCGGGCGAGGTGGACGCCAGGGATGCGGCGGTGGCGCGCAAGCTAGGCGTGTGGGGCGCGCTCGAGCCCGGGGAGTACCACTTCCTCGACGGCGGCATCCTGGACAACAAGCCGTTCACCAGCACCGTGGAGGCCATTTTCTATCGCATGGCGAATCGCCCGGTGCAGCGCCACTTGCTGTATGTCGAGCCCGATCCGGAGCGCTTTGGGGCCGAGCGCCAGCGGGTGCCGACCTTCCTGAGCTCGGCGTTGGACTCGCTGACCCGGCTGCCCTCCTACGAGAGCATCTCCGGAGATCTACAGGCGATCGGCAAGCACAACGACTCCATCGAACGCTACAAGCGCACCTGTGCCGAGCTGCGCAACTGGGTGATGAGCGCGCCTGCCGCGTCCGCCGAGCCGCCGAGCAGTACCGGCAGGCCGCGGGACGAAGCGCGAGCGATCTACGAGCGGGCGCGCTTGCAGGCGCTCGCGGACCTCGTGGGGGAGGGGCTCTTGAGCCTGGAGCCCGGCAGCCGACTCGATGATCGCGCTAGAGAGCAGATGGCGGGCCTGCGCCACGCGCTGGACGAGGGGATGGCAGAGGTGGAAGCCCGGACGCGCGGTCACGGGACCACCGCCGTAGCTCTGTTCAAGCGCTACGACGTCGAGTTCCGGCTCCGGCGCTTGATGCACCTGACGTACGTGTTGATGCCTGCGGCGCGCGGCCGCCCGCGCAACGAGGCGGAGCCCCCGGCGCGCCAGGGCATGCCCACGCCCGCCGAGCTGCTGGAGCCTGCCCAGTCCCACGAAGCGTTGGTCCAGATCGGCCACCGCATCGCCCTCCTGGAGATCGTGCGAGCCAAGCTCCTGCGCGCCATCGAGCGCAGCGCTCCGGCCTGGCGAGAGCTTCCGCCGGAGCGGGTCTGGAGCCAGGTGCTCGAGCGGCTCGACGCAGTGCTCGACCTGTCCGGACTGCCTCGGGGCGTGATTGCAGCGCTCGCAGGGGAGGGGCAGTGCCAGGAGCAGCTGGAGAGTCTGGGCCACGTGCTCGAGGCGCGCACCGATCCCAAATACACCGCGCCGCCCGGGTCGCGCGATTCATTGCTGCTGCTCGCCGACGAGGGAGAGGCGACCCTCATGAAGAGCTTGGGCGCGCTCGAGGCAGAGCCCTCGAGCGCAGCGGGTGAAGCACACCTCCCCCGCGGCGGGCGAGGCCCCCTCGACCACGAGTACCAGCGCTTCGAGGCGCTCGATCAGGTCCTGTTTCCGATCCAGTTCGTGGCGGATCTGCGCCAACAGGACATCATCCGCACCGTGCGGGTCAGCCCGCTCGATGCGCAGCGCGGCTGCTGTGCCGGCAACTTCTCCGACAAGGTGACCGGCGAGACGCTGGCGCACTTTGGTGCCTTTCTGAAGCGCTCCTGGCGCTCCAACGACATCCTGTATGGTCGCCTGGACGGCGCCTGCCAGTTGCTCGAAACGTTGCTCAATCCGAGCTGGCTCAGGACCGCGCTGGAAAATCCCAGGCAGCGGGAGCTCGTGCTCTCGGGCTTCGGCGTGGCCCCGGAGGAGCAACTCGACGCAGCCCTGCGCAGCGGGGCGCTCGAACGTTGGCTTTCCGCGTCGGATATTTTCCCGAAAGCCGGGCGGGACGCCGTGCGGCGCGTGGCTCGGGCGCTGGGTGGGCTGCTCGAGCCGGCGCAGGTGCCGGATTTCGAGCAGCGCATCGGGGGGGCCGCGTATGACGAATTGCTCGACGCGCTGGTCGAGGCGACTCATTTCAGCATCCTGCAGGAGGACTACGCCAAGCTGATTCAGGACTCGGTCGATGAACAGCTGGCCTGGCGCTCCGGCAAGGTCGAGCCGACGGGCGCGCAGGCGCGGCTGCCCTCGCAGCAACCCCAGCTCGACCCGGCGACGCGGGCCTTTGACCTCACGCTGGACAATCTCGCGGTCGAGGTGGCCGCACGCCAGTTCGCCAACGAGGCGCTGGCGGGCAAGCAGGAGAGCCGAGAGCTCGCCTACCTGCTGCGGAACTATCACGTGGGCAGGGAGAGCATCCAGGACGACATTCCGCCCAGCGTGCTGCTCGAGCTCGCGGCGCATTGCCTGCTGATCCTGCGCAACTGCGTGCTCAATAGCTTCGGCCCTGCGCGGGCCAGCGCCATCCGTGGCAATCGCTTCTACCGTGTCTTCGTCGACTGGCCGCTGCGAGCCTTCCATGCCCTCGCGGTCGTGATTCGACGGCGTCCGGCGCATGGCGGCATCGCGCTGGCATTGCTCGCCTATTTTCTGCTCGCGGTGCTGGTGGACCTGTGCTTCTTCGATTCCCTCTGGAAGCTGGAGGGGTGGCGCGGCTACCTCGGCACGTTCGTGTTTGTGGGACTACCCCTGGGCTGCCTGTTCGCCGCCACCGCCTTGATCGGTGCCAGTGAATACAGCTGGAAGAGCGTGCAGTCCTCCCAGTTGCGTCTGGCTCGTCGCCTCTTGGTCGGGATTGGGGCGAGCGTGGCGCTGCTCGCCGCGCTGGCGCCCGTCTACGTCGCCTACGCGTATGTGGCCTCCGCGGTGAGTGGTGCGCTGGCGCCGGTGCTGTGCCCATCGAGCTGGCTGCCCGCCGGTTCCTGCAGCCGAGCCGGCTACGTCGTGGTGCTCGCGGTCGCGGTGGCCCTCAGCTTCGGCATCGGGCGGGGCACGGCGCCGGCGTCGGGGCCTGGGCTGTTACGCCGGGTGCTCGACAAGCGGAAGAAGGGAGGGGGCCATGGCGGAGAGCCCCCGGCGAGCTCCGGCAGGGGCGCGGGTGCAGCCGTGGCCTGGCCGGCAGAGTGACGAGTGTGGGGTCCTAGGCGGCGATCGCGTAGGCGACGTGCAGCGCCGTCGGCGGCTGTTGACGGTAGATGCCGGGGGGCAGCTGGTAGTGCCGCTTGAAGGCTCGATTGAAGGCGAACTCGGAGCGGTAGCCGACGCGCGTGGCGATCTCGGCGAGCGCCGCGTCTGAGCCGAGCAAGAGCGAGGCGGCGATCTGCATGCGTTTCTGGGTCAGGTAGCGCATCGGTGAGAGCCCGAGCACGCGCAGAAATTGCCGCGCGAAGGCCGGGCGCGAGAGTCCGACCGCGCGTGCCAGGAGCTCCACCGTCCAGCGTTTGGAGATATCGGCGTTCAACAGCTCGAGCGTTTTCTCGATGCGCCCGTCGCGCAGCGGCCGGCCCCATTTCGGCAGCGGCACGGCCGTCGAGATCCTGCGCACGTACACGAGCAGGCTCCGGAACAGGAAAGCGAGCAGCTCCTCACTGTGGGGCTTCGCCAGCTCGAGCTCATCGGCCATGAGCCGCAGCACGGCGGCCAGAGCGGGGTGACGCGCGACTGCATCTCGCGTGAACGTCCGTGATTTGCCGGCTTCGGTGAGCCGAAACCAGACCCCCTCGGGCCCGCCGGAGAAGGTGGCCTCGATCAGCAGGGCAGGGCGCGGCTCCGCCGAGCGGGCCACGACCCGCAGAGCCGAGCGCGCACGTTCGACGTGGACCTCGAGCGCAGGCAGTGAGTTCGTCTTCACCAGGGAATCTTGCCCCCGCCAGGAGCGATTTTCCACCGCTGAGAGCTTTGGACAACGCTTCGAGACGACGGGATATGGCGCCCGTGCCGGCGCGCGCCCAGAACGCTGCAAGAGGCAACATGAGCGGTTTGAGTACCCATCTCACAGATGTATCGGAGAAGAACGCCCCGTCGTCGCTGGTGCGCGACCATCTCTTCGCGGCCCGCACGGTGCTGGTCTTTGGCGAGGTGACGACGGTGCTGGCCGAGTCGGTGTCGGCGCAGCTGCTGGCCCTGGCCGAGCGCAGCGCTGACCCCATACGTATCGTCATCCATTCGCAGGGAGGGCACGTCGAGTCGGGCGACACGATCCACGACGTGATTCGCTTCATCACGCCGGAGGTCCGCATTCTCGGTACGGGCTGGGTCGCCAGCGCCGGAGCCTTGATCTTTGCGGCCGCGCGCCGCGAGCACCGCTTTGCGCTGCCCAACACGCGCTTTCTGCTGCATCAACCGCTGGGGGGTGTGGGCGGCCCGGCCTCGGACGTCGAGATCGAGGTGCGTCAGATCCTGGAGATGCGCCAGCGCCTGAACGGCATCTTTGCCCGCGCTACGGGACAGACGCTCGACAAGATCACGAGCGATACCGAGCGCAACCACTGGATGAACGCCGAGGAGGCCCGCGCCTACGGTCTGGTCGGGTCGATCGTGGAGAGTGCCGCCGAGTTCACGCGACCAGCGTGACCGTTCACGTCCCCCAGCGCGTGCGCCAGGCGGGAACCTCGGCGAGCGCCTGCGCGGGCCAGTTGCCGTACCAGGCGTAGCCGGTGCGGCGCTCGTTTTCGATCTCGGCCAGACTGTAGCGCCGCAGGAAGAACGGATCGTCGGCACACTCCGGCACCTCGCCGATCCCAGTTGATCCAGCCGGCGGTCCCCACGCGGCAGAACGCGCGGGACGCGGTGGCTCTCGCCTCGTTGGATGCCGCGAGGCACCGGGGGCAGCCGCCCATCTTCACTTCAGTTGCCGAGACCTTGGGGAAAGCGTCAGCGGGCGGCTCCGCGGGGCCGTTCATCTCCCTGCGTCGAACTGGCCGGGCGGGCGCCGCAATGTTACACTCCTTCGGTGTCACGCGAGAGAGCGGAGATCCGGCGGAGGACCTGGCAAGGTGGCGTGGCCGGCTCCCTCGGCGAGATGGATCGCGTCGATCTGGACTGGTGGCTGGCGCAGAGCGCTGCGGACCGCCTACGCGCGATGTGGGGCCTGGTAGAAGACACGCTCACTCTTCAAGGGCAGGATGGACCTACACCCCGACTTCAAAGACCTGTTGGAGGAGTTCGTCCGCTGCGGGGTTAGGTTCGTATTGCTCGGCGGCTATGCCGTTGGCATTCACGCCAAGCCTCGCGCGACGAAGGACCTGGACCTGCTGGTTTCAGCGCAGGGCGACAACCTGGTGCGAGTTGCGACTGCGTTGACGGCGTTCGGCGCGCCAACCCATGTAGTCGAAGCGGCCCGAAACATGCAGCCCACCGAAGTGGTCTATCTAGGGGTGCCACCTGTGCGTATCGACATCTTGCAGAAAGCGGATGGGATCGACACTGAGCAAACACTGGGGCGTGCCATCACTGTCCGCGTCGGTGAGTTGTCCGTACCGGTCATCTCGATCGAAGACCTGATCGCAAACAAGCGCGCTGCCGGAAGGTTACAAGATCTGGTGGATGTTGCCTTGCTCGAACGAATCCGCAGCCGACCGTGACCCCAGGCCAGCGCGGCAGGGGGCTGCGAAGTTCGTGCGTTTCTCAGCTCGCCGTGATCGAAGCGCCCTTGAACTCCCGACTCGCAGCCGGCAACTCGTCCACCGCATCAATCACGCGGTCCGCGCCGGCGGCGTGAAGCTCGGCCGCCGTGCCGTAGCCCCAGGTCACTCCGAGGCTGGCGATGCCGTTGGCCCGGGCACCCACGATGTCGTGGGCACGATCCCCGATCATGCACGCGCTGCGCGCCGGAATGGACTCGGACGTGAGGACGTACGCGATGAGCTCCGTCTTGCTGGAGCGCTCCCCGGACAGTTCTGGCCCGTACACGTGCTCGAAGAATTCCCTCAACCCAAAGTGATCGATGATGCGGTCGGCGTAGACCCGCGGCTTCGAAGTGACGATGCACGACGCGAAGCCCTCGCTGCGGAGCTGGGTCAACACCCCTGGCACGCCGGGATGCACCGCGTTTTCGAAAAGTCCGATGCTCGAGTATCTCTCACGATACAGCCGGACGGCCTCCTCGATCAGCGCCGGCTCCTCGCTGCCGAGCAGCTCGACAAAGGCGTCGCGGAGCGGCGGACCAATGAATCGCCGCAGCTCCGCGACAGACGGCGAGGTGCGACCCAGGGCTTGGGCAGCGTACGCGAAGCTGGCAGCGATGCCAGGTGCCGGCTCCGTCAGTGTCCCATCGAGATCAAAGAGTAGGTAGTACAAGCTTGCCAGGAGAGTGAAGCACAACGCCAGCGTCGTGGCTGGACATCAGCACGCCGGCCCCTGACTTCTAGCGGAAGTGGCGCTCGTAGGCCTCTACTTCCGGCGTCAAATCGCTCCAGCTGCGCCGGGTTCGCACGAACACGTGCCGAAACACGCTCGTTGCAGGAGCGAGCCAATCGGGGGCGTCATAGGTGCCCGCCGGGACGCTCCGAAGCTCCGGCACTGCCTCGAGTGTGAGGCCGAGGTTGCTGCCACAACGCGAACAGAAGTGGACGTCGAGCCAGCGCCCCGACTCGTCCGACGTGTGCCGATACTGCGCTGCCTCGGCCCCGGAGCAGCGCACGTTCTCCTTCCGAAACACGATCTCGGTACCAAACGCCGTCCCGGTGCGCCGCTGACACCAAGTGCAATGACACAGCGTCACCCGCTCTGGCTCACCCACCGTGACATAGCGGCAAGCGCCGCAAACACACCCTCCCGCCCGCTCCACCAGCATCGGCACAGCCTCGCGCAGATCCCGTCCCAAAGTCGAGTGCGACCCCGCCGGGTCGCGGTGCTCCGGCGCGCTCGAAGCCAGGTTACACCGCGCGCGGCGGCACGCTCGCCGCATTTGTGCGGTCGAAACGGCTGCCCGAATGGCCGTTTGCATTTCTGGAACGCGGCCGATTTCGTACAATGCCACGCCGTCGGATGGAGGACAGCGATGACACGACAGAACGATAGCTGCGAAGCGGCGATTCGGCTTCTCGAGGAAGTGGCGGCGCTGCTGAAGGAGCCGCAGTCGAGCTTTGCTTTCGCGCGGCATGGTGTCAACACGAGCCTGGCGCTGCTGGCCGTGCAGGGCACCATCGCCTACCTGGACGGTAACAAGCTTCGGGCAGCAGAAGACCTGGCGACGGCAGCGGAAGAAATCCGCGCTCGTAGCGAACGCACGTGAATGGGACCTCTGGATGCGACAGCGCCGTGTGGCGGGGCAACTCGCAACGGCCGAGTTGCCCGCAGGCACCCCCAGGCTCCAGCCGCTAGTGAGCTCGAGAAGGTGTGGTAGGAGATCGGGGCGATGAGACGTAGGCACTACGGCAGAGCAGCGCGCTGCACCGTTTTCGCAGGCAGGCGCGCGCCCCTACTCGCTTTGGTGCTCGCGCTGAGCAGCATCGTCGCTTGTGCCGCCTCGCCGCAGGCCGCCGCCACACCACGCGCGGCCGCCACGGCCAGCGCGGCCGCGCCGCAGGACGAGCGCAGTGCAAAGGTGGAGCACGGGTTGCTGCCGCCCGTACGAGTCCGGGGCGAGGACGTGCGCTACGAGCTCGAAGAGCGCATGCGCCAGCATCGGATCCCCGCGGTCAGCATCGCCGTCTTTGAAAACTACGAGCTCGCCTGGTCCAAAGCCTACGGCTTCGCGGCGCTCGAAAGCCAGGAGCGGGCGACTCCGCACACGCTATTTTTGGCCGGCTCGATCAGTAAATCGGTCAATGCGCTCGCCGCCCTGCTGGCGGTCGCGGACGGCAGGCTCTCGCTCGACAGCCCGATCAACGAGCAGCTGGAGAGCTGGAAGCTGCCCGAGAACGAGCTCACGAAGGCCACGCCCGTCACCTTGCGCCAGCTGCTCAGCCATACCGCAGGCACCACCGTGCACGGGTTTCCAGGCTACGAGCGTGGCGTGAACCTGCCCACCCTGCAACAGATCCTCGACGGGCAACCGCCCGCCAATAGTCCGCCGGTCCGCGTCGATCTCGCGCCGGGCAGCCGTGCCCGCTACTCGGGCGGCGGCATCACGATCACGCAGCTCGCGCTCGTCGAGCGCTCGAAACGCCCCTACCCCGAGCTTCTGCAAGACTCGGTTCTTACCCCACTGGGGATGACGGAGAGCACCTTCGAGCAGTCGTTGCCGGCCGAGCGCGCGAAGTACGCGGCGGTGGCGTACGACCCACGAGAGGCCGCGATCCCGGGGCAGCATCACCTCTACCCGGAGATGGCAGCCGCCGGCTTGTGGACGACGCCGTCGGACCTGGCCCGCTTCTTCCTGGAAATCGCGCGCGCTCGCGCAGGCCGCCCCTCGCACGTGCCGAGCCCCATTGCGCTCCAGATGACGACCAGGGTCGCCAACGCTGGCCCCCAAGGCGCCGGGCTCGGGGTCTTCTTGTTCCCCCGCCAAGGCACGCCTTGCTTTGGCCACGATGGCGCCGACGCAGGCTTCACCGCCATCGCCGTGGCCAGCATGGATGGGGGGTTCGGCTACGTCGTGATGACCAACTCGGACAACGGCCCGAAGATCTTCGACGAGCTCGGCCGCGCCATCTTCGCCGCTCACGGCTGGCCGAGCACGGAGCATGAGGTCGAGCGAGTGCCGCTCAGCCCCGAGCAGCGGGCGCGCTTCGTGGGTCGCTACCTGTCGGGACGGCTGCCGCTCAGCATCACGCAACGTGGGGGCCAGCTCGTGCTGCACCAGCCGATCGCGGCGGACGCCGAGCTGGTGCCCGTCGCTCCGGATCGTCTGCTCTCGTCGGGGGATGGCAGCAGGCTGCTGCTGAACGCCCAGGGCGACCTCGGGCGCCTGCCCCCTAACCTGCCCCCCAACGCGCCGCCGAGGCCGCTGCGCCGCGTGCCCGACACCGAGCTCATCCCCATCTTTGAAATCGAAGCCGGGCGCTTCGACGCCGCCGTGGCCGCCTGGCGCACCCAACTGGCTCAGGACGCCACGACGGCGCGCGAAGACGAAGACCTCGCCAGCGAGCTCGGGCTGATGCTGCTCGACCGAGAGCCGAGCCAGGCCGTCCCGCTACTGCGCCTGGTGGCGACGGTGTTTCCAGACTCGACCCGCGCCCACAACCTCCTGGCGCTGGCCTACGAGCAGACGGGCGATCCCGCCCGAGCCATCCAGGAGTACGAGCAAGCCCTGCAGGTCGTGGACACGGACCCGCGCAAGACCTCCGACGACGAAAAGCAGCAGGCGCGCAGACACGCCCAGGATCAACTCGCCAAGCTCCGTCAATAAAAGGTCGGAGCCCGCGCGAGCGCAACCAGTCCCCCAAATCGAGCGCAGACCCTGCGCGAGCGCAAAACCAGTCCATCCAAGTCGAGCGCGGGGCATGCGCGAGCGCAAAACCAGTCCCCCAAAGTCGAGCACGGGGCATGCGCGAGCGCAGCACCCCCCAGTCCCCCAAAGTCGAGCGCGGGACATGCGCGAGCGCAGCCTCCCACTCCCCCAAAGTCGAGCGCGGGACATGCGCGAGCGCAGCCCCCCCAGTCCCCCAAAGTCGAGCGCGGGGCATGCGCGAGCGCAGCACCCCCCAAGGGGCGCGGCACCTGATCAACTCGGTAAGACTTAATCCAGCACTTTGGATCGAAACAACCAAAGGCCGAGGATGGGGACCCGCGCTGCGCGGGGCCTCGGCCGATCCCGCAGGCGCGCCCCGCTAAGGGGGTGCGGAGTCCGCGCATGCCCCGCGCTCGACCCACCACCTCGGCCGATCCAGCAAGCGCGCCCCGCTAAGGGGGTGCGGAGTCCGCGCGTGCCCCGCGCTCGACCCACCACCCCCCTAGGCCAGACTCCCCCGCTGATCCTTGACCACCTTGCCGTCGCTCATCGACACCACTCGCGGCATCCGCTGCGCAAACGAAGGATTGTGCGTCACCACCACGATCGTCGTCCGGTGCTTGCGATTGATCTCGAAGAACAGATCGTGGATCGCGTCGCTCGTCGCCGTATCCAGATTGCCGGTGGGCTCATCTGCGAGCAACAGCTTCGGCTCCAGCGTCAGCGCCCGCGCGACCGCAACGCGCTGCTGCTCCCCGCCGCTCATCTCCCCGGGCCGGTGTGTCATGCGATGACTCAGCCCCACCTCCGTCAACAGCTCCCGCGCCCGCTGCTCCATCACCTTGCGCGCATCGCCCCGGATCAACCCCGGCATCATCACGTTTTCCAGCGCGTCGAACTCGGGCAGCAGATGATGAAACTGAAAAACGAAACCGATCGACTGATTCCGCACCCGCGCCAGCTTCGGCCCCGACAGCGTCGTCAACTCCTGACCGTCGAGCACGATGCGCCCGGCCGTCGGCAGATCGAGCGTGCCGATGCAGTGCAAGAGCGTGCTCTTGCCGGCACCCGAGGCTCCCACGATGCTCAGCAGCTCCCCGGCCTGGATCTCTAGATCGATACCCTTGAGCACCTCGAGCACGTTGCCCATGTGCTTGAACGACTTGTACAGACCGCGCACGACCACCAGACCGGTATCGTTGTTGGTCCTCGGCTGAGCTCCGTGCGGCGCCACTGCATCGCTCACCTGGTCACTCATCTGATGGGTCATGGTCTGCTCGCTCATTCGTAGCGGATCCCGTCGACCGGGCGCAGCCGGCTCGCGGCGACGGCCGGGTAGATGGTGGCCAGGATGGTGATACCGAGAGAACACAGGGCCACCACGGCGTAGTCGAGCGGGTCCACATTGATGGGCAACCGATCGACGTAATACACGTCCGGATCGAGCCGGACGCCAAACCACAAGAGCCCCAGGCACAACACCAGCCCGGTCACTACCCCAAACACCGTGCCGATCCCCCCGATCAGCAGCCCCTCGCTCATGAACACCTCGAGGATGCCCAGATCGGATGCGCCGGTCGCCTTCAGGATGGCGATTTCCTTGCTCTTCTCCGTCACCATCAAGAGCAGCGTACAGATGATGCAGAAGCTGCCCACCACGATCGCGATCGACAGGATGATGAAGGTGACGATCTTCTCCAGCTCGAGCGCGCTGAAGAGCCCCTTGTTCAGCTCTTGCCAGTCGCGGATGCGCAGCTCCTGGCCTGCCAGCTCCTGGGAAAGGCGCTCGCGCACTTCCCCCGCGCGGTCCTCCCGCTCCACCTTGATCTCGATCTGGCTGATGGTCCCCGGACGATCCAGGAAGCGCTGGGCTTGATCGAGAGCCAGATAGGCGTGGCTCGAATCGTACTCGTACATGCCGCTGTAGAAGACCGCTCCGACCCGGAACTTGCGCGCGCGGGGCAGCACGCCCATGGGCCCCAGCTCCCCCACCGGCGACACCAGCGTGATCTCATCGCCGACGTAGACATGCAGCGTCTTGGCCAGTTCCCGCCCCAGCACGACCGCCGGCAAGGCGTTCTCCTTCTGGATCACCGCGGCGACGTCCGGATCCAGCGCTCCCGCACTGGCTGCGCTGTCTGCGCCGCGCTGGACGCGTGGACCGTTCAGGTAGCGGTGCCCGCCGCGGCCGATCCAGATCGGCTCGTCCTCCCCCATCTCGCTGATGCGCTCGGGCTCCGCCAGGTACTCGAATTTGCCGACCTCGATGTTTTTCACGAGATCGATCACGCTGCCGATGCTGGTCGTCTCCACCCCGCGGATCAAAACCCCGGCGGTGTTGGATTGGCTCGACGCCATGGCCTCCCCGGTGACGACGGGAGTGGCGGCCATCACGCCCGGCACGAGCCGCACCCGATCGAGCAGATCGTCCCACGCCATGTGCCCGAATTCGCTCGGCTGGCTGCCGCTCGGCAAGCCGGGCCCGGCGCCGGACTGTGTGGCCAGGCTATCGATGCTGATGTGGGCGTTGTTGCCGAGGATCTTGTGTTTGAGGTCCGCGCCGAAGCCGCCCATGATCGAGACCACGGCGCACAGCGCGAAAGAGCTGATCGCCACGCCGGCGATCGAGAGCAGCGAGATGACGGTGAGAAAGCCGCTCTTGGAGGCGCGCACGTGGCGTGCGGCGACGAAGCTGACAAACCCGCGCCCCTCCAGCCGATCGAGCGCCCAGGGCAGGGCCAGCGACATCAACGAGAGCGTCGAGAGCGTGCCAAACAGGGCCGCGCCGACGCGCACGATCTGCTGCCACAGCACGAAGCTCACTCGCTCGGGCTCGGGCAGCAAATAGGCCCAGATGCCCAGCGCGACGCCGAGCACCACGGACACGCACGTGGTGACGACGAGCAGGCGCTGCCGGCCGGGCCGCGCGCGCCGTGCCAGGCGCCGGACCACGAAAAACAGCGCGGCTGCGAGCAAGAGGCCGAGCACGATGCTCGCCCCGAGCTGAGGCCCCGCGCTCAGCGAGTTCCACAACGCCCAGGCCGTGCGCAGCTCCTCCCCGCCGAGCGCTGCCAGCTGATTCATCCGCGCGCTTCCGGGCGCAACAACGGAAACGCGATCACATCGCGGATCGACTCTTGCCCCGCGAGCATCATCACCAAACGATCGACGCCGATGCCGAAACCAGCGGCAGGTGGCATGCCATGCTCGAGCGCGCGAATGTAGTCGGCGTCAAAATCCATGGTTTCCTCCCGGCCCTGGGCCTTGCGCTGCACCTGCTGGCGGAAGCGCTCGGCTTGATCATCGGGATCATTCAGCTCGCTGAAGGCGTTGCCCAGCTCCCGCCCGTCGATGAAGATCTCGAAGCGTTCCGTCAGCTTGGGGTTGTCGTCACGCCGGCGCGCCAGGGGTGATACGTCCGTCGGGTAGTCCATGATGAACACGGGTAGGCCCTTGTTCGTGGTGGCCGAGCGGTAGTCCTCCGGCAGAAACGGCTCCGCCAGATACTCGTAGGCGACGAAAATGCGCTCACCGCCGCTGTGGCAGTGATCGAGCGCGCGCGCCAGGTTCGTCCAGTCGATCGCGCCGGAACGCGCGCTTTGCCCGCGCCAGCGCTGGGTCTGCTTGCGGAAAGCGTCGCCGTCCCACGGCTGGTCCGCCTCCAGCTGCTGGATCAGCGGTTCCTGCACGGTGGCTCGTTCGAGAGCCGCTGCCAGCGCTTCGTGGATGGGCAAGCGCACGAACGGCTCGTCCAGCGTGAAATTGCGCCCGTCGCGCCAGGCCTCGTACTGGGCGCTTTGTCCGAGTTCTTCAAAACGACGACCGAGGAAGGTGTCGACATGTCGGAGCAGACGCTCCCCGGTCGACATGAGCGTGCGGTAGGTGGCGTAGGCCTGATAGAACTCGAGCATCGTGAACTCGGGGTTGTGCCGAGTACTGATGCCTTCATTGCGGTAGTTGCGGCCGATTTCGTAGACGCGCTCGAAGCCGCCGACGAGCAGCCGCTTTAAATACAGCTCCGGAGCGATGCGCAGAAATAGGTCGAGCTCGAGCGTGTTGTGCCGGGTGACGAAGGGCTTGGCCGCAGCGCCGCCCAGCACGGAATGCAGCGTGGGCGTCTCCACCTCGATGAACTGTTCGCGATCGAGAAAATCCCGCAGCCCCTGCACGATGATCGAGCGGGCGCGCAGCACCTGGCCGACGGCGGGGTTGGCGACCATGTCGACGTAGCGGCGCCGGTAGCGCTGCTCGACGTCCGTGAGGCCGTGCCACTTCTCCGGCAGCGGGCGCAGCGCCTTGCCCACGGAGCGCACGAAGTGCAGATCGATGCTGAGCTCTCCGCTCTTGGTCAAGATGATCGGGCCGCGCGCCTCGACGTGATCGGCGACCTCGATCTCCTCCAGCCGAGCAAAGCTGTCCCCCAGCACGTCGCGCCGGGCAAACAGCTGGATCTCTCCGGTCTGATCGCGCAAGCGCAGGAAGCTCAGCTTGCCGAAGCCGCGCCGCGCGATCACCCGGCCGAGCACCTGTACAACGGCAGGCTCTGGCCCGATCAGGGCGGCAAAACGGACCGGGTCATAGCGCTGCTCGGTGACATCGACGAGCGCAGAGGCGAACCGTTCGCGGAGCGGGCCGAGCCAGGCGCGCGCGTCGGTATCCAGGTCGTTGGGGAAGGGGTTGATGCCCTCACTGCGCGCCGTTTCGGCCTTGGCTCGGCGCGTGGCGATGAGCGCTTCTTCGCTGCTTTGCGCCGTCCCGGGGCTAGGTTCGGAGAGCGAGGCGTTCATCCTGGTCGGTCCTAGCGCGCGCGCCGCTGTGCGTCCAGGGTCTAGGGGATCTACTCGCGCGAGGCCGGATTGGCCGCGATTCGCGCTGCAGCATCAGGGTCCGCGCTCATGCTCAGGTAGCTTTCGATGAAAGAGTCCAGATCACCGTCGAGTACGGCGTCCACCTGGCTCGTTTCGTGCTCCGTACGCAGATCCTTCACGAGCTGGTACGGCTGCAGGACGTAGCTGCGGATCTGGCTGCCCCAGGCGATCTGATCCTTGCCGGCTTCATACTTGGCCTTGTCCTCGGTCCGCTTGGCCAGCTCAATCTCGTATAATTTGGCCTTGAGCATCTTGAGCGCCATGCGCCGGTTCTGCAGCTGGCTGCGCTCGGCGCGGCACACCACCATCAGACCGCTGGGCAGGTGGCGCATGCGCACCGCCGTTTCTACCTTGTTGACGTTCTGCCCACCCTTGCCGCCGGCGCGCATCGTCGTGATCTCGAGGTCGCCTTCGTTCACCTCGATGTCGATCTCGTCCTCGATGTCGGGCGTGACCTCCACGGCGCAGAAGGACGTGTGGCGCCGGGCGTTGGAATCGAACGGGCTGATGCGCACCAGGCGATGAATGCCCATTTCTGCGCGCAAGTACCCGTACGCAAACGGCCCGGTCGCAGTGAAGGTGGCGCCATCGATGCCCGCCTCGTCCCCCGCCTGGTAGTCGATGATGTCTGTCTTGTAGCCGCGCCGCTCGCACCAGCGCAGATACATGCGCAGCAGCATGGCCGCCCAGTCTTTGGCCTCGGTGCCGCCCGAACCCGGATGCACGCTGACGATGGCGTCGGCATGTGCGGCAGGACCCGTGAGCATGCGCTCGAGCTCCGCGCGACGGACCCGGTCCACGAGCGCCAGGCCCTGTGCCTCGACGTCGCGCACCATGGCGTCGTCACCCTCGGCTTCGGCCAGCTCCAGGAGCTCGGTCGTGTCCGAGACCTCGCGGGTCAGCCCCTCGATGGTCTTCAGCTTTTGCTCGACCCCGGAACGGCGGCGCAGCAGGCTCTGTGCCTTGGCCTGGTCGTTCCAGAAGTTCGGGACGCTGGAAAGCTGGTTCAGCTCTTCTAGTTGGCGTTCGAGTTGAGGGACGTCAAAGATGCCCCCTTAGCGCATCGACGCGCCGCCTGAGGTCCGCGAGTACCGGGCGAATCTCCGAAGCCATGGGGGCCTTGTAGCCCTCCTCGCGGCAGGTCGCAAGCGTCCCGGTCCCGGAAGGAGAGCGGTGCGTCGGGGCGATCCGGGGGCTGTTCCAGCTCGAGCCGGCGCGAGAACCACCCGTCGGTCCAGGCGTCCAGGCGCAGCAGCGCTTCCAGTTCCCGCAGTACCGCGGCAGCGCGCTCTTCCTCCGAGAGCAGCTCCGAGCCGAGGGCCAGGCGCGCCCGCTGCCAGTCGAGCAGCGCGTCCAGGACCTGTCGGCTGCGCTTCTGGCGCTCTTCGATGGCCTGGGCCTTCAGGCGCTCGATCGCGATTTCGTCCTGCGAGAACAGCCCGCGTTCCAGGCGCCAGGTGAGGCGCGCCTCGAACCACAGGTCGCGCCCTCCGTCGCGCGTGAAGCGCGCCGGATCGGTCAGCGTGGGCGAGAGTTTTTGCGACTGGTCGCGCGAGCTGCCGGCGGCCAGCCGCAGCTCGGGCAGGACTGCCGCGGAGCGGGTGCGGGAGGCCATGGAATCGAGCTGGCGCGGTGGCGTGGCGCCATCGGCGACCCGGGCCGCGGCCGCCAGCGTGGCGCGCGCCAGCGCCGGCGTCAGCGTCAGCGAAGAGCGCGGGGCCGCGGAGGGCCAGACGCGGAGCTGCCCGGGCTGTGGCGTCGAGGAGGGTGGACCCGGGGGCGCGGCGCTCGGGGCAGTGGGGTTGCTCGGGGCGGCATCGTGGCTCGGGGCGGCCAGAGCCGAAGGGCCCGCGACGAGGCGATCGAGCGCGACGCCGAGCTCCAGCACGCCAAACATGCGCTCGCGGGGCTCGCCGCTGCGCGCGTATCCGCCGCGCAAGCGCAGCCACCAGGCGCCGCGCGAAGCGTCGGAGTCCGAGTGGGGCGCGCTCCGCGGCGACAGGTCCGCTGCGCGTGCGGGCACCACGACGAGCGCGGCCAGCAGGGTCACGACCAGGGCAGGCGAGAACATACCGGGCAGCTCGTCCGCGAGCAGCGAGCGGTTTCGGGAGGCTGCGGCCTCCGCGCCGCCGCGGCGCAAATGGCCGGGGATTTGCGGGCGACTACACGGTCAGGGGCGCAGCTATGGCCAGGCTAGCGCCGGCGCGCGCCGCGAGCGAACCGGGGTCTGCCGAGGGGTACGGCAGGAAGCGCGCCTCTACGTTCGCCAGCCGGTTGGCCTCGGCTGCCCAGACGAGGCCGGCGACCGCCAGCGCGGGTGCTTCCGGAGCGTCGCTTCGGGTCAGTTTGGCGCGCACCACGGCGTGTTTGGCCATGCCCTCCAGGTGCACGGCGCCCGAGGCATGATGCACGGGGAAGCGGCGCTCCCGCCGCCGGCTGCCGTCGCGGTGCGGAGCATGGCTCACGACCCACACCCAGTGCGGTTCCGCGCCGCCCTCGACGGGAGCCGGCAGGGCGAGCTCCCAGTACAGGTACAGGCCAGCGGCGGTGTCGATCAGCACCAGCCCATGCCCTCGTGGAGGCGAGGCTTCGACCAGCGCAGCGGGGTCGACCGAGTTGGCGACCTCCGCGGGCGCGGCGAGGTCGACGGAGTTGGCGACCTCCGCGGGCGCGGCGAGGTCGACGGAGTTGGCGACCTCGATCGGGTGGGCCAGCGCGCTGAGCGCCGGCACGCTGACGGAGTTCGCCAGCTCGACCGAATCGCTACTGGGCGCGGATACGCTGACGGAGTCGGCGAGCTCGACCGAGTCGGTACTGGCGGAGGAAATGCCCACGGAGTCGGGGGCCTGCGCGGAATCCGGCGCGGGCAGCACGCCCACCGACGGCTCTGTCTTCAAGCCGGGCTCGGTGCCCTCGTTGTCGGCGGGGGCCGTGGCGTTCGCGCCCAGCCGGGAGACGGACGCTCTGGCTGCGGAGGGCCTGGCTGCGCCGTTGGCGGGTTTGGCTGCGCTGCCGTTGCTGGGCTTGGCTGCGCTGCCATTGCCCGGTTTGACCGCCGTGGTCGCCGGGCTGCCGGCCGCTGCCTGGGCGAGCAAGGCCTCTTGCCGGCGGCGTTCTTCCAGGCGAGCTGCGAGCTGCGAGCGCAATTCACGCGCCAGATCATGATCCGGATCGCTCGCCAGCACTTCATCGAGCGTGCCGATGCCGCGCTCCAGATGTCCCTGTGCCGCGTAGATGCGCGCCAGCGTGACCGTGGCCACTGGCGGCGGGCCACTCGGCGTCGGCCGCAGCGAGCCGTCGCCCCGGATCAGCGCCGCTGCATCGGGCAGGTGCAGGCCCTGTTCCACGATGCTGGCCAGCAGGCGCCGCGCTACTCCGAGCCAGGTCACCGATTGAGGTTGCGGCCGGGGCTCCGGCTTTCGCGCCCGCTCGATGGCCGCCTGCAGTTCGGCGCGCGTCATCACGTCCGCGTCGGAGACGCGCAACGCCTGGGCCAGCTTCAGCAATTCCAGGCGCGAGAGCCCCTTCGGATTGACCTCGTCATTCAGCATCGGCGGTCTCCAGCGTGACAGACTAACCTATGCCAGGCCCCCGAGGTTGCGGGGTTTTTTCTGCGCGGAGTCGATCCCAGGCGCAGCCGCGCGCCGCTCCACGTCCCCGGCTGCCGAGTCGGACCAGGACGGACAGCTAGTGCCAGGCGCCGTGCGCCTCGGCATCGGGCCGCCGCTCACACAGGCTCCGCGCCGCGTCGAGCTTGTCTCGATCGAGCTGAGCCTGCAGCTCGGGCAGACCGTTGAAGCGCACCTCGTCCCGCAGCCGCTCGACCAGGTGAATACGGAGCGAGCGCCCGTACAGGTCACCCGAGAAGCCGAGCACGTGCACTTCCACCTTCAGCTCTCCCAGGTTGAGCGTCGGGCGCACGCCGATGTTGGCGACGCCGGGCCCGAGCTTTCGATAGGCAGAGCCCTCCAGCAGGTCGACCAGGACCGAGTAGATGCCGTGCGCGGGCAAGAGCTCCGGGATCGCCGCGATGTTGGCGGACGGCACTCCGAGCTCACGCGCGCGCTGCTCGCCGTGTTCCACCTGACCGCTCAGCGCATGGGGCCGCCCGAGCAGGCGCTCGGCATCGCCCACGCTCCCCGCCGTGATCAGATCGCGGATGCGCGTGCTCGAGATCACGCCCTGCTCGTCGCCGTGCAACGCCTCGGCGCGGGCCTCGAAACCGAGCTCGCTGCCGAGCGTGGACAGCGTCCCGGCATCCCCGGCGCGACCGCGCCCGAAGCGAAAGTTCTGCCCGACCGTGACCAGGCGCGCGCCGAGCTTGCCGAGCAGAAGATCGCGCGCAAACTCGCGCGGGGTGGCCGCTGCGAGCCCCTTGGTGAACGGCTCGACCACGACACCCAACTCTGGCGAGAGGCGGGTCAGCAGATCGATCTTGCGCTCGAGCGGAGTGAGCACGGGCCGCTGCCCTCGGCCGAGCACGACGGAGGGGTGAGGGTCGAAGGTGAGCACGAGCGGCACCAGGGCGCGCTCCCGGGCGAGTGCGATCCCGCGCTCGAGCACGAAACGGTGACCGCGATGGACCCCGTCAAAGTTCCCCACCATCACCAGGCTGCCGCTAGCACCTGGCCCCGGTGGGAACCCTTTGCGACCAAACCAGCTTTGTCCGTTCACCTGACGTCTCGCCTTCGGCGTCTGGTTGCGCTCTTACTACAAGGCTGACCGACTGGCGACTCCCCCTCGACTTTTCTGGCTGGAAACTCGCCGCTGTCGGCTGATTCGGGGCGATCGGAGAACGCTCCGGGCAAACGCGCTTGATCTGCTCGCCCTCGTTGCCTATGCGAGGCGGACATGCCCCAGTTGACGCCCGAAGCAGCGATCGAAGAGGCCAAGACAGGCCGCCTGCGGCCCGTGTACCTGATCGCTGGCGAGGAGCGCTATTATCGCGGACAGGTTGTCCAGGCGATGCGGCAAGCGGTGGTCGGCCCCGGCGGCGTGAGCCTGAACGAGGATCAGTTCGTCGCCGGAGAAGTGGACGTGCGCGTGGTGCTGTCCGCTGCGCGCACTCTCCCCATGTTCGGGCCGCGGCGCCTGGTGCTGGTGCGTGATCTCGATCGCTGGGAGAGCAAGAGCGAAGAAGACGCCGACGCGGGCGAGCCCAAAGGGGTGGTCTCGAGGCCACTCGATCTGCTCGCGGAGTACGCGGCGTCGCCCTCGGATACGACCACGCTGCTGCTGGTGGTCGACAAGCTCGACAACCGGCGCCGGCTGGTGAATGTGGCCAAGAAGGAGGGCTTTCTCGTGGTCTGCGCCAGCCCGCCGCGAGGTGTGTTGCCCGGTTGGGTGCGCGAGCGTGCGCGCGGGCATGGGCATGCCATTTCGGCACGGGCCGCTGACCTCTTGAGCGATCTGGCCGGTACTGATCTCTCCTCCTTGCTCGATGCGCTGGAACGCGTGGAGCTGTTCGTGGGCAAGGGCGCCGAGCTCACCGAGGAGGCGATCGTGTCGTGCGTCGCCGATCTGCAGCCCGCCACCGTCTGGGACCTGGTTGGTGCGGTGGGGCGGCGCGATGCGGGGGCGGCGCTGGCGGCGCTGGAGCGCGTGTTCGAGCCCGGGGCTGGCCCGCGCCTGGTGGGTCTACTGTGCTGGTCCACGCGGCAGCTGATCCGCTTCGCGTCAGCGCGGCGCGCGGGCCTCTCCGCGGAGGACGCGGCCCGCCAGGCGGGCGTGCCTCCCTTCAAGCTGCGCGAGATCAGCGAACAACTCCGGCATTTGCCGCTGGAGCGCGCCGAGCGCTGGCTCGAGGTGCTGGCTCAGGTCGACCTGGACCTCAAAGGAGGCTCCCGGCTGCCGCAGAAGGCAGTGCTCGAGACCGCACTGCTCGAGTTCTGTAGTTGAGGGCGCCACGGGCGCGCGGGGCCTGCTCGACGCAGAACCCCGCGGCTCGTGCGACGACTCAGCTCTTGTCCTTCTTCACCATGTACTGCAGGAGGTCGACGCAGCGGTTCGAGTAGCCCCACTCGTTGTCGTACCAGCTGACGAGCTTGAAGAAGCTCGGGTTCAGCTCGACCGAGGCGCCCGCGTCATAGATGCTGGAGCGCTCGTCGTGCACGAAGTCGCTCGAGACGACCTCGTCCTCGGTGTAGCCGAGGATGCCCTTCAAGTAGGTCTCGCTCGCGCGCTTCATGGCGGCGTTGATGTCCTTGATGCTCGTCGGCTTCTCGGTCTTGAACGTGAGGTCGACGACGGACACGGTCGGCACCGGCACGCGGAAGGACATGCCACTGAGCTTGCCCTTGACCGACGGCAGCACCAGGCCCACGGCCTTGGCGGCGCCCGTGCTGGACGGGATGATGTTGATGGCCGCGCTGCGACCGCCCTTCCAATCCTTCTTGGAGGGGCCGTCCACCGTCTTCTGCGTCGCGGTGTAGGCGTGCACCGTCGTCATCAGGCCCTCGGCCAGGCCGAAACCCTCCTTGATCACCGTGTGCACGACCGGCGCGAGGCAGTTCGTGGTGCAGCTCGCGTTGGAGACGATGAAGTGCTTGCTCGGATCGTAGTTCTCGTGGTTCACGCCCACGACGACCGTGATGTCCTCGTTCTTGCCGGGGGCCGAGAGGATGACCTTCTTGGCGCCGGCGGCGAGGTGGCCCTTGGCCTTGTCGGCCTCGTTGAAGAGACCCGTCGACTCGATCACGTAGTCGACGCCGAGCGCCTTCCACGGCAACTCTGCCGGGGTCTTGGCGCTCACGACCTTGATCTGCTTGCCGTCTACGACCAAGACGTCCGCCTCGGTCTTGTCGGCAGAGGACTTGTCGGAGCTGACCGAGCCCCCGAATTTGCCTTGGATCGAGTCGTACTTGAGCAGGTAGGCGAGGTTGTCTGCGGGGACGATATCGCCCACGGCGACCACTTCTACGCCTTTGCCGAACAAGCCCTGGTTGTGCAGAGCCCTGAAAACGAGCCGTCCGATCCGACCAAAACCGTTAATCGCGATGCGAGTCATTTAGCCAATCTCCTGAAATTACGTCAGCAATGCCCTGTATTGCACCGGATCCGACGCGTCACAAGTGCCGCTTGGAAGGGCGGTGGCGCGGAGGAAACGAGAATGTCGCCGTAACGTCTCACGAGGGAAAACCCCAGCTCGAAATGTCCTCCAGAAGGCGGTGCGATCCCGTTTACCGCCCGAACCGGCGGTCGGGTAGGGGCGGAAAAGGGAACGCGGGGGGCAGGCCCGGGATGTCCCAAGCCGGGGCGATGGGTGTCGGGCACGGAGCGGCGGCAGCCGGAGCCGGCTCTGCTCCGCCAACGCCGCGCTAGCTGCTCACCGGCGCAGGGTCGCCGACCCGCGCGGGCTCCGGCGACTCACGCTCTTTGCCGTCGAGCAAGCAGGCCACGTTCACGTCGCCGAGCACGTTGATCACCGTGCGGCAGCGATCCAAAAACCAATCGACCGTCAGCAAGAGCGCGATGAAATCCAGCGGCAGGTGCACCGCGGAGAACACCAGCGTCATCGTGACCAGGCCCGCCTCGGGAATGCCCGCGGCACCCACCGACGCGACCACACTGGTCAGCACCACCAGCACTTGTTGCGTCGGGGACAATGGCACGTGCAGCATCTGAGCCACGAACAGCGCTGCCATCGCCTCGTAGAGCGCCGTACCGTCGTTGTTGAAATTGGAGCCCACCAGGGCGCCCAGGCTCGCCGAGCGCTCGCGCAGCCCGACGTGGTAGCGCAGCCGCTCGTAGGTGACCGGCATCGTTGCGGTGGAGCTGGCGGTCGAGAAGGCCATCACCAGCGCATCGCGCATTGCGCGCAGCAGCCCGAGCGGGCGCACCCAGGACCCGAAGCGGATGCGCAGCAGGTAATAGGTGGACTGCACGCCGAGCGCGATCAAGACCGCGATCACGAACCAACCGAGCCTGGCGAACGGCTCAAAACCGCTGCTGCCCACGATGCTCGCCACCTTGCCGAAGACGGCCAATGGCACCAGCGCCAGCACCCAGTGCAGGATCACCAGGATGCAGGAGAAGCCGAGCGAGGCGAGTTGCTCGGCCAGGCGCCGCTCCGCGCTGCCCAGGCGGCGCGCGGCCAGCCCGAAGGCGATCGCGATCATCACCACCGCGATCACCCGATTTTCCACGAACGGACGCAGCAGGCTGTCGGGCACGTTGTCCAGGATCTGCGTGACGATGTCCGTCTGGACCTTGGGCGCCGCGCCGTGTTCGAACGGCGTCTCGGTCGCGCCGGGCCGCAGCAGGTTGGCGACGCCCAGGCCCACGAGGATCGCGGTCAGCGTGTTGAGTACGAGCAGCCCTGCCATGCGCAACGCCAGCCCCCCGTGCAACTCCGCGGTGATCAGGGCTCGCACCACGGCCACGAGGATCAGCCCGGGCGCGATCGCACCCAACACTCGCAGGATCAGGCGCGCCGGCCACTCCAGCACCTTGGCGCTGGGTCCGAACACGACGCCGACGATCAGGCCCAGCACCAGCCCGATCACGATGCGCAGGTACAGAGGCAGCTCGGTCCAGAAGGCGAACGTGCCCTTGGCAGACCCGGAGCGCGCGAGCGGGGAACTGGTCATGCCCTCGCCTTACTACGGCGCACGGAGGCCACCAAGCGGCCTCGTGCGTCGCCGCCCGAGCCTGGGTCCCGGCCTGGAGCAGCGCGCTGGCCCGACCCGCCGGGGCCGGGCAACGGGACCCTAGCCCCTCATTGCACGCTGCAGCTGACCGTGACGTCGTCGCCCGGCAGCACGGGGGCGCTGTACAGGGAGACGTGCCCGCCTACCTCGAAGGCGTCCCGAGCTTCCGGGCAGGTGACCTCGAGGTCCACTGCGCTGCCGTCGACCAGGCCGTTGGCGAGCGCGTCGCGATACACGCACGCGACGCCCGTCTGCAGCTTCTCGCTGTATTCACACACGCGCACCACGGCGGGCGCCCCGCCGCTCGGGACCGAGCAACGCAAGAGAATGCTGGAACCGGGCGCGCAGGCCACCTGGGTGACGGAATCCACACCGGGTTCGAAGCCACAATCTCGCAGCGGGCCGAGCTGGCCGCGTGTGCACGGCTCGGTCACGAAGCTACCGGTCGGGTTGAGCGTGAGCGACCGCGACCCCTCGTTGTTGGTGTCCCAGTCGGAGTTGAAGTTGCATTCAGCGCGGTCCACCGTGAGCCCGCTGCTGGTGCGAAACCCGGAGTCCTCGAAGACCGGGTCGCCGGCGCCGTTGAGCACGGGGGAGCCTTCACACAGGAACTGGTCCGGATTGAGCTTGAAGTCGAGCTGCGCGCTCACCGGCGCGTTCGGGGCGACGTCGCTGACGTCGATCCACTGGCATTCGATGCCCGCGCCGTAGTCGTCGCCCCAGCCTGCCTGAATGCCCTGGTAGTCACAGGAGCCGTAGGGATGCGTCAACGGTGACGTCTCGTTGTTGCCGTAGCGGGTGGTGCTCTGCACGCAGAAGGCCTGTTTGTTGCCCAGCGCCTCTCCGCTGGTCTCCAGGGCAAACTCCCCGTAGTGGGCGAAGTGATAGTGCTCGTGACACTCGCTGTAGACGAAGATGTTGTGGCTGGCCAGAAGCGTATCCGGGCTGTCCAGGAAGTAGTTCACATCCCCGATGTGCAGGGCGTCCTTGCCCACGTTCTTGATGCTGGCGTCGAACTGCAGCAAGCGCCGCCAGCCGAGGCCGGTCACGCAGTTCTCGGCCATCGCGCACGAGTCAGCGCCGATGTAGCGGTAGATGACGCGACGGTTGTCCAGCCCCTCGCCGATCACCTCCAGGTCTGCTCCGGCGCGGCCGGCGTTGCCGACGCGGGCCTGCTCGGCCAGCGCCGGGTCCCAGGCGATGCGCTCGAAATGCAGATCGACACTCAGTGAACCGACGGCGTCGTCCAGCGCTTCGAGGCAGCTCGCGTCCACGACTTCCGTGATGTGGCAGCCGCTGTCTTCTCCCCCCTCGCAGTCCTGGTCGTAGAACGTGGCGACGTTCTCTCCGTCGACACTGTTCGGGGGGAACTGGTCCTCGTCCATGCAGGCGTAGCCCGTGCGCTGCAGCAGCAGCTCCGGGTCGAGCGGCAGCACGAAGGGTTCATCCCAGCTGCCGCCCACGCTGGCCAGCTCCGGATCGGCAGCCTCGGGCGATGCCGCGTCCGTCACCAGGGTGCTGTCCATGGCGTAGTCGACCAGCACCAGATCATGGCCCTGCACCTGGACCCGCTCGGGGTTGCCCAGCAGCGAGATCCGCCAGGCTTCGGCGGGCGGCAGCGGCAGCTGCCCCTTGGCCTCCTCCTCCTCGTAGAAGGCATCGCGATAGGCCAGGCGGTAGCCGGTCAAGCCTACCTGGCTGCGCGCGCGCTCCTGCCACGAGGCTTCGGGCTGCGCGATGAGTTGCTCGGCGACGCGAGCGCGTATGCCCATCGGCAACTCGTCCAGGAGGTAGCCCACACGGCCCTCCAGGCGCGTGGCAATCAGCGCTCCCGTCAGCGGCGGCTCCGGGCCGGGGTTGCCGCAGGCTTCGGCGAGACCGGCCAACGTCACTAGTACCCCGAATTCAAACGTCCGCCTTCGCATCGCCGTCCTCACGTATTTCCTCGAGCTCTCGCGCAGCAGGCCAAGCGTGTCTTGCACGGCAGCCCTACGCGCTTAAACGGAGTCGCAGCCCACGAAGGTAAGCGGATGCTGCGCGCGAACTTACCTATGCGCACTCGTCTCGTTGCTGCGACGCATGTACGAGTCCGGGAGAGTCACGGGGAGGGAGCGAGAGCGGGCGACGAGCGTATGCAATCGCAAGCCGCGGTAGAGTCCGACTGGGGCCACTCCTAAGCGTTCCGGACCGCCACGCCGTATTCGGCAATGGCACAGGAAGCTATCCCCCGCGTCTGCACCCTCGCTTGCGTTACTCGCCCACACCCCACCGTTCCACTCCGGAACAGAGCCCGCTCGACCGCGCCTGCGGCTGGGTGCTGCGCGTCGTGGTTGCGTTGCTCCTACTCGCAGCGCCGGCGCTGGCCGAGCAGGTGCAGATCCCGGCTCGCTTGCAGGCCGCGCTGGTAGCGAAGGTCGCCGCCTATGACACGCATTTTGCGGCGCGTGCCAATGGCAACGCGCTCGTGCTCATCGTCGTGGCTGCCGGCAAGGCCGAGTCGGAGCGCTTCGGAGAGGAAATTCGCGCGGAGCTCGCGCTGCAGCCGAAGATCGGCGGCCTGAACCACACGGAGGAGATCGTGCGCTTTTCTTCGGCGGCGGAGCTTGCCAGGGCCTGCCGCGAGAGACGCGCGGCAATGGTCTACATTTCCCCAGCGCTGTCCGCCGAGGTGCCTCAGATCGCCAGTGCCCTGTCGGGGGTCGACGTGCTCAGCGTCGGGGCTCTGGCAGAGGACGTGGAACAACGCTTGGTGCTCGGCTTCGCGCGGGAATCGGGCCGGCCTCGCCTGCTGGTGAACCTGGCGCAAGCCCGCCGCCAGAACGTCGCATTCAATCCAGACCTGCTGCGCCTCGTGAGGGTGATCCAATGAGGGGAACCAGTCAGTTGCCGCCTACACACAGCCCCCCGCCACTCTCGCCGCCAGCGGGCAGCACAGCCCAGGGCGCGAGCCGCCGCGGGCCTGGTTCCGTTCGCCTGCGCTCCTGGAGCGCAGCGGCCCTGCTCCCCCTCTGCGCCGGAAGTTACGCCAGCGTGGCCCGCGGCGATGATTCGTCGGATCTGAATGCATTGTTGGCCGAGTCCATCGTCTCCACGCCCTCCAAGAGCAGCGAAACCACCACCACCGCCCCCGCCACGTCCAGCGTCGTCACCGCCAGCGATCTGCAGCGCTGGGGCATCCATTCCCTGGATGAGGCGATCAACTATCTGGCGCTCGGCATGGTCACGACCAACCCGCTGCAGGCCGTGGAAATCGGGGCGCGTGGTGTCTTGCTCACCTCCGACTTTGGCGCACACGTGCTGGTCTTGGTGGACGGCCACCCCATCAACGAGCCCTGGAACGGCACCGCCTACTTTGATCGGGGCCTCGGCGTTCCGCTCGAGATGATCGACCACATCGAGGTGGTACTGGGGCCCGGCTCGGTGATCTACGGTTCTCAGGCCATGCTGGGAGTGATCCAGGTGGTGACCAAGCGGGCGCGCGATTCCGCTGGCTACCGCTTGATCCTGGAGGGCGGGCTGGGCTTGCCCACCGAGCGCAGCGGGTCCTTGATCGGACCCTCGTCGGACGGCTTCGGCGATCGCGTGGGCGGCTCGTATCGCATCGGCGCCGGGCTCGGCCGTGAGTTCCCGCTCTTCGGCAAGCCTGCGGAGCTCACGCTCCACCTCGAGTACTTTCGGCAGGATGGTCCCAGCTTCGAGTTTGGTCCGCAAGACTACGGCAACGATGCAGTGACCGGGCAGCCCAAGGACTTTGGGCCGCGCGGTACTCCGGGCGTCTGGGGCGGCGTGACCCAGGACTCCTACTACATCGAGGTCCCCGAAGCGTACGGGCGCCTGGTCTGGGGAGAGTTCACGCTGAGCGCGCGCGGCAGCATCTATACGCGCGCCACGCCCTACATCGACTCTCGCGTGAACGTGGTCGGGGACTTCGACGATCCGAAAAACCACGAGTCCGACCGCTTCGCCAACTTCGTGCTCGAGTACTCGACCACGATTTCCCAGCTGCTCGATTTTACCGTGCGCGGCTACACGGATCTGTACCGCTACTATTGGTTCAATCGTACCTCCGCGGCCGAGGATTGCCCCAACGGCGGCCTGGAGGGTTGCACCTCCGAGCTGGCGGTGCTCGGCACCAAGATCGGCGGCGAGTCCGAGCTGGAGTTCTCCTGGTTTCCGCCGCTGCGCCTGTCGACACTCGTCGGTGCTGGCGTGAAGGGGCGGCTGATCGACTCCGACCTGAACGTGCGCGATCGCGCCACGGGCGAGCTCGCGCCGGCCGCCAACGACTACTCGCGAGACGACTTTGCCGCGTCCGTGTATGCGGAGCAGCACATCAGCCCGTTCAATTGGCTCGACGTGAACGTCGGGCTGCGCTGGGACTACGACCAGCGTTCCAGTGGCAGCGCCTTGTCGCCGCGCTCGGCCGTGGGCATCACGCCCTGGGACCAAGGGCGCATCAAGCTCATCTACTCGGAAGCCTTCCGGGCTCCCTCGGCCTACGAGATCGAATACGCCAACCCGGTGTATCAGATCAAACCCGACGATCTATCCGCGGAGACCGTGCGCTCGGTGGAGGGCTCGCTGGAGCAGCGCTTTGGCTCGCAGCGCATCCTGGTCGGCGCCTTCCGCTCCTGGTGGCTCGACATGGTCTCGCTGGCGACGCTCGACGCCGACGCTCTGGACGCGGCGCGCGCCAGCGGCGATCTGGCCCCGGGCGCGACGGAGGGCTACCAATACCGGAACGTCGCCAAGATTCAGAACTACGGCATCAATGCGGCCTACGAGGGCACGCTGCTCGGCGAGCGTCTGAGCTACGGTCTGAATCTAACGCAGGCGTGGAGCGAAGTGGACGAGGGGGATGGTAGCCCCGGCCACGATCTGACCGTGGGCCCCACGTTGTTCGGCAACGCGCGGGTCGCCTACGATCTCGGCGGCGCGCTGCCCACCCTGGGGCTCGCCGCTCAGTACCTGGGCCGGCGCCCCGCGGATCGAGCCTTTGACGGGGGGTTTGCCACGACGCCGTATGCGGGTCCGCACGGGCAAATGCGCCTGACCGCCAGCGGACTCACGCCGCTCGATGGCCTCAGCTATCGCCTGATCGGCGACTACGCGTTCTCCAAGGTCACCCCCTACGTGATCGGCCCCAATCAATACGCGACGGACGAAACGACCCCCTACGAGCTCGCGCCCGTGCGCCGCATGCAGCTATTCCTGGGCTTCGAATATCACTTCGACCCGTGAGGGCACCCCACCCGGACGCGCAGGCAGCTGCAGCTAAGGACGGGTCAGCTCGGAGCTCCCAGCATCGCGCCCACGTCGCGGGCAAGCTCGAGCCCATCAGTTCCGAGCCGTTCGAGGAGGCTCGAGGGATTTGGGCCGGGCCTGCGTCGTACGGCGACGAGCGGCATCTCGGGGCGCCGCACGGCGGCAGCGCGAAGCGGCGGCGCCCGCGCCTGACCTGCGTAGATGACGGGCACATCCGCTGAATGCGCCCAGTCGTACCGCGGGCCGATCCACGTGGCGCGGATCCAAATCGGGTGGCGGCGCCGTGCCAGCGAGAACGCCGGTCGCTCCGACGAGTGCGGGCACTGAGGGACGTCTGCGTGAGGAAAGCCGATCCGCGTAGCGCGGATCGGCGCAGCTGGACCCAATCCGCCTTCGCGCCTTCGCGCCTTCGCGCCTTCGCGCCTTCGCGCCCGCCCTGCGCGAGCGTCCGTGCGTACGACGTGCGCACGACGTGCGCGCGAGGGGCGAACGCGCCTCGGGAGCCGCTCCAGCGGAAGCGGTCACGCAGGCGCCGGCGAGGATGAGGGTGGCTGTCCATTCGGAGCGCGTCGTTTCGAGCTCCGTTGGCGCGTCTGGATGGCTCGCTCCACGTGGTCACGACCGTAGGTGTGTTCGGCCGCGAAGCGATTGTGCGCCCGGCAGAGCAAACGCAGATTTTCGGGTTGGGAGCCGCCGCCCTTGCCGGAGGGATGGCGGTGGTCGAGCTCCAGCCAGGCGGTGCTGCCGCAGCGGTTCCCTTCCGCGTCGGCCCAGCAGCAACCGAGCCCGTCGCGCTCGAGCACGGCACGGCGGACAGCGCGTCGGAGATACGAGGTTGGGGTTACACCCAGAGGTGCGGCGCGCGCTGGAGCGAGTGGACTGGCAACCGGCGCAGCTGGGGGCACCGGGGTTGTGGCGAGCGGCGTGGCCGCGAGTGCGCTTGCAACCGGCGCAGATCGGTGTTCGTGAGAGGATGCCGGCAAGCGTCGATCGCTTGCTGGACGCAGCGAGGTCGTGGCGAGCGGCGTTGTGGTCGGGGATCGCGCTGCTACGGGCGGTGCCGTAACGAAGGCTGCCGCGACCGGACGCGCTGGCGCGGGTATCGTGACCGGTCGCCTCGTGGCAGCGGACGGTGCCGCGACGGGGGGTGCCGTAACGAAGGCTGCCGCGACCGGACGCGCCGGCGCGGGGAGAGTGACCGGCGGCGTTGCGGGCGCTCCTGTTTCAATCGCGGGTGCGGCTGGTGCTGCGTCGGACGTGGGACGTGCCGATCCCCTGGACGTGTCCTTGCGGCGAGCGCCGAACCGGCGCTGCATCAGCTCCTCTACCAGCAGATCGAGAGCCCGCGAGATGACGGGCGCAAAGTCCCCGTTGGGGTTCGAGTGTCTCAACAGGTCGCGAGCCAGCTCGAGCTTTTGTTTGAGGCTGGCGTCCGCGGTGAACTGAATGCGGTAGCGCTCGGCGGAGAGTGGGTCGATGCGCTGGCGGTCGGTGCGCTGGCGCGAGTCGGCGTAGCGGGGCAGACCGGCCTGCGGACGCGCGGGCGACGGTTCTGTGGGAGCGGGTGGCGCCTGGAGCAGGCGCTCCGCATCACGCGCCGCGAGCGAATCAGGTTCTAACTCCAGCGGTCGAGGTCGCTGTAGGGACGAGATCAGAGCCGGGGCAGCCGTGGCAGCGGCGATGGCATCCGGCGTGACACGCGCCGGCGCCACGTCGGTGGCGGGCACCGATATCGCACTGACGACGCCGGCGCCCGCGGCTTGGGTCCTGTTGGCGGCGTTCGCAGTCCCCGCGGATATTGTGCTGACGTCGGCCGCGGCTGCTGCCGCCATCGCGCTCGCGACGTCGGGCGCCGGCATCCCGCCGATGCCCTCGTCCGCCGTCGCGGGTATCACGTGGGCAACCAGCCGCTCGGGCAGCTTGCGAATCCGCGAAGGCACGTCGGGCTTGGGTAAGCGCGCCGCCAGCAGCTCCCGCGCCGTGCGCATCGATGCCCCGCGAGCTGCGGCGATCAGCTCTGCGTGATTGCCCGGCGTCAACACGGGTTTGAGCAACAAGGCTACCGACAGGCTGATGCGGCCACTCGCGAGTTCGCCGAACAAGACCGGAAACTTCCGCGCCAGGCGCGCCAGCTCGATGCGCCGGCACGCCTCATCTTCACTCATGCCGAGGTGCTGGACACAATACGAAAACATCGAGCCGTGAGCGGCGACCAAATGCAAGCGGCGCTCTTCGACTTCACCGAGATGAGCGATCAATTCCGCCAGCGCGCAGCGTTGTGTCCGCAACACGCCCTGCAAGCGCTCGAGCAACTGCCGATCAGAGAGATGTTCCAGCCTCCAGAAGTGTTCCCGGTCCGCCATGCTGTCCAGCTTACACCCCGAAATTTCGAGCCTCTGCGTGCCCCGCCCTCGAGCGAACCCGATGCTGCACGCCGTCGAAACCGCTGACGTCCCCAAACCCCGCTCTCGAGGCCGCCTGAGCGCCGTGCGAGGCCTTCGCCTCAGCAGCGGCGGCGCGAGCGCGCGTCCATGCCAAAATTTGCGTCAAGCACGATCGATGTGCAGCACCAGTTTTAACCGAGCGTCATTGCGGATCCGCGCAGCGCGGATCGCCGACACCAGTGGAGCCGCGCCGAGCGCCACATGCCCGATCGCGGTGCTCCCATCACGTCCATGAAGTCGCGCGCGCCACCTTGTGCGAGTCCAGCACCTCCCCACACGTTCACAAAGTCGAGGTTCGGAACCAGCACAAGCGAAGCCGCCACCCACCCCCCACCGAGGGGTCCCCGCGGAACGCGGGGCGAGGGCGTTCAACAGGCGCCCATGAAAGGGTGCTTCGCTCGCGCAGTCGCCACCATCCGCGCAGCGCGGATCGGCGATGTTAGATGAAGTTCGGACGGCGCCCCGAGGGGTCGCCCGGCGCCGTGTGCTGCAGGCCCGGCCCACTCCCTCGAGTTCGTCCAGGGGATTGCTGCCGCCGGCTTCTGACTGGGCTTCGACGCAGCGGCTCCTAGCGCAGCATGGCGAGGCCGATTTCGAACAAGATCAGCGAGGCGATCGTCAGCTCCAGGATTACCAGGCGGCGATCGCGGCCTACCTCCACGATCAGCTCCAGCGCGTTTTGCACGCTGCCCAGCTTCTGTTGCACCGACTGATAGCGGTTCTTGAGTTCGAACTCTTCCTGCAGCTGGTTGTAGATGAGCTGCAGGCCGGCATCCCCAGCGACCTCGTCGGGGCGGTCGAGCAGATGTAGGACCGAGAGCACCTCGTTGCGGGTGCCGATGGCTCGGCCGATGAAGCGGTGCAGGGGGCGCAGGCTGAAGCCCACCGTGCCGCTGCGTTCCATGCCGGTGGCCAGAGCGTGTGTCTTGGCGAACAGCTCGTCCACGATACGCTCGTAGTACTCCATGGCCGCCGTCTGGGCGAGCGTGACCGCGATCAGGCGCGTGCGGCCTGCATCCATGCGGTCCACCGTGAGCACGCCATCCGCAACCCCGAGCACGTTGGTCGGATGCTCTCGTACCTCGAACTCCAGACTGAAGACCTTGCTCGTGGCGAGGTTCGGCTGCGCCTTGCGTAGCCGGTCGAGCTCCGCCTCGCGCCCTTCCACCGGTACGTTGTGAAACACGATGGTGCCGAAGCGGTAGGCGAAGATCTGCCCGCCGAACGGTCGCACCGAGCGCAGCCGGTGCGAGGTGCGCTTCGATTCCGGGTAGACGGAGGCGAGCTCCTTGATCGCGAAGTTCTCTACGAACGCCACCACCGAAAAGCTGTGAGCCACGGGCTCTGCATCCGCCAAGCCCTGCTCACCAGCCGCAATGTAGTGCATCATGGGTCAACCAGTCCCCGGCGGACTCGAAGTACGGCGCAAGGGGTAGGGGCCTGGGCCCGAGAAACCTCCCTCGCGAAGTCTCCACCCGTAAGAGCGGATCGGCTGTGTGTCTCTGGAACGCCTTTTCGAGACCACGAAACGTTCGATAACTGAGATCACCTCTTGGGCTCCAGTCGGACCGGAGTGGGCCGTTCCTGCTGCTTAGCGTGACCTCTTCCCCTCCGAGCCTCCCGCCGCGATCGGCGCGCCCGAGCCTCATCACGAGCTACGGCGGCTCGATTGCCACGCGACTCGCGCTGGGAACGGTCGTCCTCGTTGCACTGGTGACCAGTGTAGTCGTGATGGAGCTCAATCGGCTCGAGTGGCAGCGCCTGGTGGAGTCCAAGCGCAGTGCCGCGCAGATGGTCGCCATGGTGATGGCGGGGTCGCTGGCGCCGGCGCTCGACTTCAAAGACGACGACGCGGTTCGCGAGCGGGTCGATGGGCTGCGCGTGAACCCGGAGATCTTGCAGGCGACGGTGGTAGCGAGTGGGAGGTCGGAGCCGACCGCCCAATACGGCAAGCCCAACGGGGCCGAGTGCGACGCGAACGATTGCATCGAGGTGCTGCATCCGATCGTCAATCCGACGGGGGATCGGCTCGGATCGATACAGCTGCGGGTGTCGCTCAATCGCGAGCTCGACGCGTTTGGTCAGACGCGCCGGCGGATGATCGCCCTCGGGGCGATCTTCTCTCTCGGTCTGGCCTCCGCGCTGATCTTGATCGCCCGGCGCTTCCTGGTGACGCCGTTGGCGCGGCTGGAACGCGCTGCCGTCGGCCTGGCCAGCGGGGAGCCCATCACCGTGCCGGTGCAACGCGACGATGAAATCGGGCGCTTGAGCCGCACCTTCAACTCGATGGCTCAGATCATCGACGAGCGCGAGCGGCGCATCGCGGCCTCCAATCGCCGACTTCAGAACCTGCTCGACCACATGGGTCAGGCGATCGTGGTCTTTGACGCCCAGGGGCGGCTCACCGAGGAGCACTCCCGGCTGGCAGAGCGCATTTTTGGCGCCACGGTGGGCGCCGCGGTCGTGGACCAGCTGTATCCGGTCTCCGAGGGTGCCGAGATGGAACGCGAGGCGTTCCAGGCCTGGCTCGAGGCGGCGTTTGCCGGGGACCCGGCCCAGTTCAAAGAGCTCATCGACCTGGCCCCTCGTGCCGTCGCGTTTCGTCGCGCCGGGCAGGAGCTGGAGCTCGACCTCGAGTACCGCCTGGTCGAGGGTGGCGGGCAGTCCCAGCAGATCATGTTGCTCGCCACCGACGTGACCGAAAAGCGGCGCCTCGAGCGCTCGGTGGCCCAGAAGGATCGGGAGCACGAACAACAGCTGTCGGCGGTGCGCCGCCTGGTGTCCGGGGGCGGCCAGCTCTTTGCCGGCTTCGTCGAGCACTCCCAACGTCGCCTCGGGCTGTGCCGGGAGCTGCTCAATGCGCACCCGACGCTCGATCGGCCCACGGTGGAAGCGCTATTTCAACAGTTTCATACCCTGCGGGCAGAAGCGCGCTGCTTCGATCTGGCGCGCATCGAGGCGCGTGTCACTCAGCTGGAAAGCGTGCTCCAGGAGTTGCGCGGGGAGCTGGACCCGAGCGGCAACCAGGATATCCGCCTGGGCGTCGACGAGCTGGCCGAGTTGCTCGCCGAAGCGGAGCAGACCTTTGTGGCGCAGCACCCGCTCGGCACCGCGGCCCTCGACCAGGTCACCGTGCGCCGTTCGCGCGTCTTGTCGCTGATCGACTCGACCAAAGACGTGGATAGCGCTCTGCGCGGCCAAATCGAGCAGCTGGCCCGGCGCCCGCTCGTGGAGAGCACGGCGCTCCTGCCCGAGGCCGTGGCCCGCTGGGCGCAACGCGCCGGCAAGAGCGTGCGCCTCGATCTGGATCACAGCGGGATCGAGATCCCGCATGCGCTCGCCGGTGTGCTGGGCGGCGTCCTCAGTCACCTGCTCCGGAACGCCATCGCGCATGGCATCGAGAGCGAGGCGGAGCGACAGGCCGCGGGCAAGCCCCGACAAGGTACGGTCACGATTTCTGGGGTGGAATCCGAGGACGGAGTGTCCATCAGCGTCAGGGACGACGGTCGCGGCTTCAACATCGAGGCGATCCAGGCACGTGCCCACGGCGTGACCCCGGAGGCCATCCTGGCGTTGAGCGCCGCCTTCGAATCCGGCATCTCTACGATTGTTACTCGGGGTGAGCTAGCGGGCGCCGGTGTGGGGTTGGCTGCTGCACGTGCAGAGCTGGCCTCGGCAGGCTATTGTATCCGGATAGCCTCGACCTCAGACCAAGGCACCGAGCTTCGGCTCACTCCAATGTCTGGCACGAACACGGCGCCGATGAGCGCCGGACTGGCTGCGAGGAAAGCATGAGCGTCGCTGGAAAAGTACTCGTTATCGACGATAGTGAAATGGTTCTCGAACGGGTCAAATCTCGTCTGCAGCGGGAGTCCTACGAGGTGGCAACGACGTCGCAGCCCGTGGGGGCGGCGCGCCATCTGCTGCTCTGTGACCTGGTCATCCTGGACTTTCACATGCCCGGCATGAATGGACAGGAGGTGCTGCGTTCGCTGAAGATGCTCGGTGCCAGCTCGGGCGCGGCGCCCCTCTACTTCCTGTACACGTCGGACAAGAGCCTGTCCAAGGGCTACCGCGAGCTCGGCTTTGATGGCACGTTGACCAACAAGGGCGACGACGAATCCCTGGTGCAACAGGTGGCGGTCGCGCTCCGTCTCGCCAAGCTCCGCAAGAAGATCGCGCCACTCAAGGGTTAGCCTGGCCCGGGCGTGCCGCCCTCACGGCTGTCGTACGCCCTTTGGACCCGAGCCACCTCTGCCGATATCCCCGGCGCCGAGGTCTGGGCGCGCTCGGGGTGATGCTTGCCCGCCGCGATCCGGTGGCTACAGGCCGTAGCGGATCGACCCACACTGAGGCGCATTGAGCCCGCCGCGCTTGGTCGGTTGTTCAGTGGAGAACGCCGCTGTGTGCCGAGTGCGAAGCCTGTGTGAAGCTCGTGCGACGATTGGAAGGCAAGCCTCGGGGGGCCGAGATCTTCGCAGCGAATTCGCGTAGGCAAGGGGCTCTCACCAGTAGCAGCTCGCTGGAAGGGTTCCCACACGATGCCATCGAAGTTCACGGCTCCACTCCTGTCGCTATTCGCCAGCCTGCTCCTTTGGGCCTGCGCCAAGAGCACCCCCAACGTGGAGCAATCTACCCAAGCGGCCACACCACCCGCCCCGGCGGCAGGCTCCGTGACGCTACAGGGATCGGGGGCAAGCTTCCCGGCGCCCATCTACTCGCGTTGGTTCAAGGAGTTTAGCGACAAGAACCCTGGCATTCGCGTGAACTACCAGGCCACGGGCAGCGGCGCCGGGATCAAGGCGTTCGTCGAAGGCCAGACGGACTTCGGTGCGAGCGATGCGGCGATGACCGATGAGGAGATCACGCAAGCGCAGAGCAACGTGAGCCTCTTGCCGATGACGGCAGGCAACATCGTGCTGGCGTACAACCTGCCGGGCGTAACCTCCCTCAAGCTGAGCCGAGACGCCTACGTCGGGATCTTTCTCGGCAAGATCAAGAAGTGGAACGACCCGGAGATCGCCAAGGCCAACGCCGGAGTGGCGCTGCCGGAGACAGAGGTCACGGTCGCGCATCGTTCGGACGGCAGCGGGACCACCTTTGTATTTACGCAGCACCTGGCCGCCATCAGTGACGCCTGGAAGGCGGGTCCCGGCAAGGGAACCTCGGTGGACTGGCCCGTCGGTGTCGGAGGCCGCAAGAACGACGGCGTCGCGGCGCTGGTCGCGCAGACGCCGGGCTCGATCGGCTACGTCGAGTATGCCTTCGCGGTCGGCAGCAAGATGGCGATGGCCGAACTGCAGAACAAGTCGGGCGCGTTCATTGCCCCCACGCTCGAGGCGTCGAAGAAGGCGCTCGCCGCGGTGACCCTGCCCGAGGACCTGAGGGCGTGGGTCACGGACCCAGAGGGCGCGGATTCCTACCCGATCGTGACCTACACCTGGATCCTGGCCAAGAAGAAGTACACCGACCCGGCCAAGGCGGAGGCCATCAAGAAGCTGCTCAGCTGGTGCCTCACGGACGGCCAGAAGCTGTCCGAGAGTCTGCACTACGTGCCGCTGCCCGAGGCCGTGTCCGAGCGGGTGCAGAGGGCAGTAGCGACCCTCCAATGATGAGAGGACCGATCCGTTGGCGCGAGGTGGCTTGCACGAACGGCGTGGTCTTCCGGAAACCGGACCGCAGATAATGAGTGATGCCGTCGTGGATTCAGTGAAAGCGTCTTTGTCTCAGAGCGGAAGCCTCCGCACGTCGGCATCTCGCCCGCCGACCGCCTGGCAGAAGGGGTTCAACCGAGGCTTTCGGCGGCTTGCCTATGTCTTCGGTGCCGCCGTGCTGGCGCTCCTGGGCGTGATCTTGTTCGAGATCATGCGGCATGCGAGCACGGCCATGAACGACTACGGATTCGCATTTCTGACCGGCTCCGTGTGGGACGCCAACCGGACGCAGTTCGGCATCTTGCCGCAGATCGTGGGCACGCTCTACACGTCGTTGCTCGCCCTGGTGATTGGCGGCGGTCTCGGCATCACGGTGGCCCTGGTGCTCAGCCAGGGGTTCCTGGATCGGCGCATCGAGCTCGTGATGAAGAACGTGGTGGAGTTGCTCGCCGCCATCCCCAGCGTGGTCTACGGGCTCTGGGGCATCTTCGCGCTGATTCCGGTGGTGCGCGGTCCCGCCAATTGGCTGAACGAACACCTCGGGTTCATCCCGTTCTTCTCCACACGCCTCAGCGGCCCCGGGATCCTGCCCGCGTCGCTGGTACTCTCGATCATGATCTTGCCGACGGTCACGGCCATCTCGCGCGAGGCGATGGCGGCGGTGCCCCGGCGCCTGGCTGCGGCCGCCTACGGCCTCGGGGCGACCCGTTGGGAAGTCATTTTCCGAGTCACGCTGCCGAGCGCCGCCGGTGGCATCTTTGGTTCGCTGGTGCTGGGGTTTGGGCGCGCGCTGGGGGAGACGATGGCGCTCGCCATGTTGGTGGGCAACGCCAACGTCTTCGGCTGGTCGCTGTTTGCTCCCGGCAACACTCTGGCGGCGTTGCTCGCCAACCACTTTCCCGAGGCGGGGCGCGTGGAGGTGCAGGCCCTCCTGTATGCCGCCATGGTGCTGCTGTTGATCACCTTTGTCGTGAACGCGCTGGGTTCGCTCATCATGCTGCGCACGACCGCCGGACTAAAGGGGTTGTCGTGACACAAAGCTCGAGTTGGGAAACGGGTCGAAGCACGGGGCTGCACGAGCCGCTGCGTTATTCAGTCGCGGAACCGCGCACATTGCTCAGCCTCGCGCTGACCGTGATCGCGATTGGGCTCAGCGTCGTGGCGCTGTTTCCGCTGTTCAGCGTGCTGTGGATGCTCATGGTGCGCGGCGCCGCGCTGCTCGGCCCGGATCTGTTCCTGGAGCTGACTCCGGGCGGCGGGATGGAAGGCGGTGGCGTGGGCAACGCCATCCTCGGCACGATCGTGGTCGCGCTGGTCTCGACGCTGTTCGCCCTGCCGATCGGGTTTTTGGCGGGCGTCTTCCTGGCAGAGTACGGCAAGGGCTCGAAATTCGAGATCGCCGTACGCTTTGCGGCCAAGGTGCTGACGGGCATGCCGTCCATTCTGGCGGGCGTGTTTGCCTATTCCGTCGTGGTGATGACCACGGGTTCGTTCAGCGCGCTGGCGGGTGGTGTCGCGATGGGGGTGCTGATGGTACCGACCGTGATGTTGACCTGCGAGCAAGCGCTGCGCGCCGTGCCGCTGAAGATGAAGATGGCGGCCCACGGCATGGGCGCGACCCACGCGGAGACAGTCCTGCGGGTCGTGGTGCCCACGGCCATGCCGGGCATTCTCACCGGGGTCATGCTGGCGCTGGCGCGCGCCATGGGGGAGACGGCGCCGTTGCTCTTCACCGCGTTGTTCAGCGACTACTGGTTCGAGGGCCACCTGGGGGAGCCGATCGCCTCGCTGGCCGTGCTGATCTACAATTTTTCGGGGAGCCCGTTTGAGCACCAAGTCAAACTCGCCTGGGCGGCGTCGCTGGTGCTGGTGACCCTGGTGCTGGTGTTGAACGTCGCCGCCCAAATCGTAACGCGACGGCCCAAGGAACACTGATGGCGTCGCTGACGCCGCTGAGGAGAGAGCGCCCATGACCATCCAAGGATTATCCGTCCCCGACCAAGACAACCGGCTGAGCACACCGCCTGGCCGTAACACCGTTTCAGCACGAGCCCAGGGCGCCGCCTTCAGTGGGGCCGTGATGGAGTGCAAAATCAAGAAGCTCTACTACGGCTCCTTCCTGGCGGTCCGCGATACCGACATCGCGATCGCCCCCAACGAGATCACCGCCTTCATCGGCCCCTCCGGTTGCGGCAAGAGCACGGTGCTGCGTTGCTTCAACCGCATGAACGATTTCGTGGACGGGTTTCATCTCGAGGGCGGAGTACAGTTCCAGGGGGAGGACATCTACGCCGAACAGATCGATCCCGTGGCCGTGCGGCGGTCCATCGGCATGGTGTTTCAGCAGCCCAATCCATTTGCGATGAGCATCGCCAAGAACGTGGCGTTCGGACTGCGGCTGAATCGCTTCAAGGGCAACTACGCCGAGCGGATCGAACAGGCGCTGCGCGGCGCGGCGCTCTGGGACGAAGTGAAGGACAAGCTGAACGAGAGCGGGCTGTCACTGTCGGGCGGTCAGCAGCAGCGCCTGTGCATCGCTCGGGCGATCGCGGTCGAGCCGCAGCTCTTGCTCATGGATGAGCCTTGTAGTGCGCTGGATCCGATCGCCACCCGCAAGATCGAAGAGCTGATGTTGGAGCTGAAGCAGAAGTATACGATCGCCATCGTCACGCACAATCTACAGCAGGCGCAGCGCGTCGCCGATCGCACGGCGTTCATGTTCGTGGATACGACGGCCGGCGGGCGCACGGGCTACCTGATCGAGCATCGGCCGACGGCAGAACTGTTTGGGGATCCCAAGCAGGAGCGCACCAAGGAGTATATCCGCGGCGAGTTCAGCTGAGCCCTCCCGGTAGAGCCCCCCAAAAGAGCGCTCCCATCGGGCGCCGAGCACGCCGTAGCGGGTCCGCAGCGCCGGGCAGATTCAGTCGATCACGAACTCTTCGGCGAGCAGCCGGCGCTTGACGCCGATGAGGCGCGCGATGTCGGCGGAGAACAGCTCCGGCTGGCGGCTGTACGCGAGCGAATGGCAGCGCTGCACGAGGTCCACCAGGAGGTCGGCGAGCTCCTGCCTGGTGACGCGGCCGTCGCTCAGCGCTTCGACATCGCCAAACGGCCAGCTTTGGGCTAGCTGCCGGCGCAGCAGCACTTCACTCTCGGCCAGCTCCTTCCAGTGCAGCCCATGGCCGGGTTGGGCGCTGGGCGCGTTGAGGACCTGCAGAATGATCGCGGCAGCCAGAAAAAGGAAGTCCGTCACCTTGTCGAAAGGGGTGAGGATGGGAGAAAACGAATCGAGATCGATGCCCTTCAGCTGGCCGCGCCGGCTCATCATCAAGTTGTCGTTTTTCAGATCGTTGATGGCGTAGCCCAGCTGGTGCACCTCCTCCAGCGTGAGCAGGACGCTCGTGAGCATGTCCAGCAGCATGGCGGCGGAGAGCGGGTACTTGAAGGGCAAGCCCATGCGCCGCTGCCGCCACTGTTGGCTGCCGCGCTGGCGGACGGCACGATCGTACTCCTCACGGGCCTGCAGCTCGCTCGTGCGCGCGCTCTGGGGCCCGCCCGTGCTGGCATGTTCCGCACCGGCCACCTGGATCAAGCTATCGAGCGTGTCGCCGTTGATCAGCTGCAGCACGTGGAACGTGAAGCGTTCACCCGGCAGTTTGCCCGTGTCGTAGAGGCGGATCAGGTGCGGCGCGCGCGCCAGATCGCTGCCCACGCGCATGGCGGCCTCTGCCTCCAGGATGGCGTGTTTCTTGCGGCCGACGATGCGGTCGACCTTGAGCGCCACGCGCGGCGGAAACTGCGAGTTCTGCTCGTTCAGCGCTTCGTAGACGCGGCCGAAGTCCCCGACACCGATCTGCCGCAGCAGCACGAAGCCGATGTCCCGGAAGGGCCGCGCCAGCTGCTTCCAGGCCGCCTGGTCTTCTTCATCGACGATCCCGTAGTGGCCCACGCGCGGCCCCGGCGTCGTCACCTTGCGCTTCTTGCGCTCGAACGGCATCGGCAGGATGGTGGCGGCCAATCCCGGCATGGCGCTGGCCAGGCTGACGCGCAGATAGACCGTATCCAGAAACTCCCGCGCGGCGATGCACGCCTCGTCTGCGTAGCTCGCGTACGGGCGAGCCCGCAGCATGAACGACAGCTTGCCCAGGACACGAAAGTACGGATGCTGCTGGAACAGCTGCTGGCGCGGGATCTGGCTGGCCTGGGCCGCGAGCGTTTCGAAGGCCAGGCCGGCGGCATTGGGCACGAGCTGCCCGGAGCGGCTGTCCTCGTACAGGACATTGATGGCGAGGTAAGCCAGCTTGGCGAAGGCGTCGATCTTGGCGACGAAGCGGTCCCGCGGGGACAGCGGATACGCGATCTGTGACAAAAGGCGCAAGACCAGGGGCCAGGCGAGCCCCAGCTGCTCGGCCGCCGACCGGTTGCCCCCGCCCTGCTCGAGGGCCTGCTGCAGGTCCCAGATCAAGCGCGAGTGCAACACGAAGCGCGCGTCGCCGCTGGGCGAACCCGGCTGGTAGGCGGCTTCACGGGTCCCCGTGCTGGGCACGCTGTCGCTCAGCACCACGCGCAGCGCAGCGGCGGCGTCGTGCGGATTGGCGAAGAGCAGCTCGTCGAGCAACGCCACCACGTTCGGCTTCCGTTCGGCGTGGCTGCGGACCAAGCCCAGCACTCGATCGAGCAGATCTGCCAGCCACTGGGAATCATCGCCCTCCGGTTCGAAGGCGACCAGCTGCAGCTCCGACTGCAGGTGAACGCGCACGCTGACATCACGCTCGTAGCGTGCGTCGGCGGGAGTGCCGAGGTAGCGCACCCAGTCGGCCACGTCGCCGCTGAAGAGGGTGGCCGAGAACTCGGTCCGTCCCGTCGAGGTCGGCTCCTGCACGGACGAGACCGGCATCGACTCGGGGTCGGACGGGTGCCGGCTCCAGAAGTCGAGCACGCCGTGCGGCGACGGTTCCCCGCTGGCCATATCCCGACGATACTACCCTAGACCGGCCGTCGCCCGGTGTCCGAATTGACCCTTGCCCTGGCTGTTCCAGCGGGCGTGGACGGGTCTCGGGTCCCGAGCGGCCCGGTCGCTGGATTCAGCCCTCTTCGACCCAGGCGGGCTCGCTCAGGAAGGACGCGAGCAGCGGGCGTTCGGCGAAGCTTTTCCGCAGATCGGCGGTGCGGATCAGGCCGTGCAACGTCTGGGCGTACTTGCTGGTGCGACGGTTGAACTCGGCGGCCTGGGGAGAGGCGGCCGCACTCAGGGCGTGGACGCAGAGCAGGCGTGTCTCGAGGCCGTACTCGGAGCCCTGCAAGGTCTCGATGGCGCCCATCGCGGTCGTCGCCAGGAGGATGCCCATGTGCGGCTCGGCCTTGTCGACGCGCGACGCCGCTTCGATCGCCATGGCGTAGAAGTGGAACGCGACGTAGGCCTGGGCTTCGGCCACCTGGCGCGCATAGAAGGCGAGCATGACGGCGCTCTTGTGGTCACCGCGTTTGCGCGCCAGAAGTGCTCGCACCAGCTTCTCGTGCACGGAGTCGTAGTCGTTGCCGGTGGCGGCGATCAGCGCGGAGGCGTCGCCGATCGCGGCTTCGGCGGCTTCCAGGTCGCCCATCTCGATCAAGATCTGCGCGCTGGAGAGCAAGGTGTCGCAGCGGCCGTCCTGGTCGCCATAGCGCTCGTGGGCTTCGCGGGCGCGCTTGAGGTAGGTTTGAGCGCGCGCGGTTTCGCCGAGGCGCCAGTAGCACTGACCGATCTGGCTCAGCGTCTTGGCGATCTGAAAGCGGCCGCCGATGCTCAGATCGATGCGGATCGCCTCGAGCGAGAGCGCGATCGCATCTTCGAAGCGGCCGAGCACGAACATGGCGAAGGCGAGCGAGTTCTTGGCGCGCGCCTCGGAGCGTTGCGCGCCTGTCTGTTTGAACACGGCGATCGCCTCGGCATGGGCGTTGACCGCCTCCTGCACGCGCCCCACACGTAGCAGCAGCGTGCCACGTGAACGCAGCACCTCGGCGCGCAGGCGCAGCGCCACGCCGCTGCGACGGCTCGCCGCCAGCGCGCGGTCACAGGCACCGAGCGCCCCCTGGATGTCGCCCAGATCGCGCAAGACCTCGGCCAGGAGCGACAGGGCCTCCACTTCCAGGTTCGACACGCCTCCCTGATGCGCCGCCTGCTCGCCCTTCTGCGCCAGGGTGAGGGCCTGGGCGAGTTGGCCCGAATCCATGGCGAAGCGCGCGCTGCGCACGAGCGCGGTGGCTCCCCAGAGCGCGGTGCGGCTGGCACACGCCAGGCGCCGCAGCTCGCTCAGATGCATGCGGCGATCCTTCCAACGGCCCTGGATGCGGCAGATGGTTTCCAGCGCCTCGAGCGCGCGCAAGCGCTCGGGGTGTGAATCGGGCAGCACGGCCAGCGCACGGCCAAAGTAGCGCGTGGCCAGCGGCAGCTGGTAGCTGGTGAAGGCCGCCGTGGCCGCCTGCAGGAAGAACTGCCCGGCGCGGGCGCCGTCGCCGCCGCGAGCGAAGTGCCGACCCACGATCGCCGCGCCCAGGCCGCGCGCCACGGGACCCTGGGCCATGCGTTCCCCGAGGCGACAGTGCATCTGGCTGCGGTCGACCTCATCGACACCCAGGTAAGCGACGTCGCGCACCAGGGGATGGCGCAGATCGACGGAGTCCGCCTGGGCGTCGCACAGCCCGCGGGCACACAAGCGCGCGACCGTTTCCTCTGCTTCCGCCTCCATCAGGGCGTCGAGCTCGACCGCGGACAACGGCCCGCCCGCCACGGCCAGCCAGGCGATCACGCGGTGCTCCTCTGCCGGCAACTCGTGCAAGCGATCCGCGATCAGCTGCTCCAGCGTCGACGGCAGCGCCTTGGAGGCGGCGTTGCTGCCCTCCACGCGAGCCAGGCGAGGTTGCCCGTCTGGCCCTACCGCGTAGTCGACCCCACCGCGCTCCAGGAGCGCGTCCACCATCTCCAGCAGGAAGAACGGATTGCCGGCGGCGCGCGGCAAGAGATCCGCGCACACCTCCGCGACGCCCAGGGTAGCGCCGAGGTGTTCCTGCACCAGACGCACCTGATTCTCCTGGCTCAGGCCGCGCAGCTCGACCGTGATCACGTCCGCGATCAGGGAGGCGACGTGATCATCGGGGCGGGTCACGAGCACGAACAGGATCGGCAGCGTGTCTGCGTGGCGCACCAGGCCCGAGAGCACCTCCAGGCTTTGCGCATCGGCCCACTGAATGCCATCCAGCACCACCACCAGCGGCGCCTGCTGCGCCATCCAGGTGAAGGCGCGCCGGAAGCCCACGGTCATGAAGCGGCGGTGCCGGGCGACGTCCGCCTCGTCGTGGGCGCGAGCCAGGCGCCCGGTGGCCAGCTCGCTCATGTGACGCACGATGTCGGCCTGTTGCTCGCCGAGGAAGGCATCGCCCAGCGCATGTGCGACCAGCGCGGTGGCCTCCTCGAGCGGCTGGTCCAACATCGCGCCGGTGAGCTCGCGCAGCCACTGTCCGACGTGAAAGAACGGCAGCTCGCGCTGCGCCGGCGAGCAGTCGACGCGCAAGAGGCGCGCGCCGGGCGGTAGCTCTGCCAGGAACGCATTCGCCAGGGCGGTCTTGCCGATGCCGATTTCACCCTTGATCGCACGGGAAACGATGTTGCCGAGCCCGTGCTGCCGGTTCACCGTCTCATGGTAGGCGGCGTGCAGGTCCGCCAGCTCCGCGTCGCGGCCGATCAAATCGCGGATCGCCAGGGCTTGCTGCTGTTTTTCCTCGCGGCTCAGCGAGCGGCGCAGGGCGTAGGCGTGCAAGTTGCGCGGCAGGCGCAGCCCCTGAGCGCCGCTCAAGTTGAGCGGGGGCACCTCCGACCAGATGAAATCCCGGCGTACCACGCGGTACAGGCCGCCGGCGACCCAGGTCTGACCGGGTGGAGCGTGGTCGGCGAGCAGTGCTGCCAGCTGCGCTCCCGATTCTTGAACGCTGTGCTGGACCAGGTGCCCGGCGTCGTCGCGGCGGCCGGAGGCCAGGCCGCGCACGATGCCGACGCTCGCGGCCAGTTGCACCGGCAGAGCGTCGCAGGCACCCTGAATCGCCTCGTGGACGTCGACTGCGAGCCGCCCGGCATCGGCGGCGGCGCCGTACGGGTTGGCGAGCAGCCCCACCACCGCCTCGCCGAGGTGCGTGCTCGCGTCGGCGGGCGCATCCCGCCAGGCCCAGCTGGTGCCGCGCTTGAACGCCACTTCGCCCAGGGTCGCGCGCAGCTGCGCGACCAGCCGAGCGCTGCGCTGCTCCCCGACCGCGGCACGCAGGGCGTCCAGCTCCTGCAGGCGCAAACTGACGATCGCCACGTGCCGCACCTCGCGACCGGCGCGGTTGGCGAGGCGGCCGCGCGCGCGCGACGGGCTCGTGCCAGGACGGGGTGGGGCGGCCACGTCGCCCGAGGGCAAGGCACCGCTGCCGCGCGAGCTGGGCTCGGCCGGAGCGCTCTCGGGCTCGGTCAGATCGCGCGCCACGTAGCGAGAGATCACCGTGCCGACCACGTCCGAATCGACCAGCACCTGCTTTTCGAGCAGCACGCGCGTGATCGCGGCGGCGAACTCGCGCGCGGTCTGGAAGCGATCCTCCCGATTGCGCGACAGCGCGCGCATCACGATCATCTCGAGCTCGGGCGGGACGCCCGGAGCGATCACGCTGGGCGCCTCGATGCTGGCCTGGCGCACCAGTTCCAGGAGCTCGCGGCCTTCCTCGACGCGATACAGCGAGCGCCCGGTGAGCAGCTCATACAGCACCACGCCGAGCGAAAAGATGTCCGAGCGGCGATCGACCTTTTCGCCGCGCGCCTGCTCGGGCGACATGTACGCCAACTTGCCCTTGAGCACGCCGCGCTCTTCGCGGAACAGGCTGGCGGTGGCGATGCCAAAGTCGGCGACCTTGACCGCGCCGTCAAAGCTCACGAGGATGTTCTGCGGCGAGATGTCCCGATGCACGATGTCGAGCGGCTGGCCGCGGTCGTCCTTGCGCTCGTGCGCATAGTGCAACCCGCGCCCCACCTCGCTCGCGATGTGCGCGGCCACGTACGGCGGAAAAACCAGCTTCTCCTCGCGGACCTTGCGCACGACTTTGCCGAGGTCGGGCCCCTCGACGTACTCCATGCTGAGCAGCTGCCCCTCTTCCTGGGCATCCTGAAAATCGTACACCTGCACGATGTTCGGATGGTTCAGCCGCGTGGCGAGGCGGGCTTCGCCGGCGAACATGGCGCGAAAGTTGGGCGCCGATAGGTGCTCGGGGAGGATCCGCTTGACCACCAACACCTTGTAGGTGGCTTCGGCACAGCGGCGCCGCGCCAGGAACACCTCCGCCATGCCGCCCGCGCCCAGGCGGCGGATCAGCTCGAAGCCCGCGAGGTTGCGCGGGTCGTGCGGCTTCTTGCCGGCCGCAGGCGTCGCGAGCGAGTCTCCTTTTCGGTACGCCATCAGGCAGACAGGTGGTCTACCGTTTGAATACGGACCGCCGGACCCGGCACTGAAATGGATTGTGGCGCTGGCCGCCCGTGGACACCGTTACGATGGGACGTTTGGGTACGTACGGCGTTGGCGCCTACGCGCGCGCCTCGCGCTCAGCTGCGCGGCTCGGCGGGACGTGGGTGTTTGGCTCATTTTGAGCCGGGCCCCGCGCGGCCGCCGACGTGCTGCGTCCGGCGCCGGTGGGAGGGAAGGTGAGGCCTGTCTGCCGCAGCGGTCGGTGCCTCGTACCGGCCGGTTGCCGACACCACCGGTCATGTATGGGGTGCTGGCGGGGCGAGCCGGACCGGCGCCCCTGCCGTCCCCGCCGTGGCGAGGCTACTTGCGCGGCTTGGGCGTGCCCTCGGCGGAGGCGTGGCCAGCACCGCCGGTGCCGTGCGCCGCGTCCGGGCTGCCCCCGCCGGCGCTGGCGGCTGCGCGCTTGGCGGCGCTCAGGCGCGCGCGCAGCTTGGGTGCGTAGCCTGCTTTGTTGCTCTGTTTTACCCGGCCGATCGCCAGCGCGTCCGCAGGAACGTCCTCGGTGACGGTGCTGGCGGTGGCGACGTAGGCACCGTCCCCGATCTGGAGCGGCGCGATCAGCTGCGAATCACTGCCGATGAAGACGTCCCGGCCGATGGTGGTCTTCTGTTTGGAATAGCCGTCATAGTTGCAGAAGATCGTCCCGGCGCCGATGTTCGTGTTCTCCCCCACGTCGCCGTCGCCCAGATAAGACAGGTGGTTGGCCTTGGCGCCCCGGCGCATGCGTGTGGCTTTGGTCTCCACGAAGTTGCCGAGCTTGACGTCCGCTTCCAGCACCGAGCCCGGGCGCACGTGGGTGAAGGGCCCGAGCTGGCAGGCGGGGCCGACCTCACTATGCGACAGCACGCTGTACGGCAAGAGCGTCACGCCCGCCCCGACGCGCGTATCCTCCAGCACGCAGCCCACGTCGACGACCGAGCCGTCGCCGATCTGGGTCGAGCCTCGCAGATGTACACCCGCGTGCAGCGTGACATCTTTGCCCAGGGTCACCGCGTCGTCGATGCGCACGCCGGACGAAATGCTGGAGCCGGCCAGGCGATGGCGCTCGGCGATGCGCGCGTACATGCGATCCTGAACCATAGACAGCTGCGAGCGATCGTTGACGCCGAGCGTGGCATCCTCCGATAGGTCCACCGCCGTGATGCTGCCGTGGCGCGTGAACCAGTTCAGGATGTCGGTCAGGTAGTATTCGCCCTGCGCGTTGTCGTTGGACAGGCCCTCCAGGGCGGCGCGCAGCGTGCGGATGCTGACGGCGTACAGGCCGGCGTTGATCTCGTGGATCGCGGCCTGGCTTGCATCCTTCAGGTCCTTCTGTTCCACGATGCCCGTCACCGCCCCACGCTCGTTGCGCAGAATCCGGCCGTAGCCGCGGGGATCAGAGAGCCGACAGGTGCCGAGCGCCAGCTCCTCATCGCTGCGGCTGGCCGCCGCCAGCCGCTCGAGATCGCGCACATCGAGCAGCGGCACGTCTCCGTACACGATCAGCGTGCGGCGCGCCGTGGCGCTCGTGGCGTCCAGACCCACCTGCGCCGCGTGGCCCGTACCGCGCGGCGGGTCCTGCACCGTGACGACAATCCGGCTCACCCCAAACGCCTGCCCGAGATAGCGCTCGACCGTGTCCCGGTCCTTCGGGCTCGTCACCACGACCACCTGAGACGCGCCCGCGGCCAACGCCGCCGCCACGGGGAAGTGCAGCAGCGGCCGACCGGCGACCGGATGCAAAATCTTGCTCAGGGGGCTCTGCATGCGCCGGCTCTGACCGGCGGCCAGCACCAAAGCAGTGAGATCACTCATGGCCGGAGCCTACGGAAGAACCTCCGCGGATACAAAGGGCTTTGCAGCGGGTTCCGCGCCCCGTGGCGCGAAGCCCGACCGGTTGCACTGGCCCGCCCCCGTTCCGCGACCGCCCCCCGACCGCGCCCCGGGTTGCCACCGAGCCGGCGCGAAGCCCGAGCGGTTGCGCCGCACCATGGCGTAGGGCAAAGCCCGATCGGCTGCGTTGGCCCGCGCCGTTGGGCAAAGCGCGACCGGTTGCGTTGGCCCGTGGCGTGGCGCGAAGCCGACCGGTTGCGCCGCCTCGCCCCGTGGCGCCAAGCCTGACCGCTGGCGCGAGGCCAACCGAGCTTCGGGGCCTCCCAGCGCTCCGCGGCCCGAGCGCTGCGCCGCTGCGAACGCCGCTGCGACGGCACCCCGCTGTCCATGCGTCGGCCGCGGCGCCTCGTTCGGCGCCTCGACCGGCCCCGCCCCACGGCGCCTGGCGCCACAACCCAACGGCACGGCACGCCGCGCGAGCTCGAGAGCGAATGCCGACACACAGCTGGCGCCGCGGCTCGAGGCGCCGCAGCTCGAGGCGCCGCAGCTCGAGGCGCCGGGCGAGTACCCACGACGCCGCCGCATCCTCGGGACCCTGAGCGCGCGCGCGCTGCGCTCGCAGTGACGAGCGGCGCGCTGCGACGGGCTGCTCGGCACCAGGCGTTGCGAGCTGATGGCCTGCATGTTGGACGAGCCGTCGAACCTGCCCGACATGCCGCCATCGCGAGCCCGGAAAACGGACCACAAAGCAGGCGCGCACGACTCAGGACGTGCGACGGGCGCCACGCCGTGGCCTTGCGGGGAGGTCATCGAACTCGGACCCCCGCGACTGGTGCCCAACCAAGTCGGGTTTCCGCGATTAGTGCCGAATGAAGACGACGTTGCGGCGGTTGCGGCTCGCGCGATTAGTGCCGAATGAGGCTGGTGCGTGGTTGTCGACTCCCCGCGTCGGCGCATCTGCAAGCTGCGCGGCCCGGTCGGCATCGTCGGCACGCCGAATTAGTGCTCAATGAAGTCGACGCCATCGACCTGGTCGAGGTGGATGAGTCGTGTCGCTCCTGGATACCTCATCTAGGTTGTCGCTTCACACGATCGGTGGCAGAGAGAGTGGATGCGGGGGCAGTTCCATGCGGAGCGTTCGACGCGTCGCCGCCCCATGCGTCAGTGCGCGCTGGAGTTTCGCACCTGGGGTGGTGCGCGAGCAGGGGCCGGTCGAAAGCCGAAGGGACGGCGGGCGGGCATGTCTCATTTGCGGCGGCCGGTGCACTCGCGGCATCACCCGTTGCATGTCACATTGCGCGTGCGGCCAGGGGTGTCTGCGCTGCGCCAGTGGGAGCTGTTCGTGGAGGTACGTCGAGCGTTGGCAGCCAGCCGCGAGCGCTTTGGTTTTCGGCTCGTACACTTTTCGGTGCAGCGAGACCATCTGCATCTGCTGGCCGAAGCCGAGAATCGCCTGGCCCTGTCGCGCGGCCTGCAGGGCCTATCGGTCCGCGTGGCCCGGGCCATCAATCGGCGGCTCAAACGGCGCGGCAAAGTGTTCGCCGATCGGTATCACGCCCGCGCGCTGACGACGCCGCGGGCGGCGCGCTGGGCGCTCAGGTACGTCTTGCTCAACGCGCGCAAGCACGAACGTGGCGCCAGAGCGCTACCCTTCGGCTTTGTCGACTCGTGCTCGTCAGCGGCATGGTTCGATGGCTTCGCCCGCCCCCTCGAACTCGTTTTCGGCGTGCGCGAGTGCCGCGAAGAGTTCCGGATTCGGCATGCCCTGGACTCGCCGGTCGTCGCCGCTCGCACGTGGCTGCTCACCGCGGGCCAACGGCACCTAGCGCCGTTCGACGTCGACGACGCGCCGAGCACGCTGTCGCGCTGACCGCCACCGCCGACCGCCGCTGCCACCGCCGCCAACCGCTGGCTGATGTGGACACGCGACTTCAGAGCCGTCCTTCGCGGAGGATGGCCTCGTTGGAGGCGGGCCACGCCATTCGAACGACACGGCAACTCCCCTCGGCCATCGCGACGTCGTGACGACCGTGATCCGTACGCACGTCCTGAACCGCGGCCTCTTCGGCGCACGTAACCCGATCGATCGAGCCCTGGCCCACTGCCACTATCACGCTATCCGGTCTGCCATTGCAGAGCCGTCGCTGGGTGCCTCCCGCTGGACGTCGCTGCCATTATCACGCCAGGCGGACCGGTCGTTGCCGGCCACGCCGCGACGTTTCATGAGCGATATTCGCGGATGAGCTGCGGAACCGTTGCTCACAAGCGGCGGCACAAGTATTAGTTGGGCAGACCGATAAGGGCACAATGACAGATAGCGAAACCTTGGCACGGGCTTGGGTCTCCCTGCAGGAGAACTGGTGGGCGCATGACGCGTTGGACGACGCCTCGGTGGATGACCCCGAGCTGGCGTGGTCCGCGATTTGTCGCGTGCTGGATGCCTGCCCTACCGAGGAGGTTCTGGAAGTCACCGCGGCTGGACCGCTGGAACCACTCATTCGTGCTCATGGCGCGGCGTTTATCGATCGAATCGAGCTAGCAGCGCGCACATACGAATCGTGGCGCCAAGCGCTGCGCATCGTCCGCATATCCCCCTCAGCCGATGACGTAAGTCAGCGACTGTTCGCGCTCGGTTGCAGGCAACGCATCAGCGTCCTAGGTGTTCCAATGGGTTTCATAGCTGACGTGAGAGCGTACGTGCAGCTGATCGATTCATCCGACGCACTCGAAGCGCGGCAACTCCTGGCGCAAGCTGCCCAGGTACTCTGTCGAATCTACGCCGCGAGTATTCGCATAGAGGCGACCAATCCGAGCGACCACGAACTGCGCGCAGATAGACCGTCGCCTTTGAAGCGTCTGTCGGCGCATCTTGGCTCTCTCGATCCTTACTTTTGCGTCTTCGACGCGCGTGTACAGGACGAGCCCGTTGTCGGCTCGCTTGGCGACGACCTGGCGGACATCTACCTCGACCTGTCCAGGTCACTCGACGACTTCGACGCCGGCCAACATGACGACGCGATATGGGGCTGGCGCTTTGCGTTGCAGGGGCACGCGGGCGATCATCTGGTCCGCGCGCTACCGGCTATTCACGCAATTCTACAGGAGGATCCGCCGTAGTGGCGAGGCTGCTCAACTCCCGTCTGCAGCGGTCGCGAATCTCACTTCGCTCGGCTCACACAGCTGAAAGACAGTAGGGGTATGCTACGCCCAGCTCTTCCGCGACTGAATCGTGCGATGAAGCCCTATCCCCGTCGAAACTTCTTCCGCACCGTAGACTTGGACGTGCACGCTGCCGTGTCCTCAGACGCCGAGTTTGCCGTGCTCATCGAGGGGCTTGCTCCGGTCGCCTTCCATCTCGAGCGGCCCCCGGGGCTGGCGACGTTTGAGCTTCACGAGGGCCCTGTCGAGCCCGGTCCCGCCATCCTCGAATTCGTACGTCAGATCGAGAATCTGCCCCCTGCCGCACGCGCCTTCTGGGACGCGGCGACGCGGCGCGTATTCGACATCGGCTTCGAGAGCGGTCAGGAGCCACACTGCCCATTCCACGCGAACTACTGCCTCAGCCCCGACGTCCTCGCCGCCGTCGCGCGGGTCCGCGGCGAAATCGGAATCACCATGTACGCGCTCGACGACGGAAAGCACATTCCGCCCGAATTGCTCGAGTCAGGCGAAGGCTAGCGTACGCACCTGGGGATATGACCGGCGTTTTACGCTCGCCGGGAGTCAATGCAGCTCTTCGCAGATTTGCGATGGAGCCCGGTTTCTGCGCCTATATGCTCGAACCTGCCCCCGGATCTCGCGGAGGACACGTGATCGTTGCCGACGAAGCGACGACATTCGATTGGCGCGGATACCAACCTCGTCGCGAGTACCTCGCGCTTCTCGAGCGGGAGCGCGCCTCTTGCATGCCCGGGTGGTCCGCTGCTGGAATATTCTGGGGCTACTCGCTGACGGCGTAGCGAGGTCGTGCAGACCATCATGCATGGCATCGGAGCGTAGATGCAGTGGTGGAACCATCCGCGTCGATCGGTTTGCGGCCGCGATGGGGCCAGCGTACGCTACGGGATGCGCGTCGGGCACATCTGCTTCGGCCTCGTGCCGACCATCGTGTTCCTCGCAGACACACGTGCCGAGGCGTGCAGCTGCAATCGCGACAGAGCGGTGGGAGTGTGGCCGTTAGACGGCACGGTGGGGGCTTCTGTCGATACTCCGCTGGTCGTGGCGGCGACGGACCTCCAGCACGTAACGCCGGAATTGGTGGCCGAGGATGGGACGGTGGTGGGACTGCAGGAGCAGCGCCGGCTCGTACCGCCCGGTGAGCCTTCATGCGTGAGGTCCAGCTATGCCTTCTTGACGGCCGCGCAGGAGCTCGCTCCGAACACACGTTACAGTTTGATTGCTCACTTTGACAACGAGAACGACGTCGAGCGTAGGCAGCCGGTGAAGTTCGACAGCATCCGGAGCTTCGTGACAGGGACCGAACGTCGCAATCCGGCGCCCCCGGAGGTTCGCCTGAGCCTGTTTGGTGCTCTGCTCCGCCCCGAGGTGGGCGCGCGCGCCGGCATGCTACTCGACGTGTACGTGGAAACCGCGGGCATGGAGCCGTTGTTTGTACTCGCGCGCGGAGAGCGGAACGTGCTGGTCCACGATTTGGACCCGGTGTTCAGCGGGGCTCGATCGTTTCGGGTGGGTCTTGGCGCGGTAGAGTGCGCGGCGCTCACGATTTTCGACGTCACGGGAACGACGGTCGCCGACCGCGTGCTGTGTGAGCCGAGCAAGTGTGCCGTGGCGACCGCGATCGGCGAAAGCGACTGCGGGGAGGAGTCCTATCCTGGGGTGGGCGCGAGTTGGCAGAGTTTGCCCGAGGGTTGCGACCGCGAGGCGTTACTGCAGAACGCCGAAGAGCATCCGATGGAGATCGATGGGGCTGCGCCCGTGGATGTGTGGTCCGAACCCGACGTGTCCGTGCTCGAGAGCGGTGAGATGGCCGGGGTGACGACCTCGATCTCCCCGCCGGCGGAAGAATCGAACACGCGGCAGCCGCGGCGGGCCGTCGATGGTTGCGGCCTCTCAGTGCAGAGGACTTCGGGTGGCGTTTTCGCCGTCATCGGCCTCCTGCTCGCGATGGTCATGGCCCGAACATTGCGTCGAGCAACGTGAGCACTGCCGCCCTCCGTGGATGCCTGGTGGCTGAATCTGAAGCCGGCGATTTCTGCGGGACGTCGTGAGCGGCCGGCGACTTCGCATTGGTTCTTCTCTCGTTCGACGTTAGAATGGACCCAGTGGCGGCATTCCGAGCATCCAGCGACGGCATCGTCCAGCGGCCCCGCGGAACTCCGCAGACCGGAAGGGGATCGATCGGCGGAGGATGTCCAGTGATTGGAAGATCTGTGTCCATGGGGTGGGAGAGCGCGTGCGGCGCGGCGGTCGCGGTGTGCCTGGCGCTGACGGCCTGCGGTTCTGCGCGGGGAGAAGTCCCGAGCACGACCGCCCCAATGGATCCTCCGCAAGCACCGGATCGAGCGCCACCCGCAGCCGGCTGGCGTTGGGAAAGCTCGCGCGGCCTCCAGCTCGCTGTGCCCGCCAGCTGGAAAATCAACGACACCGACTGCAATCAGACCGACGCTCCGAGCATCGTTCGCGCGCAGGTCGCTACCAATGACTGCTTGACGCCCGAGCCCACGTCGAAAGAGCTCGTCGAGATCGTCGGCGGCATAGACGTCGAGGAAGCACGGCTTCCGAACGGCCTGGAACCATACGACGTGTCACTCGGCGACGAGCCTGCCGAACGCGGCGAAGGCAGGACGGACGACGGCCGCTTCGCCGGCTGGCTGCGCGTGCCGAGCCTCCAGGTCGTCGTCCAAGCGCGCGTACACGAACGAGACACGCTCACTCGAGTTCTCGACAGTGCTCGGGTAGTCGATGTCGATCACAACGGTTGCGCAACTGCGCGCGAAGACATTCGCGCCACGCCGCCTGCGGCGCGAGCGCTCGTCGCGAGCGACACGCACGCCGTGTCGGTCTGTTACTTCGGCAGCTCCGACGTGCTCCTTGCATCGAGCTGGCTCGAGGGCGACGCCGCCTCACAGCTCGTAACCAAGCTGAACACAGCTGGACCGGGTGCGAACCCCGACGTTCCCGAAAATCAGTGCGCGAGGACCGGAGATGTGCCGCCGGTAGATGTCATGCTCATCGCGCAGGACACCCAAGACCGCGCGATCGTCGAGGTGTCGTTCGCGGGTTGTACGAATCGGGGTCTGCGCAACGGACGCGACACCTCACGAGTGAGCCCGGACCTGTTGCAGGCGATCATGGAGTCGCTGCAGACCGGCTACGGCTTTTCGCCGCTCTGAACCCACGCGCTGGCTCGAGGCGCGGAAAGCCACGGCCGGGTATCAGAGTTGCACCGCAGGTTGGTTGGCCGCAGATTTGCAGGACTGGTGAGGATCGACGCTGTCGCCAGGAGCTCCTGGTGGTGGGCCGGACATGACTGTCGTAGAATGGCACAAACTGTGTCAAGCGCCGGGTGGTGAAGAATGAACCGTTTCAATGCATGCACTCTGGTCGCCGCAGCGATTGCCCTGAGCGCGACGGCTTGCAGTTCGTCCGAAGCGAACGATGTGAAGACGGGCCTGGAGGACCGAAACGTGGTCGCCAGGCTTCAAGAGCTGGCTCTGCAAGCAGCATCCAATGCAGAGTCGAAGCCCACGAAGGTCTACGCCGTGGCGGTTTCCGACCATCAAGATGCCGAAACGATTCTCAGCGGCGCGATCATCAATGATCATGCACCCGTGTATGTCATCGTGATGACCGGTGGCCACTTCATCGTAATGGAGCATCCGCTCGGAGCGCCCGCTCCCGAGGGTGATGTCCTCACCCTCACTGTCGATGCCGCGAGCTACAGTGTGACGGACGCCGGCGTTGTCAACGTGGAGCCAGACCTGAGCAGTATCGCGTTGGCCAGAATCGAGTTGAGCGCGAACTAGAGCGCCCGGCGGTGCTGGCGCAGTGACAGCGGGGCGAATGCACGCGGACGAGATCCCTGTCAGGGTCGAGTTGGTGGCTCGGCTCATTGCCGAGCAGTATCCGCACTGGTCAGATCTCGAGCTGCGCCCGGTCGAACCGTGGGGAACCGATAACGCGATCTGGCGGCTCGGCGAGGATCTAGCTCAACCCGAGCAAAGCCACCATCCAGCGAGCAAAAGCGATGGCAATTCAGCAGGCCTGCGCGGCGCTGCCGTACTATCTGCGGACGTATCCCCTGATTGTCGAGCGTTCTTGGCGAAAGCTCGCCGCGCTCGGCGTGCCGGCGAAGGTCGAGAGGTAGCAGCTGGCCCGGCAAGCGCGTACTCTCCATCGGCAAAAGAGCACGGATTTTAGGCGCTGGACCCAGGACTGGCGAAAGGCGTGATGTCCAGCCGCCGGGCGTGCCATATTCGGGTCGATGTGCGGCATCATCGGTCTGCTGTCCTCGGCGTCGGTAAACCAGGAGCTCTACGACGGCTTGGCGCTGCTGCAGCACCGCGGGCAGGACTCGACGGGCATGGCCACGGCGGACGGCGCGCGCCTCCACATCCACAAGGCGAAGGGCTACGTGCGCGAGGCTTTTCGCACCCGCGACATGCGGGCGCTGAAGGGGAACGTTGGCATCGGGCACGTGCGCTACGCGACGAGCGGCAGTGCCTCCGAGGCCAGTGAGGCGCAGCCGTTCTACGTCAATGCGCCCTATGGCATCGTGCTGGTCCACAACGGCAACATCGTCAACACGCGGGAGTTGACGGAGAAACTGCTGAAGGTGGATCGACGGCACCTGAACACGAGCTCGGACACCGAGCTCCTGCTCAACGTGCTGGCGCACGAACTGCAGCAGGTGTCCGGCGAGGGAGAGCTGAGCCCGGAGCAGATTTTTGCGAGCGTCGCCATCCTGCACGAGCGCGTTCGCGGCTCCTACGCCGTCATCGCCCTGATCGCCGGCCATGGCTTGCTCGCGTTTCGCGACCCGTTCGGGATTCGCCCGCTCACGTTCGGAAAGCGAGTGGCGGAGGACGGTCAAGTGGAATGGGCCATCGCGTCCGAATCTTTGCTGCATGAGAGCGGCGCGTACGAGTCGGTGCGCGACATGGCGCCCGGGGAGGCCGTCTTCATCACGAACGGCGGAGAGATGTTCTCGAGCCAGTGCGCCAAGAATCCTCGCCTCGTCCCCTGTGCATTCGAGTTCGTCTACCTCGCGCGTCCAGACTCCGTCATGTCCGGCATCTCGGTGTATGAGGCGCGTCTGCGGCTCGGCAACCGTCTCGCCGACACTATCGCGCGCTACGTCCCGCGCGGTGACGTCGACGTCATCATGCCGATTCCCGATTCCTCCAGGCCGGCGGCCATGCAGGTCGCGCAGAAGCTCGGCATCGGGTACCGCGAGGGGTTCTTCAAGAACCGCTACGTGGGGCGCACGTTCATCATGCCCGGACAGGCTTTGCGCCGGAAATCCGTGCGGCAGAAGCTGAACGCGCTGGGCCGCGAGTTTCGCGGCAAGCACGTGCTGATCGTGGACGACTCCATCGTGCGCGGCACCACCTCCCGCGAAATCGTCGAGATGGCGCGCTCGGCCGGCGCGAGCAAGGTCACGTTCTGCTCGGCGGCTCCCCCCGTACGCTTTCCGCAGGTCTACGGCATCAACATGCCTTCCCGCCGTGAACTCATCGCCCACGGACGGCGCATCCCCGAAATCGCGGCCGAGCTCGGCGCAGACCACCTCATCTACCAAGAGGTGGACGACATGCTCGCCGCCATCACCGAGGGCTCCGGGGTGAGCGAGCTCGAGATGAGCTGCTTCACCGGCGAATACGTGACGGGATACGTGAACGACGAATATCTCGCCTGGGTGGAGGCGACGCAGCAGAGCTAGCTCGAGGCGAGCGGCACGACAACTTGCGATGCGAAGCAGCGCCGTGTGTCGACGCGCCGCGGGTCGCCGTTCCGTGCGTGGTTAGCGCCCGGCGCCGGGCAGGGCGGCGGGGTAGGGCGGGTTGACCGGGGGCAGCGGATCGGGCGCGCGCGTCCAGAGGACTTCGCTCGCGGTGGTGCCGTCTTTGGCGTAGACGATGACGGCGGAGCCCTCGTTCAGCTTGCGATTGCGGGCGAAGTGGTTGATGCGCTCCATCATGCCGGGGCTGAGCCCGTAGCGGCGCCCGATGAGCTCGAGCGTGTCGCCGTCGCGCGCCAGGATCTGCAGGCGTTGCCTGCCTTGTTCCGCCTCGAAATAGGTGAGAAAGCCCTGACTGCCCACCTCGAGCTCTTGGCCCACCCCGGGTTGGCGCACGACGCGCACGCCGTCCAGGCGGGCGCCGTTCGGCACGAAGGCTTGCAGCAGCATGTCTGGCTGCAGCCGGGCCCTCGCATCGAGGCCGTTCCAGAGCAACAGCTCCGTGGGGCTGACGCTCAGCGCGTTGGCGAGGGCGTCTACCTCGTCGCCGGGCCGCGTATGGTAGAAGACGCGCTCGCGGCCCTCGTAGCGAAAGGGGAAGGGCGGCAGCACCACCACGGCTTCGTTATCTTCGGGCGGGGCCGCCGCGGCGGCCTCTTGCCAGGCGCGCGGCACGAGCAACGTACAGCCGGCGCGCAGGCGTTCCCCGGGCTCGAGCCGGTTGAGGCCGCGTAGCTCTGCTTCCGAGCCACGCAAGCGCTCGACGATGCTGGCGATGGTATCGCCGAAGCGCACGCGATAGGTGGCGTACTCGGTGTTGGTGGCCTCGTTTTGCGCGAGGCGGCGGGTCACGTTCGGGCCGAGCCCTTCCGGCACATGCACCGGCCACAGGCGCGGTGTTTCACCCTTGGGAACGGGCGGGGTGCGTGCGGTCAAATACTGAGGGTTGAGGCCAGTGATGCCCCCTTCCGGGACGCCCGCCTGCTCGGCGATGCGCGCCAGCGGCATGCCCGAGGGAACGTATACGGTGTCGAAGGTCACGGGCGGATCTGCCGGCACGTCGCCGAGCCCGAACGCGCGCCGATTCTTCATCACGATGGCGGTGGCCAAGATCTTGGGCACGTACAGCGCCGTCTCCCACGGCAGGCCTGCTTCGAGCCGGGATAGCCGCCAGAAGTCGTTGGTGTTGTACTTGCGGATCGAGCGGATCAACCCCCCGGTGCCCATGTTGTAGGCGGCCATGGCGAGCTCCCAGCTCCCCATGCGTCGCTCGAGATCGCCCAGGTACTGGGCCGCCGCCTCGGTCGAGCGCACCGGATCGAGCCGTTCGTCCACCCAGCGATCCACCGTGAGCCCGTACAGGCGCGCCGTCTCCGGAATGAATTGCCAGAGCCCCATCGCCCCCGCGCGCGAACGGCTGGTGATGTTGTGGCCGCTTTCGATCAGAGACAGCCACACCAGATCGCTCGGCAGACCGGCGCGCACCAACTCCCGCTGGATCAGGGCCTGATAGCGCCCGGATTTTCTGGCCCAGTTTTCGGCGACCGCGCGGCCCCGCACGGAATCGCGATAGAACTTGATGAAATCGAGCGTGCGCTGCTCGAAGCTGACAGGCAGATCGGGCAAGCTGAGGCCGCGCGGCCACGCGGCAGTCTCGGACGCTTTGCGCCACGCGGGCTGGGCGGCGCCGAGCGGCAGGCCCGTCACGTTCAGCGTGGGCCCCGGCAGGCCCACGCTCATCGGCAGCTCGCCATCGAGCTCGGGGTAGGGGCGCTGACGCGGCTCGGGGAAGAGCTCGCGTTCGGCGTCGCGCAGGGCGCTCAGCTCCGCGTCCTCGCCCGCGCTGGGCCCGCGCTCCGACGGGCGCTCCCCTTCGCTCGGGGGGTCCGCGGCGTCGCTCGCGCTGCCGAGCCGCCGTTCCCCGGCACCGCGACCCGGCCCCACGCGCACCTGTAGGCCGCCGCTCGCCGCGCTCCTGCCGTTGGCCAGCGCGTCCGCAGGCAGCAGCAGCGCCTGGCCTCCCCAGAGAGCCGCGCACAGTCCCAGCCACGAAAGCCTGGCAGAACCAGCCCAAAGGGAAACAGGAAGCCGCATGCCGGGGCTATAACTTAGCCCCGGCCCAGCGATCAGGTCAAATCCTGAGGCGCCCCTCGTTCAGGGGCCGCAGCGTACGCAGCCAGGCAGCCTTCAAACCCCGCGTGCCCCAGCTGAAAGCACGCAGCCAGGGCTGCGGGGCGGTAAAGGGCCAGGCGCGACGCGCGCGCGGGGCAGGGGCTTCCAGCTCGGGTGGGCCGCCCGCGTGGGCCGCGCCCGCACCTCGGTAGCTGGGCGCTTCGGGGTCGTACTCCGGCTCACTCTCGATGCGCGCGCTGGGCAAGGGCACCAGGATGCTGTGCTGCTTCGAGTCGATCCGGCTCACCCAATCGGTGGGCACGAGCGTCTTGCGCCCCGAAAGCCAGGCACGGCCGTTGACCACCAGCTGGCGGCACACCCAGTGGTCGTCGTCCAGGAGCACGTCTTCCACGTGGCCGACGTTCGTGTCTTCCGCGTCGAGCCCATAGCCGAACAGTTGCTTCAATGAACCGAGCGTCGACTCGCCCTCTTGCATCGCCAGGTGCTCCACACCGGGAGCGTTGTCGGTCTCCGACTGGATGGTGGAGAAGCCGCCCATGTCCCAGCCGTAGTGCCGCCACAACTCGAGCTCGTGGGATTGCGACACCGGCGCGTTCTCCTCGAGCAGGGGCGCGCTTTCGACCTGCTGCCGTGTGCCCTCGAGCACCCAGCGCCGTGCATTCCAGTCGGCCTTGCGCAACGCCAACGGAGAGATCAGCACGCGGCGGCCCGCCAGGCGCCCGCCCGCTTCCACGACGACGTAGCGCACGGTCCAGGAGCGCTCATCGATCAGGAGATCCACACAACGCCCGATCTGCCCGTCCATCGCGTTCAGGCGATATCCGAAAATCCTGGAGGCACTTCTCAACATGCGCGAGGTCCTTTCCGCTCCGTGGGGGTATGCGGGTAACGAGCGCACCATGCATGCTCAGTGCCAAGCTACGAAATCGCTACACGGGCGCGGCCGCTCTCGAGAACGGAGCGAGAGATGCCGCAGCGGCCGTGGATCGCCGCGCTGACGGCCGAATGCAGCGCCGCCGAGTGCAGCGGTGGCGTTTCGCCTCAGTGAGGCGGCGGGGCCGCTCGGGAACGCCGCCCGTCAGGGCGCGAGGCGTGCGGCGTCATTTGACGTATACGGTCTTGATGTTGACAAACTCTTGGATGCCGAAGAGCGACAGCTCGCGACCATATCCCGATTGTTTGATGCCGCCAAAGGGCAGCCGTGGATCCGAACGCACCATCGCATTGACGAAACACGACCCCGCACGCAATCGGTGCTTGGCGATGCGCTCCGCTCGGGCACGGTCGCGTGAGAATACGGCGGCGCCCAGGCCGTAGCGCGTATCGTTGGCGATGCGGACGGCGTCTTCCTCGTCGCGTGCCTCGAGCACCGCGGCGACGGGCCCGAACAACTCCTCGTCGTACGCGGGCATGCCGGGGCCGACGCTGGAAAGCACCGTGGGTGGATACCACGCCCCCTGTCGTTGAGGTACGCTTCCCCCCAGCATCAGCGTTGCGCCAGCGGCCAAACTGGCCTGCACCTGCCGGTGCAGTTCATCGCGCAGCTCTTCGCTTGCCAGGGGGCCGAGCCGCGTGTCGGAGTGCAGCGGGTCGCCCGGTTGGACTGCTGCCATGCGTTCGATCAACAGCCGCTCAAAGGACTCGCGAATCTCCCGCACGGCGACGCAACGCTTGGCCGCGATGCAACTCTGACCGGCATTGCCCAGACGGCTCTGGACACAGGCATCGGCGGCCGCCGGCAGATCCGCATCGGCGAGGATCACGTACGGATCCGAACCACCGAGTTCCAGCACCACCTTCTTGAGCGCGCCGCCGGCCCGTGCGGCCACCGCTCGGCCCGCGCTGGTGCTGCCCGTGAAGGTGACCGCGGCAATCGCATCGTGCTCGATCAGCGACGTGGCTTGCTCGCGAGACAGACAGAGCTGAGCGAAGACTCCGTCCGGAATGCCGGCGTCCGCGAGCAGCCCCGCGAGCGCCTCGGCACAGCCCGGCACGAGCGATGAGTGCTTGAGCAGCACCGCGTTGCCCGCCATCAGCGCCGGCGCGGCGAAGCGGAAAAACTGCCAGAACGGGAAGTTCCACGGCATGATCGCAAACACCACGCCGAGGGGCTCGAACACGACATAGCTGCTCGAGGCGTCGCTTTCGATGAGCTGCGTCTCCAGAAAGCCCTTGGCGTTCTCCGCGAAGTATTCGCAACCCCACGCGCACTTTTCCACCTCTGCCAGCCCCTCGAAGATCGGCTTGCCCATCTCCCGTGCCATCAGCTCGGCGTAGCCTGGCGCGCGCTGACGCAAGAAGTGAGCAACCCTCCTCAACGTCTCGGCGCGGCCGGAAAACCCGAGCAGCTGCCAGGCGTGCACTTCCGTGGCGGCGCGGGCGGCGGCCCGCTCGGCGTCGCTCGGCGAGGTCAGAGTGTAGGTGGCCAGGGGCGCGCCCGTGGCGGGATTGATGGATAGCAATGCGGCCTCCCTCGCGTCGCTGGAGCGGCGCGAGCCTCGGGGAGCAAGTTGGATGCCAGAGGGCGAGGCAAACGTCGCCGCGTTGCGCTGGGCCTCGGCACGGCAGTTGCAAAACCCGCCATCATCATGACAGCCCCCACCCTGACCCAGTCCGTCCCAGCAACCTGTGTTCCCGCCGGCGAGCTCCGGCCTCGCTCCGCCGCCGGCACCGTGGATCGTTACGACCCGGGACCCGCAGGTTACCTGCGCCCCGACGTGGCGGTTCTCGAGGAGGTCAGCGACCGGCTGAGTGACGACGACGAGGTCGACGCACGCGGCATCACGGTGACCGTGTTTCGCGGACAGGTGCGCCTCGAAGGTACGGTCGCCGACCGGCACTGCAAGCGGCGCGCGGCGCGTCTGGCGGCCGCGGTGACGGGGGTGCGCGAGGTCGTCAATCGGCTGTGGGCCTGCAAGACCTGGCTGCACGAGTGGAGCGACGTGCTGCGCGGCAACGCTCGGCACGGCCACCGCGGCTACGCGGGCAGCGGTACTCACAACGCGCCTCGGCCGACCTGGCTGCGCACCTCCCTGCACGAGTTGTCGCAGAGGCGGCGGTCGCAATTCGCCACACTGTGACAGAGGTGAGCCGCATGTTTGAGACGTTTCCCATACGGCGGGAGCCGCCATGCGCACGGTAACCCCGCTCGCTCCACGGAGGCGATGGTATGAAGGGGAGCAGCCATGCCATCCTTGAGCAAGAGCCGCAGCGCATCCCGGGTCGGGCGTACGTCCTCTCCGCCGAGCAGCGCCAGGCCGGCGGCGAGCGGGGCGGGCCAGCTGGAGGGGTTGAAGAAAGCGCCGACCGGCATCGATGGCTTCGACGCGATCACGGGGGGAGGCCTACCCAACGGGCGACCGACGCTTTTGTGTGGCGGGGCAGGTTGCGGCAAGACGCTGTTTGGGCTGCATTTTCTGATCCGGGGCGCAGTGGAGTATGGCGAGCCGGGCGTATTCATCGCGTTTGAAGAGCGCGAGCAGGACCTGATTCAAAACGTCGCCTCGCTCGGCTTCGACCTGAGTGAGCTGGTCTCGCGAAAGCTGATCGCGCTCGATCACGTGCACATCGATCGGACGGAGATCGAGGAAACCGGCGCCTACGATCTCGAGGGGCTGTTTCTACGGCTGGAGCTGGCGATTGCGCAGGTAGGCGCCAAGCGCGTCGTGATCGACACGCTGGAGGTGATCTTTGGCGCGTTCACCGATCACTCGGTGCTCCGTTCGGAGCTCCGCCGCCTGTTCGACTGGCTGAAACAGCGCGAGCTCACGGCCATCATCACTGCCGAGCGCGGAGCTGGAGCGCTGACGCGGCACGGGCTCGAAGAGTACGTGTCGGATTGCGTGGTCCTGCTCGATCATCGGGTGCACGATCAGGTGTCCACGCGCCGCGTGCGCGTGGTCAAGTATCGAGGCACGAGCCACGAGACGAACGAGTTTCCGTTTCTGATCGACGAGACGGGGATCACGGTCGTGCCGATCACGAGCACCGCGCTGAACCACGCGGTATCTGCCGAGCGGGTCTCCACCGGGATCCCCAGGCTGGATGCGATGTTGGGTGGCGCGGGCTATTTCCGCGGTTCCTCGATCCTGGTGACCGGCACCGCAGGGACCGGCAAGAGCAGCTTGTGCGCTTATCTCGCAGACGCGACCTGTCGCGCAGGCGAGCGCTGCCTGTACATTTCCTACGAGGAGTCCCCGCTGCAGATCCAGCGCAACATGGCCAGCGTCGGCCTGGATTTGCAGAGCTGGGAACAGCGCGGACTGCTCCGCTTTATCTCGCTGCGCTCGACGAGCCACGGCTTCGAGGCACACCTGGCGCTGATTCACAAGTTGGTCAGCGACTTCGCTCCGAGCGCGGTGGTCCTGGATCCGGTGGGGACGCTGACGTCGGCGGGTGCCGCCGACGACGCGACGTTTATGCTGGTGCGGCTGGTGGATGCGCTGAAGAGCAGGGGGATCACCGCCATGCTCTCCAACCTCACGCATGGCGGTGATGCGCTGGAGCTGACCATGCTGGGCGTTTCTTCGATGGCCGACACCTGGCTTCTGCTCAAGAACGTCGAGACCAACGGCGAGCGCAACCGCTGCCTGTATGTGCTGAAGTCGCGAGGCATGGCGCATTCGAACCAGGTCCGCGAGTTTTCCATCACCTCTCACGGCATCGAGCTGCTCGAACCCTACGTGGGGTCCGAGGGGGTGTTGACCGGCACCGCGCGCGTGGCGCAGGAGGTGCGCGATCAGCTGGCGCTCGAGCATCGAGAAGCCGAGGAGGCGCAGCAACGGCGCCTGCTGGAACGCAAACGCTTCCTGCTCGAGCAACGGGTGGCGGCGCTGCAGGCCGAGTTTGCGGCCGAGCAAGCCGAGCTCGAGGCCGCCCTGCGCGGCAGTGATTCGTCCCGGCGAGCCTGGGAGTCGGCGCGGGAGCGGGCGTCGCTGGTCCGCGGAGCGGCCAGTCAGCGCAGCGCCGCTGCACCGCCGCGAGCGCAGCCCCAGGTTGACAACGGCGCACGAAAGCACAAGTCGGAGAGAGCGTAGCTTGCCGAGGAGGATCCATGGTTAGCAAGGGCGTCAGCCGTCAGAATCAGAAGTCGGGAGCGGGCAGGGCAGCCGCGCTCCAGCAGCCGGGCAAAGCCGCCGGGGATACCTGGGCGCTGCGCCTGTATGTCGCGGGGGACTCGCCGAAGAGTAAGACGGCGCTCGCCAACCTGCAGCGCCTGTGTGAGGCCCACCTGGCGGGCAAATATCAGATCGAGGTGATCGACCTGAAGACACGCCCGGAGCTGGCCAAGGCCCACCAGATCCTCGCGCTGCCGACCCTGATCCGCAAGATCCCCGAGCCGGTCAAGCGCATCATCGGCGACCTGTCCAACGCCGAACGGGCCCTGGTTGGGCTCGAGTTGTTGTGAGAGAGTGGACGTGCCCTAATCGTTGATCGAGCGCCGAGCATGCGATGTTACAAGGGGATCCTTTTGCTCTCATGCTCTTCGTGCGCGGCAACACGGCGCGCTCCGCCAGCACGATCCATCGGGTCAAGGGCGCGTGCGGCGCGCATCCAGACGGGCCCGAGGCGCTGCGTATCGTGGATGTGTTTCAGGAGCCTCGGCTCGTTCAGAAGTACCGGGTCGTCGCCACGCCGACGCTCGTGACGGTCGGGCGGCGAGGAGAGCGGCGCTTCGTCGGCGACGTGTCCGAGCGGCACGTTCAGGAGTGCTTTGCGGGAGAGTTCGATGAGTGACGGAGCGGCCGAACAGGCTGTGATCGAGGACCTGACACAGCGGCTGGAGGAGGCGACGCACACGCTGGAGGCGATCCAGAGCGGCAGCGTAGACGCGGTGGTCGTCAACGGCCCGCACGGCCCACAGATCTACACACTGGAGAGCCCCGATCAGCCGTTTCGCACGCTGGTCGAGGGCATTCAGGAGGGCGCCCTCACGCTGAGCAACGATGGCACCATCCTGTATGCGAACTCCTTTTTTGGCAGCCTGCTCGGGCGCCCGCTGCATGACATCATCGGGCGCGCGCTGAGCTCCTTGGTGGTCGCCGGCGATCACGGCCGCTGCGCCCAGCTGATCGAGCAGGGCCTGGCGATGCCGGTCAAGCAGTCGCTGCGGCTGGAGGCCCCTTCGGGCAGCATTCCAGTGCAGCTCACGCTGAGTCCGCTGTCCGGTGGCGAATCGCCCACCTGCTGTGCGGTGGTGTTTGACCTGCGAGAACGCGAGCAAGCGGAACGCGCTCGCACGGAGCGCAAGGCCGCCCAGGAGGCAAACGCGGCCAAGGATAGATTCCTGGCGATACTCGGCCACGAGATGCGCTCGCCGTTGAACACCGTGCTCGGCTGGGCGCAGATCCTGAGCCATCGGACCGATCTCGATCCGGGGGTGAGCAAGGCGGTCAAGACCATCGAGCGCAACGCCCGGGCGCAAGCCCAGCTGATCAGCGAGTTGCTCGATGTCTCTCGCATCGTCTCCGGCAAGTTGCATCTCGAGTTCGAGGTGGTGGACTTGCGCGGAGTGGTCGCCGCCGCGGTGGCGGCCGCCAAGCTCACCCTGGACAAGAGCGTCGAAATCCGTGACACGTCGTGTGCTCACGACGCCTATGTGATCGGGGATGCCACGCGCCTGCAGCAGATCATGACCAATCTGCTCGGCAACGCCGTCAAGTTCACAGACGGTGGCGGTTCCGTCGAGGTGCGGCTGTCCCAGGCGGAACGCCATCTGCAGATCATCGTGGCGGATACCGGGTCCGGCATCGCCCCCGATCAGATCGAGACGATCTTCGGACTGTTTCAACAGGCGCCCCTGAGCCAGCGCAAGGGTGGGCTGGGGCTCGGCCTGAGTATCACCAAGCAGCTCGTGGAGGCCCATGGCGGCCAGATCGATGTGGCCAGCCCAGGGCCGGGCCGAGGCGCCACCTTCACCGTGCGGCTGCCCCGGGTGAACGGGCCCTTGCCCACGGCGGAAGAAGAGAAGGTGGTGGAATCCCAGCTCGCCGATCGCAGCATCCTGGTGATCGACGACGACGCCGACATCCTGGAACTGATGCGCTACGCCCTCGAGCACCGCGGAGCGCACGTGGATACGGTGCAATCTGCCGCGGCTGCGCTGGAGCGCCTGGACGCGCGTCGGTATGACGTGCTGGTGAGCGATCTGGGGCTGCCGGATCAGGACGGTGTGGCGCTGCTGCATGAGGTGCGCGCGCGCGGTCACCTGGGCCGCTCGCTGCGGGCAGTGGCGTTGACCGGGTATGCTAGCGAGGCGGATGTGCACTCGTGCGCGTCCGCGGGCTTCGAGTTGCACCTGGTCAAACCGATCAGCCCCTGGGACCTGGCGCGTGCCATCACTCGCCTGCTCGAGCAACCCCGCTCGCTGGCGCTCTGATAGCAGCGATCTCCTGGCCTGCGGCTTGCAGCGCACGGGCTCATGATCGTGCATTCCATCCCGCTCACCAAACTGTTGTTGCCGATGCTGGGCGTCGGTCTTGGTTTTGCCCTGCTCTGGCGCAGGGCGCGCGCCGCCCCGCCTGCGCCCCGCCTGCCCGTGCGCGCCAAACTTGCCCCACCGCGGCCGAGCCGCTCGCCACGCCCTGGTGCCCTCGGGTTTGGGCGGATCCCGCCGGCGGCGTTCTGGGATGCGGAACGGAACTTCGACGACGAGCTGGATGATCCCGCAGAGCTCGCAGCGGACTCGCGGTCCATGCTCGGCGATGCGTCTCGCTTCGCCGCGGCCGTCGACGCTTCGGGATCGGAGGATCGCAGCCGGCTGGACCTGGATGACGCGGACGATCCCGCAGAGATCGCGGCGGACTCGCGGTCCATGATCAGCGACGCGTCGCGCTTTGCCGCGGCGGGCCCGGACGATGACGATGCTCGCAGCGTTCCCTGGTGAAGCGAACGGGCGATAGGCTCACCGGGCGGCACGGCGCTTGCTGGTTGAGCTGGTTTCCTCATCCCGGAAGGACCAGATCATGGCCAAGTCATCTACCAAGTCGTCGGGCAGCAGCAGGTCTCAGGAGCAGTCTCCGCCCGTGCCCGTGCCACCGGCGCAGCCCGCGCAGGTCGAAGGCGAGGGCAGCTACACCGCCACGCGGCGGTACAACAGCGGCCTGCAGCAGCACATCGAGACCCAGGACGTAGAGGAACTCGCCGAAGCCGCGCGCGAGGCCCTGGAAGGGGAGGAAGGCGATGAGCTGCGCGACGCCGAAGAGCGCGCCAAGCGCGGGCCCCGCCCGTGAGCGAGGCGCCCAACCACGGCGCCATCGGTTGCCTCAGCGCCGATGAGGAGTTGCAGCAGGCGGTCTGCTCGGCGCTGATCGAGGCGCCCGAGCTCGACAGCGGCAAGCTCGCCGTGCGCGCCGAAGGCGGTACGGTCGTGCTGACGGGCAGCGTTCGGTCGCGCCAGGATTGGCTACGGGCGCTGCGCATCGCTGGCGAGCAGCCGGGAGCCCACGCGGTGCAGGCCGCCCAGCTGCAGATCGACGATGGCTGAATTCCGCGCCCTCCTGACTCGGTGTGGCCAGGCTGCAGCGGGGCATCGGCCCGCTGACAGAATGACCCGAGTGTGGCGCTGGTGCGGTGGTGCAGACAGGTCCCGGTGTTTCAGCGCTGCCACCGGCCGCGCTCGCCCCGACAAGAAAACCGGCGACTTAGCTGCGGGCTGCGAGGTTTGGCATTCGGCTTGCGAAGGGCTTGGACATGGGCGTGCGGCGCGGGGGCGGCCCCGGCGCCGCACGCGGGCAGGAAAGGGAACTGATCATGACACGACGACTTGCATACCGGAGCCTGGGAGCCGCCGGCCTCTTCACGCTGCTGACCGCCACGACGGCGTTTGCCGAGGACAAGCTCGTGGTGACGTCGACCCCGCCCGCAGCGGAGTCGACCATTCCCAATCCTACCCTGCTGCATTCGGGGTTGTTCACCCTGGGCGCCGCGTATGTGCCGGCGCTGGTGGTCGCGATTACGAGTGAACGCTCCGAGGACAACCACCTGTACGCGCCGATCGTCGGGCCCTGGCTCGATCTCTCGGCGCGTGAGGACTGCAACGGTGATTGCAGCGACAAGGAGACGGTGAACAAGGTGCTGCTGATCACCGATGGCGTATTTCAGGGCCTGGGGGCACTGCAGATCGTAGGTTCACTGCTGTTTCCGGAACGCCACGTGCTCACGGTGCAGGGCAGCGACGGTGCCCCTATCCTGGCGATGAGCGTGATGCCTGCGCACCTCGGCAAGGGCGCCAACGGCATCCAGGCCGTCGGTGAATTTTGAACTCTCCACCTGGAAAGGAACTCCGTCATGTGGACATTGCTGTTTCTGATCTTGGTTCTGGCGATCGCGTTCTCGGTGCCCGCGTGGCCCTATAGTCGCTCCTGGGGGTACTACCCGAGCGGTGGCCTGGGCCTCGTGCTGCTGGTCGTGCTGCTCTTCGTCTTTCTGCGGCCCATCTGACGGGCGGGGACGCCCCATGAACGGAGCTCAGCCATGAACGGAGTTCAAAGGAGAATGGATATGATGCAGAGCCATCTGACTGGGATCTGGGGGCTACTTGCCGCGGCGGCGCTGGCGTGCGGAGGGGCGCAGGTGAACCAAGGTCGCGCCACGGACGTGCAAGCCGCGATGCGCGCGGCGCAAGAGGTGGGCGCGGAGCAGCAGCCCAAGGCTTCGCTCCAGCTCCAGCTCGCCCGTGAGCAGTTCGCACAGGCCAAACGCCTGGCGGCGGAAGGGGAAGAAGCCGATGCCAACCTGTTGCTCGAGCGAGCCCAGGTCGACGCCGAGCTGGCTCTGCAGCTGGCGCGGACCGAGCAGGAGCAGCAGAAGGCTCGCGAGTCTTGGGAGAAAATCAAACCGGGGCAGGCGGCCGTGCCCGCCAGCAGCGAACAGGCGGGAGCGCCAGCCACCACCGAACCAGGGAGATGAGGGCATGAAGACGATAACCACCGGTCATATCTTTCCGTCCCTGGCGGGGCTGGCGCTGGTCTGCGCGGCGTGCGGAGGTGCGACGGCCCCGTCCGCGCAGCTCGTCGCGGCGCGCAGCGCCTACAACGAGGCGCGCGGTAGCGAGGCATCGCAGCTCAACCCCAAGGGTGTCTACGAGGCGTATCAAGCGCTAGCGGCGGCGGAGGCCGTGCACCAGGACGACGCCGGGTCGCCGCGCGAGCAGCACTACGCCTATGTCGCGACGCGCAAGTCGGAGCTGGCCGTGGCTCAGGCCAGCGAGGAACTGGCTCGGCGCGAACAGGCGCGCGCCGACGCGACCTACAAGGCCACCCTCGAGCAGACCTCACGGCAAGCCTCGCAGCAGAGCTCGGACTACGCCCAGCAGTTGAGCTTGACGCAGCAGCAGCTGCAGAAAAATTCTCAGCAGCTGGACCAGGCGCGCGCCAACGCTCAGCGCGCCGAAGCGGAGCTGATCGAGCAAGAGGCGCTGCGGGAAGAGCAAGGGCGGCTGGTGATGAGCCTGTCCGGCGTGCTCTTCGAGAGCGGCGGCGACCAGCTCTCCAGGCCGGCAGAGCTGCGGCTCGACACCGTCATTCAGGCGCTGGGGGCGTACCCCGACCGCCCGATCACGATCGAGGGCTATACGGACTCGCAAGGCAGCGATACGACCAATCAGCAGCTCAGCCAGCGTCGCGCGGATGCCGTTCGGGCGTACCTGGAGCAGCACGGCGTGGAGCCGGAGCGCGTCCGCGCCGTCGGCAAGGGTGAAGCCAATCCGGTCGCGAGCAACGAGACCGCGGAGGGTCGGGCGACGAATCGTCGTGTGGAAATCATCGTGGACCGCCAGGGCAAGGGACGTGACCCTGCCGAGCCGGCGCCTGCGACCCAGCGGAGCTCAGCGGCAGAGCCTCCCGGCGCCGAGCGCGAGCCGCGCGAGAGCGATGCTCCCGCACGAGAGGACCGGGCGCAGCCTTCGGCCCGGACTTCTCCGCCGAGCGAATGACCAGGAGTGCCTGGGTCCCGGCTCCACCAAACTCGGGACCCAGGCCTCGATTTCCGCGTCGTCGGCAAACGGTCCGCGGGACGCGAGCGAGCGAGCGGCAGGGTGCCGGTCGTCTCGCTCGTTGGCGTTGGGGTGCGCTCGGCGCCTTTGCGTCCTGCGAGCCGCGCTGGGAGCGCTGGCGCGGGTGCGCGCTAGGCGCGTTGGTGCGGGCGCACGCTGCGCGCTGCGCTCGTGGCAGCGGAGCCTGTGATCCGTCGATCATAGGGTGTTGCTGCGTGACGTCATGTTGCATGATTTGCCAGATTGTCCGCAGCGAGCGTGCGATGGACAGTCTGCCAACGTGTCTGGTCGCGCCAGGCTGCCTCACGAGCGACGTTTCGCCCCTGCGGCGCGCTGGAGAACCCACAGGCAACGCGGTTTTGCCCGCTCGGGAGCCGTCCAGGGGCTCGGCGGCATGCTTCCTGCTTTGAGACCTACGAGACCGCGCGCTGGGCTCTACGAGCCAAACAATTAGCCCAGCCGACGGAAAAGCCTCCGCAGACGAGTCGGCCTGGAAAGGCAGAGCTCTCGTGCCGAGGCAGGTCGAGGCGCGGCAGAGCGTAGATCAGGTGAGGCTCGGGCGTGCGCCCGGGTCCGCGGATACGAAAACGAGGAATCCATGGCGATCGAGAAATCCATCCACCGTACGGCACTGGTCTGGGCCCTGGGCGCGGCTGCCATCATCGGCAGCGCGGGCTGCGCCGCGACCGTGACTGCAACACCGGTGCACGCCCGCGTGCTCTACTCGTATCCGGTCGTCGAGGTCGACACCGTGCCGGTGCGCATCTACGAGAGCCCGCGTGTCATGTATCACGGCCACCCTGCCTATCTGGTGGGGACCCGTTGGTATTACCCCCACGGAGGCCGCTGGGTCTACTTCCGGGAAGAGCCGCGAGAGTTGCGGCACTACCGCGAGCAGCGCGTGTATGCACGGACGCCGGCGCGCGCGACCCAGCACCGCGATCGTGACGCCGAGCCGCGGCGCCACGCGGTTCCCCCGCAGGAAGAGCAGCGGCGCCGCAGCTATGACTGACGCCGGCCCGAACACGATATGAACGCCAGCTTAAGGAGAATTTGATGAAAACGTGGGCACTCTGTGCAACCTCATTGGTCGCGCTATTGCAGCTACCGGGCTGTCTCTTCGTGGAAGACGACGACCGGCGGTCGGCACCGATCGGTACGTTGACCGTGCAATGGACCATCGACGGCACGGTCAACCCGCTCGACTGCGCCGACCTGGACGTCGATCGGTTGGAGCTCTCGATCTATTCGCTCGACGGGCGTCTGGTCGACGAGGTCGAGCCGTTTTGCGAGTCCTTCGCCGTCAGCGTCGATCTGCGGGATGGATTGTACACTGCGGATGTGACCCTGGTGGACAGCTTCGACAACGCAGCGACCTTCACGGAGACCCTCGACTCCATCGACATCATTGCCGGCACGGATCTGGCCATCGACGTCGACTTCCCCATCGACTCCTTTCTCTAAGATGAGCTCCGAGCGGCGCGGGTTCCGGGGGGGTGAACCCGCCAGCGCGGCGGGGCCTGCCCCCGTGCCGCGGCGTCCCCCGCACTCAGCGCCCGGCGGGTGTCGTCGGGGTGCTCCAGCCACACCCAACGGGGCTGGCGACGGCAAGTGGGCAACAGGCTGCCTGGTAGCAGGTGCCGAAAGCCTGCAGGAGTGCAGGAGTGGGGCAAGCAGGCGCAGAAGGGCCTCCCCGGTTCCGGCCGGGGGCGAAAGCGCTGGACGTTCGCCGGTCGCACGGCAAGACTGTGCCGCTGCCGCTGGGCAAACTGGTTCCCGGCTGGTTGGCTCCGAATCCTCACTCGGATGCCTGACTCGGAAGGTTAGAGGTTAGTACGCATGACCACGCGCATCTTGGTGATCGACGACGATCGGAGCATGTGTGAGCTCATCCAAGACAGCTTGCAGCGCAACGGCTGGTACGTGGCCTGGCGCACTCAAGGGGATGAAGGCCTCGAGCTGATGCGCGAGGAATCCTTCGACGCGGTCATCACCGACGTCAACCTGGAAAACATGAGCGGCCTCGACCTGTGCCGCAACTTGACGGAGAACCGGCCGGATACGCCGGTGATCGTGATCACCGCCTTCGGCAACATGTCTTCGGCGATCGCCGCGATCCGCGCGGGCGCGTACGACTTCATCAACAAGCCCATCGACATGACTCAGCTCGCGCACGTGATCGACCGGGCCGTGCAGCATCGCCACCTGCGCGAAGAGGTGAAGCGCTTGCGGCAGGAGGCGTCCGCGTCCACCGCGGGGATGGGCGGGCTCGGCGGTGAAAGCCGCGCGATGCTGAAGGTGTACGACCTGATCCGTCGGGTAGCGTCGACCGATACCACGGTGCTGTTGAGCGGGGAGAGCGGAACCGGCAAGGAGCTGGTGGCCCGCGCGCTGCATACGGAGAGTACGCGCGCCGCCCAGCCGTTCGTGGCCATCAACTGCGCCGCCGTGCCCGCGAGCCTGCTCGAGAGCGAGCTCTTTGGTCACGTCAAAGGGGCGTTTACCGACGCCAAGGCCACGCGCAAGGGTATGTTCGAGCAAGCCACCGGCGGCACGCTGCTGCTGGACGAAATCGGCGAGATGCCGCTCGACATGCAGCCCAAGCTCTTGCGCGTGCTGCAAGAGCGGCAGGTCCGCCCCGTCGGCGGCAACGTGGTGGTGCCGGTGGATGCGCGCATCATTGCCGCGACGAATCGCGATCTGGAAAGTGAAGTCGAGGAGCAGCGTTTTCGCGAGGACCTCTACTATCGGCTGAATGTCGTGCAGATCCACGTTCCGCCCTTGCGGGCGCGCGGCAATGACGTGCTCCTGTTGGCCCAGCACTTCGTCCGGAAATTTGCCGAGCGCATGGGCAAAGGCGTGACGGGGATCTCCAGCGAAGCGGCCAAAAAGCTGGTCGAATACGACTGGCCGGGTAACGTGCGCCAGCTCGAAAACTCGATGGAGCGCGCCGTGACGTTGACGCGCTTCGAGCAGCTCACCGTCGAGGACCTGCCCGAGCGCATCTCGCGCTACGAGAGCTCGAAGATGACCATCGCGGACGTCGACTCGGAGCACATGCTGACGCTCGATCAGCTGGAGAAGCGCTACATCGAGCGCGTGCTCAAGGCGGCACAGGGCAACAAAACCCAGGCGGCCAAGCTGCTGGGCGTGGACCGCCGCACGCTGTATCGGAAGTTGGAGCGGTACGAGGGCGCTTCCGACTGAGGCGAGTTGGCGCCCGCGCGCCAGCCTGGCTCGCAGTGTGGCCCCAGCGTGTAGGCGCGGAGGGGGCGGGATGGGGGGCACAAAGCGCCCGGCGCTCGAGCGGGCGGCTGCGCAGGCCACGGATCGCTGGCGATCCAGAAGTTCCAGGGGCGATCCGTCACGCCGCGAGTGTGGCACGTGTTCTGCATCTCTGCGCTCTGTTCTCGATCGGCGCAGGCAGCGACGGCGCGCCCGGCGACACGAGCACAGAAACGGAAACTCACCATGAAACATTCGACATTGCCTGGCACGGATCGAGCGCCCACCTGTTCGCATGCCCGGCGCGCCGTTGTCCCGCGCGCGCTGCGCCATGCGGCGTCGCTGGCGAGCCTCGCGGCGCTGACAGCGGGGGTATGCCTTTGGTCCAGGCCCGCCGCTGCCGAGTCCACGCTCGGCGTGGACCTCAACTTCAATGATGCGAACGATCTGTCGGACACCCAGGGCGCCGGCGTGGACGTCTATTTTGGTCCGCGCATGGATCTGAAACTGTTGGATCTGACCACAGAGCTCAGCCTTGGCTTTCACGATTTCGGCGGCGAGCTGGACCCGGCCGTGTATCGCCTGATGGCCGGCGGCCGGCTCGGTATTCCCTTTGTGATTCGGCCGAGCGTGTTTGCACATCTCGGCGTGGGGCACCTGCGCTTTAACGATCCGCTCGGCGCTGACGAGCGCGATGGTCGGACCAACCTCGCGGCAGATGTGGGCGCTGCACTGGATCTGTCGATCATTCCCGCGGTCGATCTGGGTATCCAGGTCTCGTACAACGTAGTGGCCGGGGACGACAACAACGCCGCCTTCGACTGGATGCTCGCCGGCGCTCACGTCGTGTTCATCTTCGGGGGCTGAAGCGGGCCGCGGCGGCCTTCGCCAGCGTGGAGTGTAGTCCCAGCGGGACCGCCGTCGTGGAGAACACGTCTTGAAATTCTTTCAATGTCAGCAGTGCGGACAGGCGCTGTTCTTCGAGAACAGTGTCTGCAGTCGCTGCCACAAGGCTGTCGGCTATGTGGTGGAGATCGATCGGCTGGTGGTGCTGCCCGAAGCGGCGGCGTTGCCCGTGGCGCCCGGCGAGCCCGCGCGGCCCTTCCAGGTTCCCGGCGCGGGCGCAGGCTGGTACCTCAAGTGTCGGAACTATTCCCAGCACCAGGCGTGCAACTGGCTGGTGCAGACTCGCGGTGAGCGGCCCGCGGCAGACCCGGCGCTCGACCCGCCACCGTATTGCCGCTCGTGTGAGCTGACGGAGGTCATCCCGGACCTGTCGGACGCGGACAATCTGAGCGCCTGGGTGGCGATCGAGCGCGCCAAGCGGCGGCTGCTGTACACGCTGGCAGCGTTGAAGCTGCCGGCACCCGGCAAGCGCGAAGAGCCAACGGTGGGTCTGTCGTTCCGCTTTCTGCGCGGCACGGAGCAGCAGCCGGTCATGACGGGGCACCACTCCGGCGTCGTGACCCTCAACATCGCCGAAGCCAATGCGGCCTTTCGGGAGAACATGCGCGAAAAGCTGGGGGAGGCCTATCGCACCGTGCTCGGTCATCTGCGCCACGAAATCGGGCATTACTACTGGGATCGCCTGGTCGCAGGCAGCCCGGCGCACGAGCCCTTTCGAAGCCTCTTCGGTGACGAGCGGCAGGACTACCAGGAGGCGGTCGCCCGGCACTATGGCGAGGGGCCCCCGGGCGACTGGGCAGACTCCTTCATCAGCGCCTATGCCAGCATGCACCCGTGGGAGGACTGGGCGGAGACGTGGGCGCACTACCTGCACCTGGTAGACACGCTGGAGACCGCCAAGAGCCACGGGGTGAGCGTGCGCGTGCCCGGCACCTCCGGCGTCGAGTTGATCGCGACCGACGCACTGGCCTTCGGAGACTTCGAGAGCCTGGCGGAGGCCTGGCATGCCGTCAGCGTGACGCTCAACGGCCTGAGCCGGAGCATGGGGCTGCAAGACGCCTATCCGTTTGTCCTATCGGGCGCCGTGCGCGACAAGCTGCGCTTCATCCACCAGTTGCTCGTGGATCGCCCCGCGGCCAAGAGCACGCGCCGCGCCCTGCCGCCCCCGCGGCGCCGTCGCGCCGCGCCTCCCCCGCTCGCGCCGCTACAGAGGGCCCAGCGCGGCTGAGGCGCGAGCGAGCGCGGGGAGTGGCGCGAAGCGCGGAGTGGCGGGAAGCGCGGAGTGGCGCGAGCGCGGCGGAGCGCGACGCGCGGGTGGCGCGAAGCGCGGGGAGTGGCGTGAGCGCGGAGTGGCGCCGAGCGCGGGGAGTGGCGCGAGCGCGGGGAGTGGCGCGAGCGCGGGGTGGCGCGAAGCGCGGGGCGCGAAGCGCGGGGTGGCGCGAGCGCGGGGCGCGAAGCGCGGGGTGGCGCGAGCGCGGGGCGCGAAGCGCGGGGTGGCGCGAAGCGCGGGGAGTGGCGCGAGCGCGGCGGAGCGCGAAGCGCGGGTGGCGCGAAGCGCGGGGAGTGGCGTGGTGCGTGGCGCGAGCGCGGGGTGGCGCGAGCGCGGCGGAGCGCGACGCGCGGGTGGCGCGAAGCGCGGGGAGTGGCGTGGTGCGTGGCGCGAGCGCGGGGTGGCGCGAGCGCGGCGGAGCGCGACGCGCGGGTGGCGCGAAGCGCGGGGCGCGAGCGCGGGGCGCGAGCGCGGGGCGCGAAGCGCGGGGTGGCGCGAGCGCGGCGGAGCGCGACGCGCGGGTGGCGCGAAGCGCGGGGCGCGAGCGCGGGGCGCGAGCGCGGGGCGCGAAGCGCGGGGTGGCGCGAAGCGCGGGGTGGCGCGAAGCGCGGGGAGTGGCGTGGTGCGTGGCGCGAGCGCGGCGGAGCGCGAAGCGCGGGTGTCGCGAGCGCGGGGAGGGGCGTGGGGGGGGGGCGTGGGGGGGGCGAAATGGTGCGGCGCGGGAGCGGGGGGCGCGGGACGGGAGCGCGGGAGCGTGCGGTGACCCGAGGCGCCGGACGTGGTCGCTCGGTAAGAGGCCCGGCCCATCTCTTCTCTCTCCGAAACGTGAGTGGTGCCGCGCTGGTTCCCTCGGCAGCGGGTGGGCGCGGCGAGCACGTGGTGACCAGCGATACCTGTGAGCCCCAGCACGCTGCGCTCCGCCACTCGACGATGAGTGCCATTTCAAGCGCCATGCGCAGCTCTTCCAGCCAGTCCAGCACCGCGCTCGGAAGCGTTGCCCATCGGCGTTGGACACACCAGTCGACCCGCCGGCAGCGTCGTGCCCGAAGAAGTCCGAGGGTAACGCGCATGTGCGCCTCGACAGCAGATGGCTGGAATTGCACCGCTCGTGCGCAGGAGCCAGTGGATGGCAGCGATGAGTGCTGAATCAAGTCGACATCGACAGCGCGTCGCTCGTCGACATCCGCTCGCTGTTGGCACTCGGAGATGGGTGCTAAATACAGTTCATGCGGGGGCGGTCGAAGGGGCAACGGGCGTTTGAGTTTCGCACCTGGGGCGGCGCACGTGGGGGAGCGGGTCGAAAGCCCAGCGGGCGGCGGGCGGGCGTCCCCCATCTGCTGCGGCCGGCGCATGCGGAGCGTCATCCGTTGCATGTCACGTTACGCATTCGGGCAGGTTTGCCGGCGTTGCGTGAGCACGAGTTGTTCATCGCGGTGCGGCGCGCGCTGGTGGCAGCGCGCGAGCGATTTGGTTTTCGGCTGGTGCATTTCAGCGTGCAGCGGGATCACCTGCATCTGCTCGCGGAGGCGGCACACCGGCGCGCGTTGTCGCGCGGTGTGCAGGGGCTATCAGTGCGGGTGGCGCGCGCGATCAATCGGCGGCTGCAGCGGTGTGGTAAGGTGTTTGCCGATCGCTATCACGCGCGCGCGCTGAAGACACCGCGGTCGGTGCGCTGGGCGTTGCGGTACGTGCTGCTCAACGTTCGCAAACATGAGCGGGGCGCCTGGGCGGTGCCGTTCGGATTTGTGGACAGCTGCTCGTCGGCGGCGTGGTTCCATGGTTTCGCGCGGCCGATGGAGCTCATTTGCGGTGCGCGCCAGTGTCGGGAGGAGTTTCGCGCCCGGCACGGGCTGGACTCGCCCGTCGTTGCGGCGCGCACGTGGCTGCTGGCGGTGAGTCCAAAGCGCGGGGCGCCGTTCGACATCGATGATGTGCCGGGCGGGGCGTCGTTCGGCGCGGTTTGAGCAGCAACGGTCCAGACGAGCGGGTGGTCCGCGCTCGGCGGGCGAAGCTTGGCGTCCGGCGTTCGGGGGAAGCGCGCGCTGGGTTGCTGGTCGTTGCCGTCCTCCGCCGCCGGCGTTTCGGGCGCGGCGGTTGGCGGTTGGCGGTTGGCGGTTACGGCCTACCGTGGCCGTTCGCGGCTCGGCGTTCGTGCGGCGTTCGTGCGCGCCGTTGCCGCTTGCCGCTTGCCGCTTGCCGCGTGTGCTCGCCGTTGGCCGCGTGTGCTCGCCGTTGCCGCTGGCCGCTCGCGGCTGGCCGCGTGTGCTCGCCGTTGCCGTCCCCGTTGTGCCGCCACGGTCGTTCGCTGTTGGCCGCGTGTGCTCGCCGTTGCCGTCCCCGTCGTGCCGCCACGGTCGTTCGCTGTTGGTGGTCGGCGTTCGTGTGTCGCCTGCCGTCGGCCTGGGGTTGCCGTTCGCGCGCCTGGGTGACGCACGTGTGGGGTTGCGGCGGGCAGCAGGCGTCTCTGTTCGTCGTGGCTAGTGCTGTGGGGCGGCGGAGCTGGAGATGGGCTTGCGCCGCTCGAGCACGGCTTGCCGAATCACGGTGACCATGTCGTCGAGCTGCAGGGGTTTGACGAGGAAACGGTCGGCGCCGAGCAACGAGAGGCGTTGCCATTCGCGCGCGCCGCCGGAGGCGGTGAGCACGATGATCGGCATGCTGGCGCAATCGTCGCGACTGCGCAGCTGCGCCGTGAGCGCGACCCCGTCCATGGCGGGCATCTGCAGGTCGATCAGGGCGACGGAGGCGGGCTTGCGCTCGAGGGCTTCGAGGGCCTCGACGCCGTCGGCCACACATTCGATGTCGGCGCCCGGAAACTCGCGTTGCAGCCGCAGGCCGATCAATTCGCGAAAGTCCTGATCGTCCTCGGCGACCACGATGCGATCGGGGTTGTTGCCGCGGCGGCGGGCGTCGGCCAGCCCCGCGCGGAACGCTTCTACCGACGGCGTACGCTGCGAGACGTCCCACTCCAGGCCTTCCAACAGCACGCGATCGAAGGCGGTGCCCAGCTCCGGGCGCACGACGCTGGGCAAGGGCACGGCGTCGGTGAGGGGGGGGACTAGCGTGTGGAGCGGGGTGCCGGCGCGCCGGTAGGGATGGGTGCCGGTGAGCAGTTCGTACGCGATGCAGGCCAGAGAATAGACGTCGGAGCGGGGCAGAGGCGGGGCCCCCGCATCCGAGCACAACACGACCTCGGGCGGCATGTAGCCGGGAGTGCCGACCGCTCCGGAGCGCTCGCTGCCGGCCGTACGCGTCGATACACCAAAGTCCGCCACGCGGCTGCGCAGGTGCCAATCGAGCAGAATATTGCTCGGCTTGAGATCGCGGTGCACGGCACCTGCCGCGTGGATCGCGGAAACGCCGAGGCAGACGTCACTGAGGATCTCCAGCGCGAGCTCGACTGGCACGGCAGCACCCGCCTGGCGCTGCCATTGCTCCAGATTGGTGCCCTCTACCAGCTCCATGACGAAGTACGGATGAGAGCGATACTCCCCGAGTGCATGGATGCACACCACGTTCGGGTGGTTGATCTGCGCCATGACGCGCGCTTCATGCAGAAAGCGCTGACGAAAGCCGTCGTCGAGGAGCTCGGCGCGCACGAGCTTGATGGCCACCGTGCGCTCCAGCTTCTGATCAAAGGCCGAGAGCACGATGCCCATCGACCCGCGGCCGATCTCGGAGACGACCAGATAGGTGTCACCGATCACGTCGCCGGGCCGCGGGAAGTCGCTGGCTTCGGCGGGCCGAGAGGGTTCGGGGGTTTCCGTGCCCGGCGGTCGCTCGGCGTCGCGCGTATCACCGGGTAGGGTTGCGCCGACGGAACGCTGCGTCGCGGGCTCTGCGTCGAGCCTCGAATCCAGGGTCTCGAGGCCGCGCTCGAGCGGCGTGACCGCCACCGGGCCACGGGGGGGCGGGGCAGGGGCCCAGGCGGGAAGCAAGGAGCGGAACCACATGGGGGGCCCGCTCACGAACGTTCTCGATGGTTGCCGGTGTGGGGCTGGCCTGGGGCGCCGCTGGTCAAAGGAGCCTCGGCGGCGTCGCTCGCCGCGTGCGGCGGTAGGGGCTCTGGAGCAGGTCTGAGAAAATGCTGGACGGCCATGCGCGCGACCGCGCCACCGAGCGCTGGCAGCAGCGAGCTGACGCGCAAGAGCGAAGCGGCGGGTTTCTCGGGCGGTTGCACGTACACGCGCAGCAGCGCCAGGCCACCGGGCGCTTGCCGGCGTGCCAAACGCAGCATCGCCATGGCCAGGAGCGCCCCCGCGATCAGGGCGCCACCCCAGAGCACGGGCACGATCATGCGGCGCGCGGCGCGCTCGCCTTTTTCAGAGGCCTCGCGCAACCCCTGATCGAACGCCTGCCGGGCGCGGGCCAGCCGCGCTTCGTTTTCCCCCACGCTCCAACCGTTCGAGCTGCTCACGTGTTCTTTTTGGGTCACGGCGGTCGTCTTTCTTTCGAAGATTTTCAAGGGCGACGGGTCAGGGCGACTGGATCGCAGTCAGGGCCCGCTGCGAGGGCGAAGGGGGCCGAGCGTCCGCCAGCTGAGGGATGTTCTGAGGGATGCCGTCGCCCCCCGGGCTCTCGCTGCTGCGCAGCCCGCTCTTCACGCCGCGCCAGGCCAGGAAGGCCCACGTCAGACTGGCGAGGGCGAGGACGGCGGGCAGGGCGATCGCCACGAGGAGCGCCTGTGCGGGCACGCTGCGAAGCAGCAACGGCGACAGCACAGCCACGACCAGCGCCACTTGCGAGAGCGCCGCCGCGAGGATCGTCGCCAGCACGGCCGTCAGCGAGTGAATCGCCACCTGGCGGGCGCGCACGGCCACGAGGGCCAGCTCGGCGCGGACCAGCTCCACACTGGCTTCGATCAGGCGGGCCGTCACCGCCCGATGGTCTTCCGCTGGATCCGCTCCGGTCATCGTCTTCTACTCCCTGGCGCACTCACCAGTTTCTCTGTCCGCACCTGGTGCATTCAGCATGCCAGTTGCCCCGTAGCGCTGAAGCCCCCGCTGCTTCGGCGCTGGGTGCGCCGCTTTGCCACGGTCTCCCGGCGGCAATGCGACGGGTTTGCCACGGTCTCAGCGCGACAACGCCACTCGCGTCGGCGCGGTCCGAGTGGGCGTCCTGTGGGTGACAGACTGCCATGAGTGGGGCGAAAACGGCGCATGGCACCGGCGCGCCTCGACCGAGGCTGTGCTCGCACCAATGTCGGAGTCGCGGATCCAGACGACTTACACGGCTGTCGGATGGGCCGCCGAGTGTCTGGTCCGGCGCTTGCACATGCTCAGGCACAGTTCGCTGTCACTCATCGAAAGAAGGTTCGCAGAAATGAACACGAAGCTATTGGTCTCTCTCGGAAGCACGTTGGCTGCCACCAAGCTGGCGCAGACGCTCTCGCGTCTCGAAACCGACGATGTCTTGCGTGTCGTAGGGCTGTCGCGTCGCCGCAGCACCCTGCTCGAAAATATCGCCCTGTTTGGTGCGGGCGCTCTCGCCGGCGCGGGTGCCGCACTGCTTCTGGCACCAGCCACGGGCACGGAGACGCGCGAGCGCGTTGCCTATCAGCTCGGCAAGGTCAAGGACAAGACCGTCGACGCTCTGCGCGACGCCAAGGAGAGGGCGCCGGGCATGCTGCAGCACATGAAGGAAATCGCGAAGAACGAGATCGCCAGCTCGTCGCCCACGTACAACACGTGAGCGGAGCCGCCGGGCAGGCCCCGGTACCCTGATCCCGTAGTTGAGGACGTGGCTCAGTGAGCGTCAGACGTGCGCGTCCGGCGCGCGCTGGGCCCGCCGCACTCGCCCCGTCGAGAGGATCCTCATTTGGCGGGATCCTCTTCGAGGGGATACAGCAGGCGGACCCGCAGGGCGTCGCCCTCCGGCGCGGCTTCGGTCTGGAGCTTGCCGCCGTGGCCGCGTGCGATGGCCGCGCAGATGGAGAGCGTGCGATACGGCTCGCTGTCGGCGCTCGATGGCCGCGATTCGAAGCGCTCCAGGCGCCAGCCCTCGACCACCCGCAGGCCGGGCACGCACAGCTCGAAGGCGGCGACGTCCTTCACGAGCCGCGCCGAGAGCAGCAGGGGCTTGCGAGCCGCCTCCGGGAGCGCCACCACGCAGCGCGTGGCCCAGGAGACGAGCGTGCTGAGGTTGGCGAGCAGCGGCCCCCGCAGCACTCGCGCGCTGCCCAGCTCTGCGCCGTCCACGCCGAACTCGACCCCTTCTTGGGCAGCGAGCGGCTGATACAATGTGAGCAGCTCGTCCAGCACGCTTTGGGCAAGGCCCGGGTCTGGTGGTGCGCTGACCGGGCTTAGATAATCGATCAGATCGCGCAGGCCGTCCGCGAGCTTGTAGACCTGTTCCTCGATGCGGTCGAGTTGCGCCGCCGCGCCCGCTGGGTCCTGCCGGATCAGTTCCACGCGACCGCTGATCACATTCAGCGGCGTGCCTGCCGCGTGTGCGATGGCGGCCGCGATCTCTGCTGCCGTGCTGCGCAGTTGCTCCCGATGTAGTTGTTCGCGCCGCAAGAGCTCGCGCTGGAGCCGGGTCCGCTCAGCGGCAGGCAGAGCTTCGAGGATTGCCGGGTCGAGCGGGGCAAGGGGAGCGGTCATGATCGTCGAGCGAGGCTGTCCTCGTAGTTACGCGACTCGGGTCTAGCATGCAATCGTTTGCGCCCGAGCGCTCGCGCCAAGCAGCACGGAGCGCCCTCGGGATGCGGCGGCGCGCGCTGCCGGTGCTGGGCTCTCGCTGGCGCTCGTAACGGCCCCAAACGTGGCAAGCCTGCTCGACAGAAGAGCCGTGAGCGTGGCGTCGTGGCGCGGCTGCCGGGACGGCGCCGTCTGGGCGCCCGCCTCCGCGGCCTCGGCTCGCCCGGCGGCTCCGCGGCGTTTCCCGCCCAAAACACCGCAAACGTGCGCTCGTTTCGCCCGGGCGAGGGGGCTGGCACGGCAGCTGCTTTAGCCCTTGATCAACGGCCGCTCGCTTTGACGGTCGAAGTTGTCAAAAGTGGAGGATGTATGTTGCATTGGGCAGCAGTGTTTTTGGTCATTGCGCTGCTTGCGGCGCTGTTTGGCTTCGGCGGTATCGCGGCAGGCGCGGCGGGCATCGCCAAGGTGTTGTTCGTCCTGTTCATCATTCTTGCCCTGGTCGCCTTCGTGGTCGGTCGGCGCGCACCAGTTTGAGCGGGATGCCGGACAACTGGCTATCGGTTGCGCGAAGCCGGAGCGAGTGAATGTGGTCACGGGGCGGTGGTGGCATGCGACTTGCTGAGTACGCCCCGTGACACACCCTACGTTGGCCTCGGGGGCCGTGGTTTCTGGCAGCGAGAACGGCGGAGGGGAAACGCTCTTTGCCGAGCGCTACCGCATCGATTCAGTGCTCGGAACGGGCGCCATGGGCGTCGTGTACGCGGCGACCCACCTGGAGCTCGGGCTACCGCTGGCGCTGAAGATTATCCACCCCTCGTTAATGAGCTCTCCAGAGGCACGGGGGCGCTTCTGTATCGAGGCTCGCGCCGGCGCTGCCTTGACCTCTCCGCACACGCTGCGCGTGTATGACGCCGGGCTGCTCGGCTCCGCCGAGTGTTATATCGTCATGGAGCGCCTGGAGGGGCAGAACCTGGAGGAGCTGACCAGGACGCGTGGCCCTCTGCCGGTCACGGTGGCGGTCAACTACATCCTGCAAGCCTGTGCGGGGCTCGCCGAAGCGCATCGCATCGGGCTGGTGCACCGCGACATCAAGCCAGAGAACCTGTTCCTGGCGCACTACGCGGATTCGGCGCCGGTCATCAAGGTGATGGACTTTGGCGTGGCGCGCTGGCGCGGGCGCGACGCGCGCGGCAGCTCACGGCTCACCGGTCCGCGAACGACCGTCGGTTCGCCGTGTTATCAGTCGCCCGAGCAGATGCAGAACGCGGCAGATGTGGACGAGCGCACGGATATCTGGGCACTCGGCCTGGTGCTCTACGAGTTGCTCACGGGACAATGCCCGTTTGAAGGCGAGACGATCGCGGAGACGTGCTGGCGCATCCTACAGGGGCCGCGTCCGTCCTTCGCTCGCGTGCGGCCCGATGTGGAATCGGGGCTGGAGATCGTGTTCCAGCGCTGCATCGCCTTGAATCGCCAGGACCGCTATCGCTCCGTGAAGCACCTGGCGGCCGCTCTGCGGCCCTTTGCGGGTGCTCAGGAGAAGAGCGGGAGCGACTCTTGGCTACGCCCCTGGCCCGCGCCAGAGGTCCGCGTCGCCCGTGCGCCGGGCGGGCTCTCGCCTGCCGGTGACCGCCGCCGTTGGCGCATCCTGCCAGTGGCCACGGCATTTTTGCTGGGCGTCGGCCTGAGTGCCTCCTGGCAGGGCCTCAGCCCGCGTTGGAGCGGCATGAGCAGCCACGTGCGCCACGCCTCCGGCGCGGTCTTGGCGCAGGCGAGCGCCTTGATGGCCAGTTCCGTCCCTGCGCCGTGAGCACAGGCGGCGCGGGGCCCGCCCCGAGCCGCCCAGCGGGCGCCTGCTCGTGGCCGCCGCCACGCCTGCGCTGGGCTCGGCGGCGCTTCAGCGATAGACGAGCGGGACGGCGGCTTCGGGCGAATGTACGCGAAAGGTCAGGCTCTCCTCGAGGTACAGCCTCACCGTGAGGGCGGAGTGAGACTCGTAGCCGATCGAGAGATCCCGGCCGACGATGAGCTCGAAGTCCCCACCTCGCTTGCTGGCCACTACCGCTCCGCGGACACCCGGAGCCCAGATGATCTCCCCCGCGATCAGTTGCTTGACGTGCTCGAGAACGGGATAGCCCCCCGAGGTTGCCGTTGCGGTGAGGCCCTTGTAGCAGTCCGGTCCCAGCGCGATGACATACGGGCCACCGACGCCGGCGGTGCGCAGGCGAGCGAGCGCTTCCGACACCACCAGTGGGTACTTCTGATAGTCCCGGCTCAGGCTGAGCGACGCCGCCTCCGCCGCAGTACAGATGCCCTCGATCTCGGCCTCCGGATAGCCGTGGAAGATCGCGCGGTCCTCCGCCATGCCGATCGCGCTGGCGGCTGCCCGCAGGGGTTCGAGATCGATGGTCTGCGCGCCCCGCTCCAGCGAGTCGAGCTCGGCGCGATGCAGTTCGAACGGTGCGCGTAGCTCGACCAGGCGCTGCACCCGGCGCAGGCTGGCGGCAACGCCCTCGTGCGGCGTGGACGTCAACGCCTGCACGCGTCCGACGCCAACCGCCGAGGCGCCCCAGCCGAGCGGTCCCGTCAGATCCGCGATGCGGCGCCCCGCCAGGATCACGCCCAGTTGGTCGCGCGCCTCGGCGTCGATCGCCTTCCAGGCTGCTGACGAGATCGGCGCCAGTTTGCGCCTCAGATCATCCATGATTCACCTTCAAGCTGCCGATGCCGAGCGAGCTCGACGTTGCCGCCCCGGGTTCCCCGGGAGCCGCGGCTTGCGAGGTCGCGCTGCTTTCGGCGGCCGTGATCGATCCCTCGCTGAAGAGGTAGGTGCGCAGGTGCTCGGCAAAGCCGGCATCGGTTCGCCGCAGCCACTCCAGCACCATGGCGGCGTGCTCCTTCTCTTCGTTGCCGTTGTGCTCCAGGATCGCTCGCAGCTCCGGATCCGTGGCGGCTTCCGCGCGCTGCGCGTACCAGTCGACCGCCTCCAGCTCTTCCATCAGCGAGACAATCGCGCGGTGACGATCCAACGCGTATGGGCTCAATCCCTGTTCGTGTAGCGCATTGCTCGATTCGGCCATGATCTTCCTTACAGCTCCCCCGCTCGGTGAAGTCCTGCTGATGGCAAACTCCCGCCGCTCGAGCTCGTGGCTCAACTAGTCAGCAGCGCGGGAGCGCCGAAAACTGGACCGCGCACAGAATTGCATCACTTGTGCCAAGCACGATCCGCCGCCAATGCCGTGCTCGCTAGGGTGTGCATATGGCGGTAGCGACCAATTGGATGCGACACTTCGCCCCGCTGTGGCGTTTTGGTGAGCGGTCGCCCGATGACGGCTAGCCACCACCGGACTACCTCGATGGGGGCGGGAGGGACCTGCATTTTGCCGCGCTGCGCGATAGGCCTCGGAGCTCAGGGGCCCCGCATTTTCAGGCATTTTTGCCCGCCCTTCGTTGACCGGGCGGCGTACTCGCCCCAGACTGACAGTCAGCCGGTAGGTATGCGAGGGCGCCCTGCGCGAGCCTCGTGGCCCACACGCTGAAAGGGAAGCCTACCCCGTGAACCATCGCGTCCCAGAGACCTCCGGGTCGCGCAGCTCGGCGCTGGAGCCTGCTCCCCCGCAGCACGGCGTGTTTCCAGAGGACGGCTTCTCTCTGCGGGACCTGTGGCCGCGCGGGCACGCCGTCCAATTCTACGATGATGAAGCGTTCCTATTCGAGGTCGTCGGCTGTTTCATCGCCGACGGGCTGCAAGCGGGCGAGCGAGCGCTGATCGTCGCGGGGCCTGCTCACACGCACGGCATTCTCGAGCGCATCGATGCCAGGCTGCTCGGGGCGGCCCGGGCGAAGGGGCAGCTGACCTTGATCGATGCCGAGGCCCTGCTCTCCGAGTTCATGCGCGGTGGTGTACCGGATGCCGGGTTGTTTCAGGCAGCGCTAGCCCGTGCGCTCGGGGGCCCGCGCGTTCATCCTGGCCCACGGCTGCGGGCATTCGGTGAAATGGTGGACCTGCTCTGTCGAGCGGGCAACGTGCGAGGCGCGCTGCGCCTGGAAGAGCTGTGGAACGACGCCAGCCAAGTGTACGAGATCTCCCTGCTCTGCGCCTACGCCGCCCGCAACTTTCATGGCGAAAGCGACGGCGAGGCATTTCTCGACGTGTGCCGCAGCCACACGCACGTGTTGCCCACGGAGAGCTTCACTCGGCTAGAGGATGCGGACGCGCGCTCGCGCGAGATCAGCCTGCTCCAGCAACGAGCTCGCGCGCTGGAGGGGGAGGTCCGGTCGCGCCAACGGGTCGAGGAGTCGCTGCGCCAGGCGCTCGAGCAGCGTCGAAGGGTAGAGGCAGAGCTGCGGGCCAGCCGGGAGCGGGAGCGGGAGGCGCTGGACCTGGCGCGAGCCAATGACGCCTTCAAGGAAGTGTTCATGGGGCTGCTCGGGCACGACCTGCGCAATCCGCTCAACACCATCCTGACCACCGCGCGCTTGATGACGCTGCGCGCGGAGCTGGCTCCCGACAGCCAGAAGCGGCTCGAGCGGGTGGTGTCGAGCGGCGTGCGCATGCAGCACATGATCGAGCAGATCCTCGATCTGGCGCGCGATCGGCTGACGACGGGCATTGCCATCACGCGCGGCCCCGAGCGCGATCTGGTACCCCTGGTCAGCAAGATCGTCGAAGAGACTCGCCTGCTGCACCCAGGCTCGGTGATCGAGCTGTTCGCGGCGGGGCCGTGCCTGGCCAGTGTGGATGCGGACCGCTTCGAACAGGTCGTGGGCAACCTGCTCGGCAACGCCGCCACGCACGGGGACACGGCACGGCCGATCACCGTGTGTGTCTCTGAAATCACCAGGACAGGGCAGGGGCAGGCGGTCAGCCTCAGCGTTCGCAACTACGGCGTGCCCATCGCTCCAGAGTTCTTGCCGCTGCTGTTCGATCCCTTCCGGCGTGAACGCAAACCCGAGGGGCGTTCCGAGGGCCTGGGGCTGGGCCTGTACATTTCCGAGCGCATCGTGCGCGCGCACGACGGACAGATGGTGGTCACGTCCTCCGCGCCGCTGGGCACGCGCTTCGAAGCGATCTTCCCTTGTGCCACCTGAACTTTCTGCCTGACGACAGCGTCCGAAAACGGGACACTGGTCCTGACTGTATGATGGTCCTGATTGTATGATGTCTGCCGAGAATAAGAGTTGCGTCCTGGTCGTCGATGACGACGCGGACATCCGTGAAACGCTGCGCGAAGCCGTCGAAATGGTGGGCTGCACCGCGCTTCTGGCCAAGGATGGTCAAGATGCGCTGCAGGTCCTCGGGCAGCACCGCCCCTGTCTGATCATCCTGGACTTGATCATGCCGGTCATGACCGGCGAGGAGCTGCTCGCGGCGCTGCGGCGGGAGCCCGAGCTGGCGCAGCTGCCGGTGGTCGTCTCCACGTCCGCCCCGAAGCGAGCGCCCGCCGGCGTGCCCGTGCTGCCGAAGCCCATCGATCTGCGCGCGTTCTGGGCATGGATCCGTCAGAACTGCGACTGCGGCACCGCCCCCCTGAGCTAGCCGCGCGCGCAGCCCAGCCGCGCGGAGCGGACCCATCCCTGGCCCACGCCGAGACCTGCGGCCCCTCCCGGACGGAGACAGGCCGCAGAGATCTCGGCGCGAGCGAGAGACGAGGGGCCGAGGCTGTTAGAACTGGTCGTCGACCTGATCCAGCGTCTTCTCGATGCGCGCCACGCGCTCATCCGCTCGCACGCGGAACTGTTCCACCGACGGGGCAGCGCTGGTCTGCAGCTGCGGCAGCTCCGTGCGCAGGTTGCGGATCTCCGCCTCCGCGCTGGTCAGCTGCTGGTGGGCGGTGGTGGCCACGGCAGGTGCGACCTTGGGGTCGTTGGCCTCTTTGCTCAGCTCGTGCAAACGCTCGTCCAGCTTGTTGAGGCGCGCCTCGACACTCTTGCGCAACTCCACCTGCGCCTTTTGCGTGGCGTCGATGGCCTCGCGCGTTTCGGCGGCGGCCGATCTCTGTGCCTCGGCACTCTTGGAGATCTCATCGGTCACGGCCTTCTGCCGGGCCTCGTCCGCTTCGCGCTGGGCTGCCGAGATCTCCTTGGCCGCTTCACGGTTTGCCTGGGCGACTTCCTTGCTGCGTTCGTCGGCCGCTTCACGAGCCGTTTGATTGGCTTCTCGTTGTGCCTCGAGCGCTTCTGTTCGCTGTTCGGGCGCCGACTTTTGACAAGCGGCAAGAGCAAGAGCGACCATCACCAGTCCACAATTTTGAAAGCGCAACATCGATCGTTTCTCCTTTGAGGCTCGAACTGTCTCTATGAGGCTCGAACTGTTCGGCGCTCGGGAGTGCAATGCTCGTGCCGTACCCGGTGGCTTAAATTTCAGGCGTTTACGTCCCGCCAAGCCGCCACACTGAGACACCGATGAACGCGCCAGGACGGCGCTGGAGCCTCGCCGCGCGAGGACTGGGTTCAGCGCGCCACCTCCGTCTCCAGGGTGGTCTGATTGTCGGGCGTGCGCGCCATGCGCAACACGCGCGGGGCGGTCACCACTCGCTGCTCGGCGTCGTACCAGGCGCCGGACGCAAAGAGCAGCCTGCCATCGTCTGCCAGGCGTGCCTGCCAATCCGCGTACTTCGCGCCGGCCGGCGCGTGCAGCCAGCCGCCACGCCGCCACACATAGTAGCGGCCCCGCCACACCCAATTGCCATCGACCCAGACGGAATCCTTGTCGGGCCGTTTGGTCACCACTTCGACCAGAGCGGCGGGCGGCGGATAGGGTACCTCCACGAAGGCCCCGTTGGGATGCGTGGCGGCGGCCGGCGTGGGCAGGGAGGAGCACGCCAGGGCCCAGCCCAGAGTCACGAGCACAGCAATCAGTCGCAGCATGAGGCATTCGTGTCTGCAGAATTTGGACCACTTGCTCCGGCGGTGTCCTGCGCGAGCTCGATTTGCGCGCTGCAAGCCGCCGCGTCGGCCGCATGTAGCCCCTGGTGTGACATTTGCAGACGCAGGCTTGGAAAGTTGTTTTGTCGAGCGTGAAAATCTCCGTTTCGTGGTCCCTCGCGGGCCGGCGCGTGCCGCGGCTCGCCCTGTGGAGCGTCATCGGCGCGCTGCAGTGCACGCTGAGCTGTGCAGCGATTCCGGGGCACCGCTACGCGATGGAGAGCATCGACGTGAGCGGCAATCACGCGCTCGATGACGCCGAGATCGAGGAACATATTGCCACCCGGGAAAGCCCGAAATTTCTCGGGCTCTTTCGCGGCGTGGTCTACGACTATGAGGTCTTCGACCGCTACGTGCTGGAACGCGATCTGCAACGCGTGGAACGCTACTATCGGTCGCGGGGCTTCTACTGGCCGCGCGTGAGGGCCGGGCGGGTGTTCGAGACCGGGCCGCGCCAGGTGAGCGTGGAGATCTTGGTGGATGAAGGGCCCGCCACCACGGTCGGCCGAGTCGACGTGCATGGGCTCGACAAGCTCGCCGCCCCCGTCGTGGCCGAGGCACGGCGCGCGGTCACCCATGACGCGGTCGTCGGTGAGCGCTTCGAGGAGGAACAGTTCGAGCTTGCCGCGGAAGCGCTGCAGCGCGTGCTCGAGAACCACGGCTACGCCTACGCGACGGTGCGCCGGGGCGCGGACGTGGACGTGTCGCGGCACGTGGCGAGCCTCGGCTATTGGGTGGATCCGGGGCCGATCGTGCGCCTCGGCAAGGTGAGCATCAGCGGCCTCGGCAACATTCCCGAGGCGCAGGTGCGCCGCACGCTGGGGCTCGAGCCGGGCAGTGTCTACTCGCGCCGGGAGCTCGATGCGGCACAACGTGCGGTACTGGACCTGGGGGTGTTCAGCTCGGTGAGCGTGGAGCCGCAGGTTCGGGCCACCGGTGACGAGGTGCGCGACGAAGTCCCGATCGAAGTGAAGCTGCAGCCGAGCCGGTTTCGCAGCGTGCGCCTGGGCGGCGGCTTGCAGGTCGACAGCCAGCGCACGGACGTGCATCTGGTCGCCGGCTGGGAGGATCGCAACTTTCTGGGCGGGCTACGTTCGCTGCAGGTGGAGCTGGTGCCCGGAGCGGTGGTCTGGCCCACGCGCTTGCCCGACCTCGACGGGCCGGAGCGCCTGCTGCCGCAAGCGCGCGTGCGGCTCGACTTTCGTCAGCCCGGTTTTTTGGAGGCGAGGACGCACGGAGTGATCGGCGTCTCCGCGGGATTTGCGCCGGTACTGCTATCGCCCGATCGCGATCCGAATGCGCCCATCGTGGGCTATCGCGATCTTCGCACCTCGGTGGGCCTCGAACGTCCCGTGCTCCCGAAGCTGTACGGCACGCTGACGCAGAACGTCCAGGTCACCAATCCCTTCACGTATACCGGGGAGCTCGATCCGGACCTGAACACGGCCGTGGTATCCTATCCCGAGCTCCTGCTGCGGCTCGACGCACGCAACGATCGCCTGGCACCCACCAAGGGCGTGTACCTGCAAAACTCGCTGCAGGTCGCGGGCCTCGGTGGGGACGCTCAGGATCTGAAGCTGCAGCCGGAGGCGCGTGGTTATGTGCCGCTCGGCGGTGGCGTCACGGTGGCCCTGCGCGGCACGGTCGGCTTCCTGCTGGCGGGGAACTACGGCGAAACGGTGGCGCCCAACGCCTTTACCGGCGACAGCGGCACCGATCGCGCGACCTGGGTCCGCGACGTCCAGCTCATGTACCTGCGGGGCTTCTTTGGCGGAGGCCCCGGCTCCAATCGCGGCTACGGGCAGCGCGAGATCGGGCCGCACGGTGCGGTGCCCTTCTACAATCCGGGGCAGAGCAGCGAGGAGACCGCGGGCAGCTGCGATCCCAATGTGCCCGGAGAAATGGGCGGTCCCTCCACCAACTGTGACCTGCCGCTCGGCGGCTTCTCGCTCTGGGAGGCCAGCGTGGAAATGCGATTTCCCTTGCTCGGGGCGCTGCGCGGCGCGCTCTTCGTCGATCTCGGGGATGTGTCTCCGTACGAGTGGAGCCTGCGCCTGAATCGGCCGCACCTGAGCCCGGGCATCGGCTTGCGCTACGGCACACCGATCGGACCCGTACGGCTCGATATCGGCTACCGCGTGCCCGGTCTGCAGGCGCCCGCATCCGCTGACGAAGGCACACCGAGCGAGATCTTCGGTCTACCCCTGGCCGTCTCGCTCGGCATTGGAGAACCATTTTGAAATCTCATCGCCACGGCACGGCCGCCCGGGTAGCGCGCTGGATCGGGCGCGCGCTCGCCTTTCTGACGCTCGGCGTGACCTTGCTCGTCGCGTTGCTGCTCGTCTCGATCAACCTGCCGCCGGTCAGCGGCTTTGTCGCGGCGCAGGTCAACTCCATCCTCGAGCCGCAATTCCAGGGTCGGGTCGCGCTGCTCGAGCTCGGCCACCTCGACCTGGGCGGCATCTCGGGTGCCAAGCTGGAGGTGCGCGACGCGGCGGATCGGCCGGTGCTCGAGGCGCGTGAGGTGGACGTGCGAATGTTCTGGCCCGGGGTGGCGTACGGCGCGCTCACGAGCAAGGGGCCGCTGCAGATCCCGATCGAGCAGATCTCCGTCGGTCGTCTCGATGTGACCGTGATCGACGACGGGAACGGCACGCCCACGCTCGCCAGCGCTTTCGATCCCAAGACCCCAGAGCCTCCGAGCGAAGGCCCGGCTCCCAGTATTCGGATCGCCCGCCTCGAGCTCGCCAGCGCCGCCGTGCGTGGTTCGCTGGACAGCACCGGGCCGCTCGACGTCGACCTCGAGTCGCTGCGGGCCCAGCTCGACAGCACCGCTCTCGGGCTGTCGCTCCGCCTCGAGCAGCTCGGCATCGTGGCGCGCGGCCTGCCGCAGGTCGGCGACGTGAGCGGGCGCCTCACGGCGGAGGTGAACCTACCGGCGGAGGCGGAGGCCGTGCCGTCTCGAGCGCCCTCAGCGCCAGCCACGGCGCAGGGGCCGCCGGCGACGCAGGCGATCTCCACCCAGGCGTATGCGCTGCGCCCACCGCCCGCGCCGCGCCGCGTGGTGGCGGACTTTGCGGGGCAGGTGGCAGGCTCGGGCATTGCGCTCCAGCTGCAGCTGATCGGTGAGCAAATCCTCGCGACGCTGGAGGCCGCTCGCATCGAGCCCTCGACGCTGACGCGGCTCGTGCCCGGGCTCGCGCCGCAGGCGCCGCTCGGCGTGTCGGCCAAGCTCGAGGGGTTGCTCGACGATCTGGGGCTCGACGCGCAGCTGCGCCAGGAACCCGGCCAGGCGACAGTGCACGGCCGGCTGCGGCAGGAGGGCGAGCGGTCCCATGCGACGCTGCGGTTCGACGGCTCTGACCTCGATCTGGCAGGGCTCTTGCCCGACATGCCGAAGAGCAAGCTCGGCCTGAGCGGCGACGCCAGGCTCGATTCCGATCCGGACGGTAGCCACGGCAGCTATCACCTCGTCGCCTCGGGCTCGGGCTTTGACGTGGGTGCGCTACCGCGGACGGCCGTCTCCGGCGAGCTGCAGCTGCCCGACGAACAGCCGCTGCGCACCACGGGCACCGTCAATATCGACGAGCCCGGCGCGCGCACACGGATCAGCTATGATGTGCGGGCTCGGGACGCCGGCGTGACCGCCGAGCTGACGTCCAAGACCGAACTCGCTCGACCGGCGCGGCTGCGCGCTCTGCTCGACCTGCGTGCCAGCGGCACCTTGACCACCAGGGTTCGTTACGATGGCGCGGCGGACCAGCTCGACGCCAAGCTCGGCCTGGCGCTGCGCGGTGTCCAGCATCCCGCCGGGAACGCCGCTCGGGTCGACGCTACGCTCTCGGCGCGCGGTCGGACGAGTGCGCCCCAGCTCGCGCTCGACCTGGGTGCCGGTCGGGTGCAGGTGGCGGATCGCTCGTTTGCGCGGGTCTGGCTGACGGCGCGCGGCACCCCCGAACGCCTGGCGCTTGCGGCGCACGCCACGGGAGGCAAGCCCGAGCGCATCGATGCGCGCTTCACGCTCGCGCCGAACTCTGCGCGGCTCGTACAAGGCGCCCGGGTCTGGCTGCGAAACGGCAAGGAGAGGCTGAATGTCGCGGCGCGCGGTGTGGAGCTCGACCAGGGCAAGCTGCGCGTCGATGGCCTCACGCTGGACGGTCCGGGTCGGGCGCAGCTGTCGTTTCGCTACGGCCGGCAACTGGAGGAGCTGGAGCTGAACACGCAGGGGCTCGATGCGGCCCGGCTGCTGCAAGCCCTCGGCATCGAGAGCCCCTTGCGCAGCGCCGTCGTGGATCTGCGCGCGCACCTGGCCGGCCACGGCCGGGCGGCGAGCGGAACGATCGCGGGCGGCATTCGCCAGATCGCGTACGGCAAACTGCAGGGCTCGCTCGACGGCGACCTGGCGCTGGAGCGGGGCAGCATGAACGGCAAGCTGGCGCTCGAGCTCGCGCGCGGCGGTCGCACCGAGGTCGTGCTCAAAGACCTGCGCGCGCCGCTCGGGCCGCTGCTCGAGAGCGATCTGCGCCAGTTCACGGGTGAGGTCTCGCTCGCGGGGGATCTGCAACTCGAGCGGTTGCAGTCGCTGTTGCCTCTCCTGGCGGTCGAGCGGGCCGAAGGTCGGGTGCGCTACGACATCAGCGTGCGGCGCTCGCCGCACGATCGGGAGCCGCCGGTGTGGCGGGCCAAGCTCGAGAGTCGCAACTTGGTGCTGGTCGGGCAGCGCCCCGACGCGGGGCGCACGACAGACGCCGAAACCGCGCGCCAGACCGCGCCCTGGGCGCTGCGCGGTGTGGACGTAAAGCTGGATGCCCGGCTGGACGAGAAGAGCGCCCGGCTGCGCGCCAAGCTCTTCGACCAGGCGAGTGATCTGCTCGTCGTGGAGGCAGACTGGCCGGAGATCGACGCAGTGCGCGCCGTGTTGAAGCCCGAGCAGGTGCTGCGAGCGCCGTTCCGGGGTCGCGTCAGTATTCCGCGCCGTGCGCTCGCCAAGTGGCCGGCGTCGATCCGCCCCGGCGAGATCCAGGGCACGCTGGGTCTGGAGCTCGAGGCCGAGGGCACGCTCGCCGATCCCCGCGCGCATGTCGTCGCTCACCTCGACCGCTTTTCGCCTGCGAGCGAACGCCAGCGGCGCCGCTGGGTCGATTGGAAGCTGGAGGCCGACTACGCGAGCTCCGGCGGGCGCATCCACCTGGACGGAATGCGCGAGCAGCGCACTGTCCTGGGGCTGGTGTCGAGCTGGACCGGTGACGCTCGAGGCTTCGGCAGCAGCGGGCTGGGCAAGAGCCCGATCCTGGCCAACGCCGAGATCCGGCTGGACGAGTTTCCGCTCGGCATCGTGCCCGCGCTCCGGACGCAGCACATCCGCGGTGGCCTGACCGGCAGAGTGAGCCTCACTGGTTTCGGTAAGGATGCCCGGCTGGACGTGGACCTGCGCTCGCGCGAGCTGACCATCGACCGGTTGCTCGTGGGCGAGCTGCAAGCCGCGCTCGCCAACCGCGGGGGCAAGCTGGAGCTGAGCGCCCAGCTGGATGGCGAGGGCGGCCAGGCCAAGGCCAAGGTCCAGGCACCGCTGGTCTGGGGCGACCAGGTGGTACCGACCACGAACGGGCAGCTCCAGGGCACGCTGGAGACGGTCGCGCTGCGGCTGAGTACGCTGCAGCCGCTCGTGGAGGGCTCGATCAGTGAGCTCGATGGCAAACTGGATGCGAACCTGAACGCCGACATCGCGCAGGGCCGGACCCAGCTGGTCGGTACTGCGACGCTGCGCGAGGGAGTGCTGCACGTGCCCAGCGTGGGCCAACGCTTCACCGACATCGCTGCCGAGGTGAAGCTGAGCCCCTATGCGATCTCGATCGAGAAGATCAAGGCGCGCGGCGTGACCGGGGGTTTCGAGGCCAGCGCGCACGCCAAGCTGGATGGCCTCAATGCGACCAGCGCCGAGGCCACGCTGCGCATCAAAGAAAAGAACAAGCTGCCCATCACCATCGAGGGCGAGTCGATCGGGGATGCCTGGGGCAACGTGGAGGCCAAGTACGAGCGAGACGAGGCCGCCCACACCGATCGCGTGAGCGTCGACCTGTCGAAGTTCAACATCGAGCTGCCGGAGGCCCCGCCCCAGGGCATCCAGGATCTGGCGCAACCGGAATACATCCGTGTCGGCTATCGGCGCCAGGATCGAGAGTTTGTCGAGATCGCGCTGCAACCGCTGGGGGACCCGAAGCCACCGTCCGACGAGCAGACGGTGATCCTGGTGAATCTGAACTCGGTCACGGTGCAAAAAGGTTCGCAGGCAAAGGTCGATCTGGCGGGCAAGGTGGAGGCCACGCTGGGCGATGAGCTGGACGTGCAAGGCCGCATCGATACCAAGCGCGGCGAGCTCGACATCTCCGGCAAGACCTTCGACATCGAGCGGGCCAGCGTCGCCTTCACGGGGGACGCGGCGGATCCCACGATCGGCGCCGTTGCCCGCTACGATTCGCCCGTGGGCTATAGCGTGTACGCGGAGTACACCGGCACGGTGAGCAAGGGGAAGCTGCAGCTGCGCGCCGAGCCGGCGCTCAGTCAGGATGAGATCGTCACGCTCCTGCTCTTCGGCACGCCGGATGGTTCGATCGGCGCGGGGCAGGGAGATTCGCTGAGCACGGCGGTCGGGGTGGCGGGCGGAACTGCCGCGCAAGGGCTGAATCGGGCGATCTCGGACGTGACCAATCTGGACGTGTCGGCGCGCGTGGACACTAGCACCGGTGCGCCGCGACCGGAGCTCGTCGTGCAGGTGACGCCGCGCGTGGCGGCGAAGGTGACGCAAGCGCTCGGTGAACCCGTGCCCGGGCAGAGTCCGGATCGGACGTTCCTCACCGTCGATCTGCGGCTGGCCACCGCCTGGTCGCTCTCGACCACCGTGGGGGATCGCGGAGCCACGGCGTTCGATCTGATCTGGCGGCGGCGCTACTAGCTCGGGCTTCCTCGGGGTGGAGGGCGTCGAGCGCGGGACATGCGCGGACTCCGCACCCGGTAGCGGGGCGCCCTTGCTGGATCGGCCGAGGCCCCGCGCAGCGCGGGTCCCCATCCTCGGGGTGGAGGGCGTCGAGCGCGGGACATGCGCGGACTCCGCACCCGGTAGCGGGGCGCCCT
>Ga0315912_10000310_pt1 | contig 98552 bp, 121 predicted proteins | sample VfabasoilMG_FD_204469 | JGI IMG/M metagenome (GOLD analysis project Ga0315912, IMG submission 204469) | Garden soil microbial communities collected in Santa Monica, California, United States - V. faba soil | ecosystem: Environmental > Terrestrial > Soil > Garden | place: USA: California... | reverse complement strand
GTTGCGCGGCGGTCATGGAGTCCGCGCGGAGTGGTCGCACCGGTGCCGGCGTGCCTGTGTGTGGAAGCCGCTGTGTCGGTGGTGCGGTTGAGTTCGGGATCTCAGGCGATGAACCTGCGGTCGGCTCCTTGGGAGGAGCGGACGGTGAAGGAGCGCTGTGGTCCGGCGAGGTGGCTATCACAGGTTGCGGTGCCTCCGGTGCGCCGGTCGTGGGAGAAATGTCCTTCGCTGGGCCAGCAGGAGTCATCAATTGAGTGGCGACGTCTTGAGGGGTTTTGTCGTCGATTGTGACAATCGCGCCGGTATCGTGCTCGGGGTTGGATTGGTCAGGTACTTGGACGACCCACTTTCTGGTTTGCAGGAGAATCTCATCTTTTTTGGCGCGGAGTTCTTTGATCTCTTCGTCGGTGGCATCAAGGGACAGTTCCAGAGGGTAGGATTTCCGGTGAAGCCCTTTGGGATGAATATCGCGCGGAACTCGTCGGAGCTTGAGCGGGACCATGGCGAAATACCCCAGCAATCCCGTTTCGGGCTGATCGTCTGGCGCCAGCATGTGGAGAAAGGAGTTGATGCTGATGATCGACATGAGACTGCTGGTGTCGATTTGATAGACGCCGGTTTGTCTGACTTTGGGGAGCATGACCAAGAGATGCCCGCGCTGTTTGCACCCATCACCGAGGAGATCGCAGGGGCAATCGGTGGCCTGCATGGAGAGTTGCTGGGAATTCCAACGCATGGCTTCACGGCCGTCCCCGGAACACAGTAACCGCTTGTTCGAGCCATAGTACTCATAGGCTTGAGGAAAGATGATCCGGCGGTCATTGACGGGGAACATGATGTCGAGCTCGGTGGGTTTGTCTGATCCGTACGCCCGTGCGACTTCTTCCGGGACATGGAAGTATGAGTCTTCTTCCGGATAGGATTTGGATGATTGCGTGTTGTGGTTGATATGACCGAGACGGATGCGGCCGAGCCGTGGGATGCGTCGTTCGTCGCTCAGGCCGATGATGCTGACAAAACGGCGTGTGCGCTGCGTAGGAACCTGGGGCTGTGCGGGCATGATGATATGCTCCTTCGGTGGAGGATGGGCGGATGTGTTGAATTGGTGCTAGGCCGCGGTTTGTTGCGTGCCGCTTGGGATGATGGGTAGCGTGGTCGCTGGGCGACGACGTTTGACCGTCTGCGCTTTGGGCGGCTGTTGGCGTTTGACCGTTAAGCGCTGCGTGGGAATCATTTTGGAAAAGGCTTTTCTGAGCCCAATGGGCAGACGGTCCTGATCGATCCGCTCCTGTGTGCTTTGCGTTAAGGTGAGTTCCAAATCATCGGTGAGTGCGCGTGCGGCATGTACGATCGTCAGTTCCTTGATGAGCGTCTTTTTCAGCTCTTCGTGTCGTCGATTCTTGGGTTTGATTTCTTCTTCCAAGGTAAACAGTTCTTTGGCCAGCGGGATGAGGTCAGCACGGAGTGCGAGTTCTTCCGTGAGCGGCGGCCGTTGGTAATCGGCCCAGCATATTTCTTGAAAGGGACAGTAAATGCAACGTGTATCATCTTCGTCGTCCAAGCGCGGCGGGAGGGTCCGATTGGCGATGTATTGGTCTGCTTGGCGGAATTTCTCGATGGCTTGGGCAAACAATCCTTCATAGGTTTTGTTGATGACGCGCTGCATGAGCCCTGGTGCGTAGGTAATGGTCGGAATAGTGAGGATGTCACGGTCGTAATCGTATTGGAGTTCGAATTCCAGGTACGCGCTGGTGTCCTTGTTCTTGATTAACAGTCCGCCATCGTGAATGGAGAGTCCTGCTTCGTGGAGTCCGCGAAAGTAGAAGGTGATCTGGGTGAAATAGTCGAGCGGCTCCTTCTCGCCTTCCCAATAGCGCTTAAACACATGTGAGACGACCCCTTTGTGTTCGCCTAAATGGTCCTCGGCGAAGAGATCTCGTCCGAGATAATCGATGTGCCCGTGCATGGTGGTTGCGGGGATGATGGGCGACTGCCCGTCGACTGGGGGACAGACGGAACAGGTGTACGAGGGGTGTTGTGTGCGCCAGGGCAGGGCATTCGCGATATTGATCGCGCGCTGCTCGCTATGGATGCGCAACAGTGTGCGGTTAAGGACGTCGATCGACACATCTTCATGCGCATCTCCGTCCTGGAGTACGAGGGCGAGGCGCGCGCCAAATGGTGTCCCTTCGACGTCGAGTCCCTTGTAGACGAGTTGTCGGAGGCAGCGTTCTGGACCTGCCATGGATGGACGCGGCCTATAGTTACTGTCAGTGAGTCCCATCTGTGCGGCCCCATGAATTGCTTCAATGAACATGAGCAGCTCCTTCGGACAATAATGAGGTGGCCATGCGACAAGCGAGACACAAAGTCGTCTCCGTTGTCTCGCACGGAGGAAAAGAGACAAGCGCGACACATTTCTGTCTCGGGTGTCTCACACGGGAGAAGAGAACGGATGCCATATTCAAAACATCAGTGCCCTGATTCACATGAGGGCTTGGCTTATGGAGCAGGACTGACGCCGAGTCTGTATTCCGCTTAAGCGTAATAGTGTGATGGAGGAACTTGTTCGATGGAGCAAATACCAGACACGAACTCGGAACGTTGTACCGTGACCGAAGGGACCATTACGGCATTGAGACAGATGCCAGGGGCAACGTCTTCCCGCTTGACGCTGAATCGCCGTGTGACGGTCATCGTGCCTTTTGGGATCTCGGAGCTGTACTCGGGCCTTCGAGTGCGTGTGCTTGGTGACTGGCATCGTGGTGCACGGCGCCGATATATGCTGGCGACTCAGATCGACCCAGTGGAGGCTCCGCCGGCGTTGTCGGTGGAGCGGCTGAGCCGGGCTTTGCTGGGAACGCCTGAGCCATCAGGTGAGCAGCGTGAAGTCTTGGCATTGTTAGGCCCGGCGCTCAATTGGTTGATGACTGCCGGATCAAAAGCGGTGGCGATCAAGTTAAGTCATCTCAAGCTGCGGAAGGCGCAACAAATTGCCGGGAATCCGTTTGCGCTGGTAAAGCGTCGGTTATTGGATTTCGATGCGGCGGACATGTTGCATCGGCAATTGCACACCGATCCCTGGCATCTGGGGCGGTTGCAAGCAGGCACCACGGAAGTGTTACGCCGAGCCGAGAAGGGTGGACGTGCCCGGATCACACGGGCTGAACTGATCGGGCGCATTACCGCGCTGTTGGCGTTGACGGATGCGTTCGATGTGGACTGGGAAACTGTGTGGCGATCGTCACTGGTGGCACGCGATGGTGAGTGGTATTGCTTGCCAGGGTGGTTTCACCAGCGCCGTCAGGCGATCCAGCAATTGCGGATGAATCAGCTCTCGATGGCGGTGAATATACCCGAAGAGCATCGGGCATTGTTGCAGTATCGGTACACGGTGGTGACCGGCGCCGCGATGAGCGGAAAAACGACATTGGTGCGGCAGGTTGCCGCAGCCTGTCGAGCTGCGGGCTGGCGTGTGGCCGTGACCGCGATGACCGGCAAAGCCGCCAGTGTGTTGGGTGACGATGCCATGACGCTGCACCGATTGATTGGCTATGGCCCATCGGGGTGCTCGAAAGAGTTGCTGCCGCTGGATTTGTTGATCATTGATGAAATCTCTATGTGTACGTGGCCAATCTTGGCTGCGGTGTTGCGTGTGATGCCTGGACAAATCGTGTTTGTCGGCGATCTCCGTCAGCTCCCTCCGGTGGAGGGCGAGCCAGTGCATCGCGAGTTGATGGCGATGGTGCCGGTGGTGGTTGTAGTTCCTCCCGTGGCGGCGGACTTTGCACAGGAGGAACATATGCAATACGTAGGACTGACGCGCGGGCGCCAGGAGACGGTGTGTTATGCGCTCTAGGCAGCGAGCGGGCCGGGGTTGTGGCCAATGATGGACTGATTGAAGATCCGCTCTGGCGTACAATGGAACTGGATGCGCAGGCCACTCGAGTGCAGTTTGACATCCTCCCCCGCCTAAAGTCGGGGGATTCCTACGGCGCTCACCCCGGCATCGAGCCCGCGCTACCCTTCCCCGGCCTGAAGGCCGAGGCGTGCCGCGCACCGGGTCAAAAACCTCCGCCGCAACCAAGCCCCGAGCACACAGCTTTCAACACGCGTCCATACGCCTCGGGAGTCAGCTTGCCAATGCGGCCGAGAATCAAAGCCTGATCAAATGTATGCAACTGATCGCATCGCACCCAGCTCAACTTGGGAAGCGAGCCGAGTTCAAAATCGCCTGATTCAAGCGCCATACTAGCCGGGTGACCTGGACGAGACGTGATTGCCAGCGCGACGATATCGCCGTATGTCGACAGGCTTCGAAGAATCAGTGCTGGACGCCGCTTCATTGAACTCAGATCGCTGAAAGGAAACGGCAGCAAGACCACTTCACAAGGTTGGAACATCGTTCCAGACCTCGTCTTCCACGTTATCCCATACCTTCTTCAGGCTCGTTTCCTGGGCATAGATCAGATTCAACTCCTCCGCCCGCTCCGGCGTGACACCTCTGCGCACGCGAAGGAAGTGAACGAAATCAAGCACCTCGCGTCTCAGTGATTCGGGAAGCGGTTTTACCGCCTCATAGACCTGCTCCGCGGTTGTCATTTCGACCTCCTGGTAAGGAGACACACTGGTTGTAGCATAGCCTTGCCATCATACAACCGTCGAGAAAAATCTGCACCCAGGTCGCTCGCGCAAGGCATTGGTGGTCCATACAACACAGGGGCAAGCGTCATTGCATTTCTCCGCTCCATCGGACTCCCCTTGCCCAGCCATCCCAACACGCTTTCGAGACACACCACGATCCGGCGCCTCCGAAGGGGGACGGGCACCCCCGCAGACGGCGGAGCCAGTCCCCTGCTGCCATTGCCCTGCCATTACACGCTAAGGCCGGAGGCTGCTGGTTCGGATCAGTCCCGATCAGTTCGTTGGTGCCGATGGTGATGGTTTCGAGTACTCAGGTGTTGACATCCTTCCCCGCCCTGAACGGCGGGGCTTGCCGCGCACCGTGTCAGGTGCATCCTTCAAAGCTGTCTTATTAGGCGCAGGTTGTCCTGCAGGTGTGCGTGATATCTGACCGACGTGCGTGGCGCTCATTTTGGGAATGCCGTGCGGGATCTTCCTTTCTCCTCTCCTTTGGGCGTGCGTAATACCTCCATAGGCTGTGTGCGACGTCATGTTGCGAGGTCATCGTATGGGGAAAGTGCTATGGGCGATGGTGGTGCTGTGGGGCTGTCTGGTCTCGGTGAGTGCGGCACAAGTGTCGCCGCTCAATCTGGCTCCGGGGTATCCCACGCAATTGGATGATGCGTATCCCATCAATCCGGGGAACGTCGCCGTGCAGGGCGCGTTCCGGTTCGACAAAATGGAATCGGAGGAAGTCCGGCTCCGACAGACGTTAGAGGCGCGATGGGGGGCCATGCAGGGGGTCGAGCTGTTTGCAAGCGGCACGACGACATGGGGGCCGTTACACCCAGGGACCCTAGATGACCCTCGCTCGGTGCGAGTGGGGTTGCTGTACCGACTGACGACGCAACAAGAGTCCATTGTGGTGCTCCCAAGTGTGGCCGTGCGATCGACCGTGCAGGTGCCGGTGACGGGTTCGTCCTTACAGCCCTCGGTTCGATTAGAACTCTTGGGATCATGGGACTTGGGGCATGAATGGTGGGCGCATGTGAATGCAGGAGTGCAGGCGTCGTCGGAGAGACGGCTTGGTCTGCAGAGCGTGGGGCAACCGACGATCTGGTATGGCCGCGTCGGAGTCGTGCGAGGGCTGATGCCCAATTTGGGACTGGTTGGCAATGTGATCTATGGCCAAGATCCAACGGCGGCTGGGGCGTATGTCTGGACACCGGAAGTAGGGTTGGCCTGGGGCATGACACAGGATTGGATCCTGACGGTTGGTGCGGGGCATGACTTTGGATCCTCGCCACAGAAGGCCACCGTGAGAGGAAATATGGGGCTGTCTTGGGTGTGGTGAATGGAGGAAGGCGATGGTGAGGATGCAAGAGGTCGTGCCGGCCTCAGAACAAGAGTTGGTCGATCTGGCGGCCGGGACCTATGTGACGATTCTGCGATCCAGTCGGGAGATCTTGCGTCTGAAGTTTGAACTGGGACGGTTAGTGAGGATCCATCTACAACGTCACAAGTATACCCATGCAGCAGTCATGCGGCTGGCACAGTCGATCAGTGGGTTGTGCGGCAAAATTATTGTCCCTCAACGGTTATATGAAGCGGCGAGATATTACGAGACATTTGGGGGAGAACTGGACCGGGTATGGGCGTTCGAACGGCGCATGGCACAACCCCTGACCTATACCTACCTCATTCGCAGCATCATCCCGCGTATCCATAAATCGAAGGCGTGGAACCCAGACGAGTGGGCTCTGTATCAAGACGCGCAAATCAGTAGGCTGGAGTCGGCGGTGCAAGAGATTGAATCGTTGAAAGGCACGCGCTCGAAAACAGATATGCCTCAGGTTGGCAATGACGTGGAACCTCGACCGCAAGCGCAGTCACCTCATGCTGCGGAAGAGGGGAGGATGCCTGGTCCAGCGGAGGGCTTGTTCGAAATCTGTCGAGAGAGTCAGGGGTATCAAAGCTTTCGTGTGACGGCGTTGGTATCCACGATTGTGCAGGCCTGCGCGCAATTGGAGCCGTTGGAGGCGGGCTTGTCCGAGGAAGATCGTCAGCGGTTAGGCGGGGTTCTCTCCATGATCACAAAATGGACAGACGGAGTGAGGCAGGAGGCGGCGGCGTAACAAGACGTGGACGTGCTGGGCCGTAATAACGCTGTAGGCCGTCTAGGTGCAGGGGATGTGCTGACTGAAGGGGCGAATGTATGGAAACGATGGAATTCAATCTACTGGACGTGTTGATCGGGTCCAGCGTGGCGGTTGCGGCGGTGTTTGTGTTCGATGTGATCCGCCGGTGGAGACGGGCCGCCTAGTGGCTGTGTAAGCAGGACGAAGAGGGGGCACGATGCTTTGGCTTGTGGCAATGGCGGCAATGTGGTGCCAGGGAACGGTGGGGTTTGAGTCCGGCGTCGCAAAGTTTGAGTCTGGCGATGCATGGGTGATGGGCCCATCTGGCGCCTGCTCGCCGCCTACCGTTCTTTCGCCGGATGGGTCTGGGCGTGGCAGGGATCGTATTCGTGTGCATCGAGATGATGGCAAAGCCAAGGTCGGACGGACGGTCGGTGTGCCATCGACCACGTCCGCGACACCGGAGTCCTGTCGGCCGACGTATCGTGTCAAGACAGTGGATATCACGTTTCCGAACGGTGAAAAGATGTTGTCGAAGGAGCATCAAGGCCAGTTAGCGGCTTTGGCGATGGACAAACCTGATGGAGTATCGGTGTTGCGGTATGTGGAGCCGGACAAGGGTCGTAATAGTCAAGAGATCGGCGAGAAGCGGGTTGCAGCAGTGCGGACATATTTTGACCGCATTTTGGCAACCCGTCCTGGTTTTACGGAAGAGGAACTCCCGGCGGCGGATCAGGATGCGTTTCAGCGGATTGCTGTCACGGCGATCTATCGGACTAGCTGTTATGAGCACGTCGCTGCATCGCAGGAGAGACGCCGTCCGATGATGGGGTCGGGAGGACCAGTAGAACGGATGAAGGAGGGGACACCGTGAGCACGTAATCTGGACTGACTCACATTTGCTTTGGTGAACGTGAATAAGCATTCACCCAATCAACCTACATGATGTGAGGAGGTCTCCATGAAGTTGTCAAAGAAGTTCTTTATGTTTGCTGTGCTTGCGGTTGCGATGTCGTCTGTCTCGGCCTTTGCCGGAGCGGATGCCACGTTCAACCCGCTCGTCCTGCAGGTAACAGGATGGTTGCAGGGTTCACTCGGCACCCTGATGGCGTTGTTCGCGGCCCTCATGGGAGTGGGCTCCGCCATCCGTGGAAACTGGATCGGGTTGGCCGCAGGAGTCGGGGTGGCCATGGGCGCGTTCTATCTGCCCACGATCATCCCCACCATCACGACCGGTTTGATGTAAGTCTCGATGGGGCGGGGTTTCGTCCCCGCCCCATTTGGATGGGGCTCTGGTTAAGGGCAGTGTGGAGGGTGGCTTCTGAAGGATGAAAGGGTGACGTGATGGTAAAAATCCCTCGATACATCGATACCCAGCCTCAGCTGTTGTGGTGGGAGCTGGATGAAGTCATCGTTTTGCTCCTGGCGATCTTTACCGGAATTTTGACTCGTCAATTGACCTACTTTCTGATCGGGGGATTCGTTGTTACGTATTTCATCGTGAAACTCAAAAACGGGAAGAGCAGGGGCTACGTGTTTCACTGGTTCTATTGGTTAGGACTGCCGACATTTCAGTTTCGTGGCCTGCCGCCAGGCTACCGCCGAGAATTTCTCGAATAACGTTTCGCTCATATTGAAGAGGAAGGTGATCCATGAAGTGGGAGGTGTTTGCGGATCAGTTGGCCGACTCGAGAATCAAATCGATGTTCTTTATGACGCTGTCGGGGATCCTCGCCGTGGCGTTGGTGGCGAACGGCCTCTTTCGCGCTTCAACGGTGGTGGTCATGGTGCCGCCGGAAGTGGATCGGGAGATGTGGGCGGCCGGGAATGTGGCGTCTCCAGAATACATGACCAAAATCGCGATGCCGTTGGTGGCCTATCTCTCCAATGTGCATCCCCAATCCGTGGAGTTGAGTTTCAAGACGTTCATGGGATTTGTCTCGCCCGAGGCGGCTGGGACCATCAATGAACGATTGAACGCGGATAAAACGTATGTGATCGCTCGCCAGCTATCGCGTTCGTTTTATCCAACGGCGGTGCAGGTGGTGAAGGATGAGGTGACGCTAATCGGCGTGGAGAAACGGTTTATTGCTGGGACTCTCGTGGCGGACTCGGATAAGCGGTACTACCGACTAAAGATCCGGATGAACAACTGGAGGCCTGAAGTGGTGGCTTTTGATGCGGGTACTCCAGAAGACACAGGCACTGCGCCGGTTGCTGCGAAAGAGAAGTGACGGAACGTGGACGGAGAGGGAGGTTCATGATGGGGAGGTGGGATGTGTGGAGTTGGGTCAGGTTAGGGGCGAAAAGTATCCTGGCAGCCATGCTGGTCGTAGGCCTCGCCATTCCTGCTTCCGCAACACAGAAGGTGCTGGTGACGGACGACACTCCCATTCCGATCGCGGTCTCCTCCTATCAACTGACGCTGATCAAGTTGCCATCGAATGTCGTGCCGAATGGCTTGATGACGGTGAATCCGGCGTTTGAACTTCGTGGCAATGGCCGCCATATCGCGATCGATACCAAAAACACGACGGCTCCTGGCGATTTGGTTGTGATGACGGAATCGCAGTCGTATGTGTTTCAGGTGACGCCCAAGGTAATGCCGGCCGAGATGATCGTTGTGGAGGACGTTCGGTTGGCCCCAGGAAGTGGAAGGCCGGAAACCGATCCTGTACGGCGTTCCGATTCATATCCCGAAGCGAATGTGGAATTGATTCAGCAGGCGGCTCAAGGGGCACTCCCGCGGTCGTGCGTACCAAAAGACATACCGAAGGAGATGCATCCTAAATGGTTGGAGCTTGAGGTAGTGATTGAGCGGGAGTATCGGTGCCCGCAATACACTGTGCGGACATTGGAACTGTACAACTCGAAACTCGAACCACAGAGTCTGCGGCAAACAGAATTCTTTACAGGGCAGGAATTAAGCATTGCGCTTGATCGGACGGTCATCCGCACTGGAGAGACTGCGATCGCCTATATCGTGCTGTATACGCAGCCTGTTGCAGAGAAGGGTTCGCGACGCACTCTATCGCCAGATCCTGATGCGGGGAAAGGGAATTAACATGATCCCAGGACAAGACGGACTTGGCGATAGATTATTGGGGCAAGGTCAGGCGAACCACAATCCTTTTGGGAGTCCTGGGAGTGGGAAGGAACGTGTGAAGTTTATTGTGATTGGCGCGATTGTGTTGGTTGGTGGCGCGCTGATGCTGCAAACCCTTCGGGCGGATCCCACACCGGAGCCATTGGGAATTACCGGGAAAGCGGCGAGCAAGCCTGCGACCTTGACGGCGACGGCAGATAAGGAGGCCTGGCTTGGGGAGGCAGCGGGACGGGTGAAGAATACGGAAATGCGAGAGCAACTGCTCGAGCAGCAGCTCAAATCGCTCCAGGATGAGTTTCGTCGGAAAACCGATGAAATGGATAAACAGCTAAAGGAAATGAAGACGCAGACTCCGGCGAGCCCAAGACTGACCGGGATGGCTCCTTCTACGCAAGCTGGGTTGCGGCAAGGAATTACGCCCCCTCCGGCCACCGCATTGCCGCAGATGCCGACGAATGGGTCTCAGGGGCAACCACCTGTCGTGAGAACGGGTGGAGCCATGCCTGTGGCTGGACAACTGGGTCGCCCTCAAGATGCGCCGGTTTTATCCCCGCCAGTGAGTCGTATTCGGGTCATGACTCCCGAACCGGTCCCTCAAGGTGCGGCGAACCCTGCGCCGAAATATTGGATCCCGACCGGGACGATCATGCCGATCAAGTTGATCACAGGCTTGGATGCGCCGGGAAAGAGTACAGGCATGGGTGCGGAGCCGCATCCAGTACTCATGTTCGTCGAAGACATGTCGATGTTGCCGAACAATGTGCAAATGGATATGCGCGAGTGTTTTGTTTTGGGAGAAGGAGTTGGTGATTTGTCGGAAGAGAGGGCAAAGATTCGGACACGCTCACTATCCTGCATTAAGGATAAGGAGCAGGCGGCGGTCGATATTCCGATCCATGGGATGGTGACCGGCGAAGACGGCAAGGTGGGAATGCGTGGTCCAGTCGTGACTCGCGAGGGGGCCTTGTTGGCAAAAGCGTTGATGGCGGGATTCGTCAATGGGATCTCACGCGCGTTCATGCCGTACCAACAAGGCTTCACGATCTCGTCCAGTCCGGCTCAAGCCTTCAATTTTCCGGATCCACAAAGATTGGGGATGGCTGGCGTAGCCGGTGGCATGGGCGGGGCGGCTCAAGCCTTGGCGCGACATTACACTCAGTTGGCGAAAGATATTTATCCCGTGATCGAGATCGATGCCGGTCGTCAGGGGAGCGTAATTATTACAGAGGGACGCTCGATTCCGGAACCCCCGTTATAGAAGGAGGCATGTGATGCGACGGAAGGTAATTGGTCTGGTGATGGGGCTGGTGATGGTGAGCCTGGGCGTGATGGATGTCTGCTCGGTGGCGATGGCACATCCCAACTTGGTGGATGAAGAAGCCCGTGCGGCACGAGTGGCCGTGATGAAGGCATTCCCTGGAGCGACGATTCGTGATTGGCAGCCGGCCCCAATGGCAGGAATGTTTATGTTCACCGTGAACACTGACGAGCGCGTCTTTTTTGTGGATGGGGCAGGACGCTATCTCTTAGCGCAAGCGGCCTTGTTTGATCTGGAAAAGCAGGAGAATTGGACTCAGGGATTTATTTTCGCCAAACGCCGTGAATTGTTGGCGGCCGTGCCGCTTGGAGACGCAATTCTCTATGAACCATCGCAGGTGACGGATGGGATGAAGGCCACCTCGCCTGTGTTGGTCTTTGATGATCCGGATTGTCCGTTCTGCCGAGAATTGCATGAGGAAGTGAAGCAATTGGTCTTGGCTGGTGTGCCGGTGGCGGTGTTTCTCCATCCGGTCGAGCGGTTGCATAAGGGGGCGACACGTAAGTCGATGAACATTTGGTGTGCTGAGAAACGACAAGAAACGATGGATGCGGCATTGGCCGGGAAGGTGGTCCCTGAAGTGGCACAGCCGTGCGACACCCCGATCGAGCGCAATCTGCAGCTGGCCAGACGGCTTGGTGGTGGGCCGACGCCCTACATAGTCTTGCCGGATGGACGTACGGTCACGGGGAAAAAGTCAGCAGCCGAGCTGTTGAGCATGCTGGGGAAGCCGGCAACAGTGGCCCAACAATTGGGCCAGGATCGGCAGTAGGGGTTCTGTCGTGGTTGGGAGAAAAGGGAGGCTGGTGATGATTTGCGTGCGGAGTTATGTCCCCTTGGTTGGATTGAGCGCACTGTCGCTTCTGCTGTCTGCCTGTGGGCACTACAAATCAGATTTCAATTGTAAGGGGTATCCAGAAAGCGGCCTCTGTCTTTCAACCAGTGACGTGTACAAACGTCGTCATGAACAGCTTACGAAAATGAAAAAGGAGAATCCGGAGGAGTCTTCTTCTCCCAGTGGCGTAGCGGTAGCCGATCGGGTGTCGGCGGTGGCGGGACCGGTGGAGAACCATCTGGGGCAGCCCAATATCACGGCGCCGAAGGTCATGCAAGTGTGGATTGCACCCTGGCGCGATCACAATAACTTTCTTCACGAAGCTTCCATTGTCTACGCGATTGTCCAGCAATCGGATTGGACCTACGGTCGTGCCCCGAAGGGACTCACTCGCGGGAGAGGTGGCCCGAGTCAGTTTACCCCGCGCCTAACGCATGGAATGGTGGAGCAAGCGCATGGCGGTAATCAACGGCCGCCGACTACGGCCCAGCCGGTATTTGCTCCTCCGCCGGCGCCAACTGTGCAACCGTCCACACAGACGCGTCCTCAGGCACAAGCGCCCGGAGTTCCCCAGAATGGGTCGCAAGATCCATCGGTCATTCTTCGTCAGCTACAACAGCAAGTGCCGTCGATGTCTGGGCCCGGTGGCCAAGAACTCTCTGTAGAGGAGCAGCAAGAACGGATCATGGAACAGCGGGAGCGAATGGGTTATTAACGCGAAGAGCAGAGAGGCGTATTCCTTATGGCGATTCCCTATAACTTGATGCAGCAGATCCTGACACGCTTTCCGCTCAGCGACTACCTGACCTATGCCGCATACGATGATAGGTATGGGGTCTATCGATTGTCGGATGGACGCGTGGGCGCGATATGGGTGATGCCTCCCTTGGGCTCGCTGAGTGGCGCCGCGGTGAAGGGGTTGGAGGGACTCTTCTCGCTCGATCTTCCACAAGGGGCTACCATTCAGATCGCCATGCATGGCTCACCGGTAGTGGAGCCGATCACCGAACATTACACGGCGTTGCGTAATCATGCTGGGCAAGGATCGACGGCGTATCGTGATGCGCAGACCATGGAGAACTTCCTGTTGCGCGCGCGGGATACGCGGCTGATTCAAAGCACGGGGGTCCGACCGCGTGATTTGAATGTGTATGTCAGCGTGGGCATTCCGCTTGAGAATGAATTGCCGGATGGCATGAAGCTCGAGCTGATATGGGAAAAGCTCAACGGCATTGAGAAGTTGCTGGAAACCTGCGGGTTCTTCCCTCGTCGGGTGTCTGCATACGACCTGCTCTGCTTGCTGCATCAACTCTTGAATCCTGGGCATAGCTGGGCGGATCGTCCCGCCACCTATGATCCTCGTCAGCTGATCAAGAAACAGGCCGTGCGCTATGACACGAAATGTCAGCTGTCTCCAAAATCGATCTTTCTGGATGGCTGCTTCGTGAAGTGTTTATCGGTTCAGCAATTCCCTGAGCAGTGGGACGGGTCGCGCAATCGGGAACTGATCGGCAGCAATCTGCGACTCCAAGATCAGATTACCTGTCCGTTTTGGATGACGCTCAATGTGATGCGCTACAACACCGTGAAGGCGAGCGCCGAAATTACGCGCAACCATGTGCTGATCTCGAATCAGGCAGTGGGAGGCATCACGCGTCTGATCCCCATCATTGGGAAGAAGAAAACCAGCTTCGATCTGATGACCACGGCCATGACGGAGGGCAATCAACCGCTGGGGATGTATTTTCAGATTTTGCTGTATGGCGAAAGCGAGAGCGAGCTGGAGCAGCATAGTCAGAGCGTCCAAGCGTTGTATCGGACACATGAGTGGATGCTGCAGGAAGATACGTTTATCAGTTTTCCGCTCTTTGTCTTTGCCATGCCGTTGTGCCTTCCCCCGGATGTCTCGCTAATCAGGAGTAAATTGCAACGTCTGCACACCGTGCCGTCGAACGTTCCGGCTGAGATGGCGCCTGTGTGCGGTGATTGGAAGGGGTTAGGTCCTCCTATCATGATCTTTACCTCGCGGTCCGGGCAGATCATGGGGTTGGATATCTTTGCGAATCCTTCGGGAAACTTTAACGTCAGCGTGGCAGCCAAAAGCGGCGCCGGTAAATCGTTCTGGGCCAATGAGCTGATTCGGTCCTATCTCGGCACGCAAGGGCGTGTCTGGATGATTGATGCCGGGAAATCCTACCAGAAGCTCTGTGGGCATTTGAAAGGGCAATTCCTCCAATTTGCGACGAAACGTGAGACGTTCTGTCTCAATCCGTTCACTTTGCTGGACATACCCACGCGAGGACGGTCAGAGGAAGAAGTGAAGGATGAGCGGCAAGAGCGCGTGGCGATGGTGAAAGACTTGCTGGCGCAGATGGCCTCGCCGAGCAAAGTGCTTCCGGATCTGCAGATGTCGTGGCTTGAAGAAGCCATTCTGGAAGTCTTCAAAAAGGTGGGGGCGGAAGGTTCACCGACGGACGTGAGCCAAGTGCTTCGCGGCATGACCGATCAACATGGGCGTAAGAAAGACTTGGCCGATATGCTCTTGCCGTTTTGTAAAGACGGTAATTATGGGCGGATGTTCAATGGCCGCAACAACATCAACTTCGAGAGCGACTTTATCGTATTGGAGCTGGATGGACTTGATCAGCTGCCGGAGTTGCGGTCAGTCATCTTGTTGCAGCTCGTCATGAACATTCAATCCGCCATGTATTTGGGTGATCGCGCGCAACGGAAGATCTGTGGGATTGACGAAGCGTGGGACCTGCTCGCGCAAAAGGGCGACCAGGTGAGCAACGTGTCGGCCTTCTTCAACAAAGCCGTCCGCCGGGTCAGAAAATACAATGGGTCCTCGTTGGTGATTACGCAGGGAGTCAACGACTTTTATGATGTGATGGGTCGCACAGGCCAAGCGCTACTCGAAAACTCCGACTACCTCTTTTTGCTCATGCAAAAACCTGAGAGTTTGATCAGCTTGAAGAAGCATGAGCGGTTGGTGCTGGGTGGCGGGGAGTTTGATCTGCTGAATAGCGTGCATCGTGGCGATGGCTACTCCGAAGTGTATTTCTTCGCGCCGACGGGCCGAGGGATTGGGCGGTTGGTCGTGCCTCGCGAAACACAGCTGCGGTACACCACGAATTCAGACGAAGTGGCGAAGATTGAACGTCTGGAACGGGAGGGGTTCACAACGGAGGAAGCGATCACCAAATTGGTTGAGCAAGAACGGCAATCTGCGGCACAGCGTGGGTTAAAGCATGTCGCGTGACGCAGGGAGGCGCTGATGGCACAGAGGCATGCAATGATCGAATTGTTGTGGAAAGGGACTGAGTGGGCTGTTCGGGATGGATGGATCAAGCGCTGCGCTCTGGGGTTGGCCGCCATAACGTTGATGGTTTGTCTGGTGAGCCCATGGTACGAGATTCATGTGCGCGATGACGAGAGTCTCCCACAATATAGCTTCTTTCTACTCAAAAAAGGAGCCATACCTCAGCGTGGCGACTATGTGGCGTTTGAGATGGCCCAGTCCTATGCCGACCGGGTTCGACCACAGGGGCCAACACGACCGTATGCAAGAGTAGGCAAATTGTGGCTGAAAGAGGTGTATGGAGTAACGGGGGATCCTGTGCGAGTCGAAGGGCGGACGGTCTATGTGAACGACAGGCAGGTAGCAACGGTCATTGAGCGAGATAAATACCATCAGCCAATTGAGCCGGCGAATCTCCCTCCGGTGATTCCAGATGGGGTGTACTACCTGGGGCTCCCGCATCCACGGTCGTTTGATAGTCGCGTGATCGGTTTGGTCGAGGCAAAGGATCTGCGAGGTGTTGTATGGCCGATTTTCTGATCCGGCGGATGTCTCTTCAGAATTGTTCGTTGGGGCAGTATTTGGCGAGTGAAATTGTGCGCGCCGTCTTACTCGTGATCATCTTCTGGTTTGTGGGGCACGTGCTGGTCCGTGGGTGGCAACCGGCCATACAACCAGCGCCGGATATGTTTTGGGGATAGCGGAGGGGAGGGGCAGAATGAGGCCATATATGTCGCGATGTGTTCAGGCAATAGGATTGGCTGTTGGGGTGATCGCTGGCGCAGTCGCCAGTGAGGCGCAGATGTCGGGACCGAAGGACGGGTTGTCCACCACCCAATCCCTTTCCCCCAAAGAGGCGGCCGAAAAGATTCGTCGATATGCTCAGGAACAGCGCGCGCAACGGATGTCCGGGATGCCAGGGAATACGGTGGTGCCGTCTGCGCCGGCGGTAATCAAAAAGCGCGAAGGGGTATTTTACTTTGTGTCGTGGTCTCTTCCTGATTCGCTCCTGCAAGAGTATATGCGTGAGGCGTATTGGCTGGGTGCGACGGTCGTATTCCGCGGTCTACACGAGAATAATATGCGGGCGACCATCGATCGGACGAAGGCGATCGCCATCGCGTTGGACAAGGAAGCCCCGCATACGGCCATCGACCCAATCATCTTCCGTCAATTGGGCGTGACGACGGTGCCGACTTTGGCGGTGGTTCGTGATCAGTCCGCGTTATTGGTCTCTGGAGCGGCGCACCTGGACGCGCTGCTGACGTTGCTGGTTCGTGCAGATGGCAGTGTCGGCCCGCTGCGAGCTTGGTACGACGGGCGCCGTCGGAGTTGGCAGATGGGCGGACCGATCGAGGAGCCTCGGCCGGCCATGCCCGTCTTGACAGGGATTCGAGCCGTTCCGAGCGATCTCACGCTTTATCCGATTCTTGAGCAAGACATGGAAGAGATGGTGAAAGCGCGGTTGAAGCAGGCCGACTGGGGCAAGGTGCGAGAAGAGTTGCAGCGGAAGGTCAAGGACCGATTGCACGAAGGGCCGAATCTTCCTCTGACTCCAGCGCAAGAATCTCGGGTGTTTACAGTGGACATCACGCAGCGGTATCAGCATGACATCCCAAATCATGATGGTTCAGCGGTGATCGTCAAGGCTGGAACGGAAATTAACCCCCTGGTGCATGTGACCTTGAGGCATCGGTATATGGTGATCGATGGGCGTGATCAGGCACACGTTGAATACGCGAAAATGATGATGAAGCAGGATCGATCGATCCAGGTGTGGTTATCTGCCGGGGATGCGGCGATGGTGCGTAAGCAGTTGCAGGCACCTGTGTATTGGGTGCAGCCGGACATGGTCAGTCGCTTTCAGCTGGCGCACGTGCCGAGTGTCATCTCACAGAACGGTCCGGTGCTGAAGATCGAAGAAATCGCATTGTCAACGCCCCCGGCCTATAGCCGGAGCTCGCAGTAGTGAGCGTGCAGATCATGGTGATCAGGTTCAGTTCCCCAAGGTGCCGAAGACTGTCTGATGGAAACTCTGTGGATTAAGACACGAAAGGACGCGCCTGCTCAGAGGCTTGAAGCTTCGGGAATCTGGTGCGAAAGAGCACGATGAGGGCTGTCGGCGGGTTTCTTCGAACACGAGTCGTTATTTTCGCGCTGATTTGTCTCGTGCTGGCGATAGGCCTGTTCGGATTGATGCCGGCCGATGTGGAGGCCTATTGTCCTAGTACCAATGTGCTGACCCAAACTTTTAGCGATACATGTTGGGAGTGTTTATTTCCTATGAGCTTGATAGGGACCACGGTCTTCAATCTAACCGAAGATAGTGTGCGGCCGGCGATGGGTCCGGGGCAGTCGGCCCTCTATCCTCCTCAGTTGTGTGGCTGCGTTTGCCTGACGCCCTATATTTGCATTCCTGGCCTGCCCTTTGGCGCGTTTTACCCGTCGCATCTTGTCGAAGTCGTCAGAACGCCCTTGTGCTTCCCAAGTCTAAATGGGATGACGATCGGCCCAGATCCAAACTTTATCAATCGAGGAATGGTCGACGTGTCACAGGATGATCCCTCACTGAAGTTTTCCTATTATCATGTGCATTTTGTCCTCTTTCCCTTATGGGCCATCATTGGGTCTGGGCTCGATGTTTTGTGTGCCAATGCCGGATCCCACGGTAATCCATTGGATATCTTGTATCTATCAGAGTTGGATCCAGCGTGGAATGACGATGTTGTCTCTCTCCTCTTGTTTCCTGAGGCGGTCCTTTTTACCAATCCCATCGCCAATGCGGCCTGTGCGGTCGATGCGGTCTCGGCAAGTTTTGGCTATCCGCTCGATCCGCTCTTTTGGTGTGCGGGCTCCTTTGGCAATATCTATCCCCCGTCTGGGTATACGTCAGGTTCATATAGTGGGCAAATCAAGCCTGCAGCGCTGGTGTTGACTCGGATGTTGGCCAAATTGTCTCGTATGGGGGCTGAGACCTATTGGGCTGCGGATGGGTCGATGATTTGCTCGGATATCCCCACCTTTTTATTGATGAAAGGCCAGTATAAATTTCAACTGCTCTATCCAATCGCCGATTCCACTTCCAATAATGTCACCAGTTGCTGTTCGCCGATTGGGAGGACCCAATTGATGTGGGGGATGGCTTCAACCTATCCGGTTGACGGTGACGATTTTGTGTTTCTCCTCTGGAAATTACAGCGTTGCTGCATGCTGTAAGAACCTTCCTGTTGCTGTGACGGCATCGTTCTGCCCGGTATCCATCAAAGCTGTATTTCTTCCTGGTCGTGATCGTAATAGGAGAGGAGGGAGGAATCTATGCGCATGGTATTGTGTGCGGCGTTGGTCTGTGCTGGCGTCCTGATGCTGTCGTCCGTTAGCCGAGCCGATTACGATAAAATCTTTACCCCTCCGCCTCCGGACGGTATGCGGGAGTATCCAGAGGGGTGGAAAGGGTATTACTTCTATCAAGATCCTCCCCTGGAAGAAGAAGAAAAGAACCTCTCGCCTCAGCAACTATTATCTCCTACGCCGGCCATACCCATCCAGCCTGAGCATTTTCCGGATCAACTGGCGCTCAAAGAGGCGCTCAAAAAAGTGCCCATCGACAAGATCGATTTACCTCATCTTCCTGCCGCTTGGCTCAAACTCCTCCTCACGGCCAAGAAAGAAGCGGCGCTGGATGTTCAATCGGAAGAGACCTTGTTGAGTTACATCAAGGTGCATAAAGAGACCTTTAATCGGGCGCAGCGGTTTACGGATATGTGGGCGCTGGTGATGTACACGCATCCCGAGCAGGACTTCACGTCGTCGAATCCAATTTCGACGGCCGGACATGAAATTTATGCGGAGGAGAAAACGCTCTCTGAGGATGAATATCTGAAGAGTATGAAAGATAAGGTTGGGCTGTTCTTTTTCTTTACGTCAACCTGTCCTTATTGCCAGAAGCAGTCGAAGCTGTTGAGGGTCTTCAGTGATACGTATGGATGGGCGGTGAAGGCCGTGACCCAGGATGGGCGTCCGTTACCGGAATTCCCCCTTGCGGTGCAAGACAATGGAATGGGGGATCAACTCGCTGTGACGAAAGTGCCGGTGGTGTTTTTGGCGGTGCCGGACGAGGAGTTCTTAGTACCGGTGGGGACGGGATTGATCACCATGGATGATTTTCGAGTCCGGGTGTTGGCGATATTGAAACATCGGACATCCTTAAAATCACGACCGGTGAAATCATAAATGGAGTTACGCATGGCGAGACGTATTGGCATCGCATTCATTCTGTTGGGAGTGGTGTTGGGTGCCGACCTGGCACATGCGGATATTAACGATTCGTTGCAGCGGATGTTCAATGGTTGGGGTGGGTCGACCATGACTCGTCCTGGGGCGTATGACAGTCAGACCGGCGGTGCTTTGATGGGTGGTGCGATGGGGCTCCGCATACCCAATGAGACTTTTAATCTACTGAATGTTTCTCCTCCTCGATTCTCTGCGGGATGTGGAAAGATCGATCTGTATTTGGGGTCGATTTCCTTTACTTCATTGAGCCGGTTTACAGATCTCTTACAACAGCTAGGGACATCTGCGGTGTTGGGGTTTGCTTTCCAGTTGGCGTTGATGGAGTTGTGCCAGCCATGTGAAAACATCATTACAAAATTGGAAGCGGCGATCCGGATGATTAATTCCGCGGGCCGGTTGTCGCCGTGTCAGATTGGTCAAGAACTGGGCAAGATGGCTGCTGGGCAACCCAATAGCATTTCTCGTGTGGCCACAAGTGTTCAAGATTCCGTGAAAGAATTTGGGGTGGCGACGGGGGCGCTCACTGACTACTGGACAAATCAGGATGCGGAACGAAATCAGACGACACAGACCGGGGCGGCGCAATTGGATGGAACTCCACAAGATCCGAAAGGCAATCTGGTGTATCAAGCGCTCACGGAAGCCGGCTGGGCGATCGATGACGCCAAGATGATGCAGTCGGTGCTGGGGACGGTTTACGTCGGAACTGATGGGGTACCGGTGCAGTTGGCGCCTACAATCCGCTTGCATGATTTCATCAATGCTGACGGAACGTCTACCGTAGTGACGATTCTCGACTGTGTAGCGGGAGATACGGTGAGGTGCTTGTCTCCTTCTCCAACGGATAGAACGGATCTGCAAGGCACCCACATTCGGGCGGAGCAGATGTATGACTCGATCGTTCAGAAGTTGACGGTGGATGTGGTGGGACTCTCACCGGCAGAGAGAGACTTGATTGATAAATCTCCGATCCCGCTCTATCGGTTGTTAGTGAATTATGCGACGACTCCAGGTGAGATGGCGGTGTTGAAAGCTCAGATCGGAGCGTTGATGGGGGCGCAGTTTGCGTGGGCCTGGATCGAGCGGGCGGTGACGGAAGTGGAAAAGCAGACGGCGCGCTGGGGACAAAGACAAGCGTCTTTCCCGGCGGATCTCAAGGAGTTCTACAAGCAAACGGCAACGGTACGGGCGGCGGCGCAACAAGAAACGATGCTAGAGCTGGAGCGATTGAAAAATGGGCCATCCTTTACGTTCTATTCGACCCAAACATTGAAAAAGGCGCCGGCGCGATTGAAGCGGAAGAAGGTTGACAATCAATAGGGTGCCAGCGAGGACGCGATGTGGCTGATTAATACTTTCGGCAATGGGAATGTGCTCTCGGATGTATTTCGCGCGATTGTCTTGCTGATGGGCGGAGGCTACGAGAGCCTGCTTCGCTTGGGGATGTTGTGTTTGGTCTTTGGAGCCATTGTGGCCTATTTGGGGCGTGGCCGGATCCATTGGCAGTGGGCGATCGGGGGCGTGATGATCTTGGCCGTGACGATGAATATCCGAACGACTATTCAAGTCCATGACTTGGTCAATCCAACGATTGGTGATCAGGTGATTGCGGGGGTGCCGTTGGCGGTAGCGTTTCCGGCCTATATGACGTCTGAAATCAGCTATCAAACGATGGTTGGGATTGAAACGGCATTTGGAGTTCCGGCCGAGTATCGTGTGGTGAATTCGTCGGTTGGCAAAGGGTTCTTTGACATGCAGAAGGCGCTGTCGTTGGAGGTGGTTCCAGGCGATTTACAGGCCAATGTCACAAATTACATCAAGGATTGTGTGTTTCCAGCTATTCAGTTGAATCGTTTGAATCGGGAAACCTTGCTGGATGCGGCAGACATGGTGACGGCCATTAACGTAACGGTGGCGGCCCTGGTGACCAGGGAAGTGTTGTTGGGAAACCAAGCGGGGGAAATCACGTGTCCGGATTTGTATGACAGGTGGGTACGGCAGGGACTGGCCAATGGTCAACCGGATTACGATGAGACGATGCGGCAATTCCGAGCCGTCTTGGGAGTTCCAGATGTGGCTGATGCAGAACTGGCGCCGGTGCAAGCCTTTGCCAACAATATTATCGGGACGGGGCAGGGGCCTCGGACATTGATCAACAATGTGTTGCTGCGTGAGCGGTGGAAGAATGCGGAAGAAGCGTATGCGCAGGATGGAAGCGATACGGCGAGCGCGGTGGTGCAGATGACGCGATCGATTTCTGAGGATATCAAAAACCAAGCCTATGCCGATTCTATGGTGGCCGCGCGGTTTGTGCCATTGATTCGGACGGTGTCCGAGAGCGCAGTCTATTTGTTGACACCGTTGATGTTGGCCTTGGCCATGAGTCCGGCGATGTTTGCGACGATCCGGGGGGCGGTCATGAGCTACGGATGGTTGTTCATGTGGATCCCCATGTATGCCATTTTCAATTTTGTGACATTGCAGTATGGCGTGCAGCAGATGAACATGATCACGGTCAATCAGGTCACGTTTAATTCATATGACCAGTATTATGACGTGTTATTGGGATTGAACACGTTTATGGCGCGGCTGGTTTGGGCTGTGCCGACCTTGGCGACGGTGGTGACCTACGGCATGAGTTCGGCGGCCTCGTCGTTAACGGGATCCGCGAGTGGCGCGCAGTTGGCCGCTACCGAAGCAGCGCATTCATACGCAAAAGGGGAAGGGCACTATGTTGAACGCGGCCAGCATTTGAAAGAAGAACATGGTCCCATGGTGCAGGATGCCTTTGGTGGGTTCCATGCCGGCGAGTCGTATTTTAGCGGCGGGACGGGAGTGGCGGTTCATCGGCAAGATGGCACGTCATCCTATGCGTATTCGGATGGGAGTGCGATGCTTGTGGGTCGAAATGGGATGGAGCAGTACCACGGCCCTGAAGGCTCGTGGAGTCGGCGCGATGGGGTCTATCAAGCCGGGGTTTGGCGCCAGGAAGTGCATGATGCGGAAGGCAAGAGTCATCTCGCTCAGTTTGAGGTCTCCGGGGATCATGTGGATGTGTCGTATATGAAGCAAGATGGTCATGGCGTCCAGCATGACGTTCGTGAAACGTGGAATCAAAGTGTCAATCAACAAAAATCAGTGAGCGATACCTGGTCGGAGGGCGGGTTTACGAAGGAGTTGCGAACACAGGGTGATCACAGTCAGTTGCTGAGCTATTCCGGAACCGCGTCCGTTCCGATGTCGGTCAATGGAAGAACGGAGATGGTGAAGGCGGACGTCACGGGGAGTTTCTCTCGGCCGTCGCCTCACGACGACTGGGGACACGGAGTGATGACCGCGCATTCAACGGAGCATGGCGATCATCGGTATGCTCTGTCGGATGTGCCGTTGGATGATCGCGGCTTGCCCAATCCGTCACAGGGGATGACGGTGACCAGTAGTGACGGGACGAGTCTGCATACCCGCCATGCGTCGGAACATGGTCTCATCACGACCACGACAGAGGGGGAGAAGGGGGAATTGACTCGGACATATACCGGTCAATCTGCAGTGGAGGTGTTTCATAGTGATGGGACACACGAGACATTCTCTGGTGTGGTCCATGGCCAAGGTGGGGTGAAAGCCGATGGAAGTGGGGCGCCCTTTCAGTCGTCGCTGGTCGTCGATGACAATGGCTATCGCGGCGATATCAAAGGAGAGATGGTTTATAACCAACAGGCTCGGCAATGGGAAATGCAGGCGTCATCGGAAAAGTGGACATCCGATCTGGACGCACATTCATCCGGGATGACGATGTATGCCGGCGGATGGACGTTGGCTGGGGGGCATCTTGAACAGTACGGGAAGCGAGGGAGTGGTAACTGGACGTATCAAGGCCCGGTGGTGGATAGCAATAACATGGTGTCCCATGGTCGTGTGGAGTCCAAGGATGGGCAGATGTATTTTACGGACCTTGATCATGGGGGCAATCAACGGGTGATTGGAGAGGGCGGGCATCAATTATTGCTCAAACATGCTCCAGGTGAGAACGAGTATACGTATGAAGAGAATTGGACGGGTCCGGCGTTCCGAGAGGGAGCCAATGGCCAATTGGAATCTATCGGGCAGACCCATTTTACATCACGCGGACATGCGACGGTGGATCCGAACAAGGACGGCTCGATTTTCGATCGGTTGATGAAGACTCCGGATACCACGCTCGCGGAGAATAAAGGCGCATTCGGAGAGCGTTCGTTAGCGGTGGCGGTTGAGCGCCGTCCTATGAGCGAGTTGCCGGTTGGAAATGGCACCCTGAAAGTCGACGGCTTGAGTGGGGATGGCTCATCAGGCCAGCTTTTAGGCGGTGATGGGTATGGGTACGTGGTGCATGCCGGAGCGGGTTCAGAACGATTGAATGCAATCGAGACGGTCCAGAACGTGCAGACAGCAAGTGGAGGACTTCAAACTAAGCGAACATATCAAGATACTATTGGAAGAGATGTTTCAGGGTCAGTATCTGAAGTCATTGATTCTCGGACTGCCGATTCTGGAGGCCAGCTGGAATCGAGTGTGTTGGCTCGAGGAGGAGATGGGACTGGGGAGTTCCGTGTGCTGACGAAAGAGACGTCGAACCGGAACAGCTTTGTTGGGACGTATCAAGTGCCTGCGTTGGATGGACAAGGGGCGGTGCGGGTGGCCGGTGGGATTGAACTGTCTCCAGAGGGTGACGTGGTCAGCATGCATTTTACCAATGCGGCAACCGGGAAGCAGATTGGCTATCGAGAGAGTGCACAGGGGCCAGCCTTCAGTGTGGCCGATGTGGAAGCCGATCCTCATAGTCCCGGGCAGCATCGGCTCACCAACGTTCGCGAAGTGAGTCATCGGGAAGCTGAGTCGGCTGGAGGATTTGCGGTTAAAGACGTGTTGAATCAGGCTGGTGAGACGATCTTCAGTCATGGCGACAAGGGCATTGCGCGGCATGAAAGTCGGACGTATCAGTTGAATACCAAAATAGACGAACAATCGACGTTGGTGTCGAAGGAGCAGCAATCGCTGGAGGCTCTTGGGTTCGCAAAACCGTTTAATGCGGATGAGCCTGGCATTTGGAAAGATCAGGCGATTGCGGCAGAAGGTGTTCGGTTGGGGTGGGGAACATCAATGGAAATGCTTCGAGCTGTCCGATTTCAGCAATCGGTTGACAAGATTACAAGTAGGAATCCGGTTCCTCCCTATGATCCGCATGCGCCTGTTGACCCTGCCCAACGAGGAATCTATGATAAATTGACGGAAATGAGAAAGGACTTTGAGAAGAAGCGAGGAATTTCTGGAAGTGGCAGTAGGCGATAACCAATGATGATCTGGCTTGTCAGTCTTGTGACAAATTGGTTCTCCAATTTATGGAGACTCATTAAAGGGGCGTACTCGCTCGTCGGGCAAGTTGGGATGGATGATGAAGACTTCTTGAGATTGGAGTGGCCCAGCAATTCTCAGAGAGAATTTATTGATCCGGATCATCAATAGAATTATGGTGATTCAATAATGCCTCTCAAGCATTTGGGGTTAGCTGTTGTTGTTTTCATTGGTCTCTGTGTAGGAGATCAAGGGTTGACCTTCGCGGAAACAAAAGGAAAAGAGGCAAGGGAGTGGCTTGGTCTCTATCATGGTTCGGAGATTCCTGGTTACCGGGTTTTGGATTCAAGGGTTGTGACAGTAAGTAGATGGGGATCTGTTGATGGAGTTATTCAAGCTGAAGGGAAGCAGCTGTTGACCGCAGAGCTTGTCGATACATGTAGAAGAAGTGTAGTGAATCCTGGCATCGCGATCGTTAATCTTCGTACCGTTGTCGCACTGGGATCTGTTCCTGGATCTTCCAATAAGCCAAATACGTTTATTTCAAATGGGATGTATCGGGAAGAGCAAGGCGATTGTGTTCTGGATGCTTCCCCTGTTTCTCGGTAGGATTACCCTCCTTTCATCATTGCATTTCGGACTCCTATTCTGCTGCATGGCGGTGTCCACTGCAGCCGCTCTATTCTTGTCTCCCTGAAGGCAGGCGTCTGGCGGCAGCCAGTTGCTTTGATTGCTCTGAAGGGGGAACTCGGATGCAATCCGGTCGGTTCGTGCGTGTGGTTGGAATGAACCGGCTTTCACGTTCGTGTCGCGGGATCGCGCACGCTATAAGGTGACTGATTCTCGCTCCCTCTCACTTCCTGTGAGACAAGAGTGCTCCGATCTCCTCGATACGATCGACTTCCAATTCTTGTTCTCGACCAGTAGACGCGAAGAGGAGTCGGATCGCATAGGATCCCGCGTCCTTCTGTGTCGCATAGATGATCAGCGTGGGGCGCAGAAGTCTTCCGGTGGACACCTGCGTCTCTTCTTTTACTTTGCCTGTCATCTGTAAGCGGTGTTCGTCAATGATCGCGTCTTGTGCGTACTGGGGCGGCAGGACAGAAAATCCCTGGGTGAGAAGTGTGTGCCGGAGGCGGGCCTCGATCCCACCGCTGACGGCTGTTTTCGTGGAGCTGGTGACCTGGATAATCAGCGGCGTGGGAATGGGGATGGTGATGTGAGGACGTAAGGTCGCCCGTGGCGCGATGGTGATGTCTTGTCGAAGGACGATCTGATTGGCGACGGAGACGGTGAGGGTGCCGGACAGTGGCCGTGGACCTTTCCCTCGAAGGACCGCGCGGCCGTGGGTGTCGGTGAGGGTGTGTATCGGGTCGTGGGTGTCGTGGTCGACAAAGAGGATGTCGGCGCCGGTGACAGGTTGCAAATGCTGTTGCGTCTCGACGTGGCGTTCAGTAACGGTATGCGCCGTGATTCTGTTCGCGAGCGGTTCCATGGCGGCCAGTCTCATGCACCCTGCTTCGCGCATTGTGGCAGCGCCCTCTGATGAGGAGACAGTGGTGAGGAGCGCGCCGAGTGGACATTGGATGAGTCCATTGAGTGGGGCGAGAGGCCACCAGAGATAGCGGCGCGCTTTGTGTGGGGTGACGGTGCGGCTCTCTTGGGTATCTTCAAACGTCTGACTGACGGCAATGGTCCATTCCGTCTGTGATGAGTCCGGGATGACGCGGACCAGAGGGGAACCCACCGGTGTGTGATCGATGGTCACACGCTCTGTGGATGGAGTTCCGGCTGGGGAGGTGATGAGGGTCTGGCAGCCGGTGAGGATGATGAGGGCGCACACGGCGCTGATGAGTGATCGGCTCATTGATGCTCCTCGATGAACGTCCCTCGTCGCGCCGGGGGTCCGTCTGGGATCATGAGGAGACGGAGTTGCCCACGGAGCGCGCTGGCGACGGGAGGATCTGTGACCTGGGTGCCTTCCACGGTGAATTGCCCGAGCAAGTCTCCTGTCTCAATGGCACTGGCTGACACGGTGAATAGGTGCGAGGTCGGGGTGAAGACTGTGGCAGTGAGTGCGAGCAGCACGTTGGCTCCCGTCCAATGGCCGATCGCGGGCGGAAGGTCTTCCTTGAACAGCGGAGAGACTTCTTGGTTATGGATTGCCTGTAAGGACGTAGCACTGGTTCCGCGCGTGACGATAGGCAATCGGAGCTCGGTCAGCACCGTCTGCGCGAAGGATGCGAGCTGAGGAGTGGTGGCCTCGATTCGAATCCGCATTGGGTGTGGCCAGTGTTGCTGGGTCCGGCGCACGAGGTCGTCCACGAGTGCGGCGTGGAGGGTCGAGAGTCCGATTGGCAAGGGTTTCTGTGATGTGCGTCCATCTGGGCTGATGAGCACCAGTTCGAACTGACCTTCTTTAAGCACGTCGGCGCTGTGGGCGCGCAAGATGGTTGGGGCCAATTCACGCAGTCGGATGTCGAGGGGGGCGTTGGTGAGCGGGTATTCCGTTCCGACGGGATCCCATTGTGGATGCGTCCACCGGGCTTGAAGCCGGCCTTCGGTCAGTGGGCGGCGGACATGTCGTTGGATCTGGATAGTGTTGAGCGATGGGCCTGGCTGAACCTCCTCGATGCCGGTGGTGGGGTCCATTCCGATCAGTGGGGCGACACAGAGATGCTTGATATTTAGCCAGGTTGGCTCGGCGCGGTCGAACAATCCGAAGATTCGATACATTCTGGTCATCACATGCACCAGAAGGCTGCCGGGGCAAGTTATGACGGTGATGGCGGTATATCCAGCCTGGGCGATCGAGGTTTTGGGTCTTTGATACGTTAGTCCCTTCCAATATTCCTGCTCTGTCCTCTGTTCCCGTTCAATCCAGGCCTGTGTTCCGGAGATGCGCCAGCCGAGTCCATCGTTGTGCGTCATCACGTGCAGATCTGGTGAACCGGTCGGTTCCGCGCTGAGGGACTGGGTGTCCACTTTCGAGGGTGCCACCGACATGGGGACAAAGTACGTCGTCCCACAGCCGGCGAGGCTGAATGCGGCGATCGAACATCCGATGATGAAGAGCGGGTTCATGCGGCGCCCTAGGGCCCGACAGTCCATGATCGTAATACCAACATGTATGCCAGAGATTACGTCCTTGGGCAAGGACTCCAGAGCGACGGAGGCATCATGAAAACCGGTGGAGTGATCCTCGGGATGTTGGTGGGGATGGGGGTGGTGACCTCGTGGGCTGCGCCATCGGTGGAGTCTGTCGACCCGTGGATGGTGGCGACCGGGCTGGGTGGCTGTGCAGGGGTGAAGACCGTGGTGGGGGATCTCGATGATCTGTCGGCCTGGTCTGGTCCGGAGGAGTTTGTGAACGATTTACGGGCGAAAGGGGTGCAGGTCAGTACGCTGACTGCGGAATACCATGGTCGCTATCTCGTCAAGGTGGTGGTACCGACACGGCGAGTAGATACGGTCTTTGTTCCACTGAGTTTGTGTCGCGAGATGATGCAAGAGGAACTTCGACGATCGCCGGGGCATGGGACGGTCCGCTAGCGCGTAATAGTGAGAGATGAGCGAGGTCTGAGCATGGATAAAGTGGGGCATTTTGTCTTGGGCATCGTGGTGAAAGCGAATCCAGACAAAGATGCGTATTTGACGCTCATTGGGGGGACTGATCGTTTTGCGGTGTTACCCAAAACATGTGCGGATGGAGTGTACCGTATCGGCGATCGGTTTTATGCCTGTATCAAGTCTCTCGCCGGTGAGTATCCGGTGTTGTCGCAGCGGTCAGGTCATTTCTTTCGACGAGTCTCCGAGTTGTTGTTCCGCGATTTGATTGCGGAAGGACGTATCTCCGTGGAGGCGGTTGGAACGGTGCAAGCCGCGGGGTTTGTCAAAATCGCGGTCAGTTCTCCGACCGGTGAAGACCCCATCAAATTATGTCTGCCAGCTGTTCGGGAATTCTCGTCGTATTCACGGTTACAGCCCTGTCTCGTTCGTCACGCCTTGTTGGTAGCAGATTTCATCAAAGAAGCGTTGCTGCCGGCGCCGTTGAGCGAGGTCCGTCGTATCGATGTGGATCGGCGCGCGCGCGAAGCTTCCGTGATGGTCGCGAATGGGTGTCTCGGACGGTTTTTAGGGACCAAAGGGATGAATGTGGCGGTCGCAAGTCGTGTAACGGGATATTCCATTCGGTTGTATAGCGAGGAGGGGTAATCATGGTGAGAGCACAGACCGATAGCGGGGATGGATCACATAATGGGCATGCAGCGAAGCGGCCAAAAATGTCACCTGATGAGCGGGTGGCTCGGAATCGACAATTATTACAGCAGTACGGCAGTCAGATCATCATCCCGCGGTCTGTGGAATGTCGGCTCTTAATACAAATGGTGTACCCGCTCAATAAGGCGATCCCGCGTCTTCGCCGTGACCTTGGGGTGACGCGGACAGTGGCCGAAGTCGGGACAATTCTCGAGCCCATCTTTCAGTGGGCGAAGCGTGCGACTGATTGGTTGCGGGTATCGGGTGGGGAATTGATTTTGATGGCGCCGACAACTGGAGAGTCGTCAGGGGAACGTGAACGTCTGGTCGGGAATCCGCGAGCGCACGTGATCGTGCCGCAGACAGAGGAGGTGCGGCAGGTCCTGGAGCAGGCGATTCGAATGGATCGGGTACTGGTCTATCTCCGGATGGCCACCATGGAGCAGCTGCGTGAAGAAACTCGTTTGCAGGAAGCGTTTGAACTTGTTCGGACGCTCGACTTGGCCGTGCAAAGTGTGTGTGCCGCGGTCGGGGTGAAGTATTTCTCGCCGAAAGGTATGCACCCGCGGACTACCGAGGGAGCGAGTGCGTCGTTGCCGGTCGGGGGGCATGCGACTGTGTGATGCCGGGTTGTTGTGACGGTGGAAGGTAAAAGGTAGTCGAGTAGGAATCGAACCAAAGGAGACAGACGATGGACGCGATCATGAAGAGAGCGGTATGGCGTGGAATGGCGGTCAGCCTGGTGTTGGGGCTTCTGCAGGGGACGTCGGGATGCGTCTCCCGGTCTGCGTATGAGGCGGAAGTCGAGAAGAACCAACATCTGCAATATGTGAAAACGGAGCAGGACATTGAGCGGGACGGGCTGCATGCCGACGTGGGAGCCTTGCGGCGGGCCTATTCCGAGCAATCTCTTCGGATGACGTTCTTGGAAGGCGTCGTGCAACAGACCGCGCAAGAGTTGAAACACATTGATGCGAAGTTGTCTGGCGTTGATGGGAAGCTCGCCGCGTTGGGGCTGGATGTGAAGCAGCAACAAGGGGAGTTTGTGAGAGTGACCGCACAGGGGGCTGAGACGGTGCGATTGCTGGAGTCGATGCGGGAGAAGCAGGAGGACTCTCGTCAGGCGCTCGTGGGTGTCGCCACTAAACTTGACTGGATGAAGAAGGTAGTCGCCTCACGATCCGTGGTCATATCCGGTGAGTCGGCCGACGGGAAGACGACTGGAAAAGCAGAGAAGGCGGATACGGTATCGCCGGCAAAGGGCGCTGGTGAACGCGTGGTGGATCCAAAACTGTCACGCCCGGTTGGTGATGGGAAAGATGGTGAGCGGAACATCGTGGTGGATCGAAAGAACCCCGGGGCGGTTGGTGAGGGAAAAGAGCCGACGGTGTCGTCTATACCCGAGTCTGCTAGTGGGGAAGCGGCGCCATCCGTGATTACGGAGAGGACTGTTCCCGTTACCTCGGGAGGAGTTGCGGCGCAGGACCCAGGTTCTCAGAAAGTTGTGACGAATGCTGATGGAAAACAGGGAGCGGATACAGGGGATCGCTCTCCGTTACTGATCTCGAATACGGGTGCGGTGGTTTCCAGTGATAAGGGGACGCCGGTCAAAAAGACATGGGGTGAGTGGGCCTCGGATAAGTATGAGTCAGCCAAGCAGACAGTGATTGGGAAAAAGCCTGTGCAAACAGCGGCAGAGTCTCCTGGTGGTGCGCCGTCGAATGGGAAACAGTAGTGCTGTGCCATGGAGAGCGAATGTGACAGGAGGGCGTCTATGCATTGCGGTCGCGTCGTGCGCGTCATCATGGTGGGGATTGCGTGGATGCTGGTGGATGGAAATCTGGAGCATGGCTATGCGCAGTGCGCCAACTTTACAGATCCGCTGCAAAAGGCGCAATGCGCGACGTCGAATATGCAAGGCACCGGCGCCCTCGATCGTACAGCCATCAGTGGTCGGCAAGGGGCGGTCCCTCAATACAACGGGACGCAGGGTTGTACTGATGCCTCGTGCGCGGGGTCGCCGGCTGCAGGATACTTTTCCGATACTGGGGATGTGTCCGGGTTGAATGCTGCTACCAGTAGTGCGTTTGGGTCCGACCCAAATGCCGCGGCGGTGCAACAGATGGGGGTGGATGCCAGTGGCTGGAATCTGACGACGAGCAATCCAGTAGTGACCGCCAATACTGTGGCAAACACCATCACCCCGACACCGAATACGCAATCATGCACAGATGTGACGATCTGTGTCGCGTGGACACAGTCTCCGCCAACCACCCAGACCTGTACGCGACCTGGAAATGGGTTTCTGGCCTGTCAGGTCGTGGTTACCAATACTGTACGGGAACATCTGGTCACTGGGGGCCCTGGAGCCAATCAGGGTTGGTGTGTGGATCACTATATGTATGTTCGGGTGCTCAATCCTACACCGAATAGCTATACGGTGCAGTGGTTAGGAACTGCTCCGAATGGTGTTGCTGGACAGAATTGTGGCGGGATTGGGTGGACGACATTTGCCAGTTTCTCCTTTACGCCTCCGACACTGGCCGCAGACGAACAGTTGGTACTGGTGAATTTTAGCGTCTCCGTCTCTATCGGTGGGCAATGCGGGTCAACGAGTTTCTCGATCTCCTCTGGTCAGCTGCTTGTGTTGGTATGTGGGGCTCCTGGCGCGCAATCGGGATCGATTACGGCGACCAGTTGGAGAAAGCTGTGGGTGATTCGGAGGGATGTGATTGACGATCAGTGTGCGGGCGTCCGTTCGTTAGGCTGGAATTTGCTCTCGACGTCGTGCCAGGACAGTGCGCCACGGACCGTGACCCTAAGCAGTGGGACACCTGTCACGTTAAATCCACCAACAACGGCTCCGGCGAATAGCTGTTGGCTGCGCAATGAAGAATGGGGGTATAGCAGTACGGCGCCGGATACGTGCGCTCCCTTGTTGGCGTCTGGATGTTGGGATGTCTCGTCAACGTGTGCCGTGCCGATCCCAGGCGGGTGCGATACGTTCAGCGTGACGGTGGCGTGCAATGGCGGGCCGGTCTGTACGCAACAAAATGTGGTCCAGCAATGTACGTCGTGTGGAGCGCCCGGCAGTTACGTGCCGTTCTGCATGGACACGAGTACGCCACCGAATCCGAACTTTCAGATTACGGCCACAATGATGGCGATGGCTCAAGCGGTCCAAAACGATTTCGATCGGGACAATCTTCGCATCTTTACCGGTCAAGCCAAAGGCTGCACCTATTCGGCGTTCGGTACGATATTTGTCGATTGTTGCGCAGATGATCCGAGCCAAATGTTTGGGTCATGCACGGATACAGAAGTAGAACTTGCCGGTGATAAGCGCGCCCGGCAAGCGATCTTTGTCGGGACCATGTGTACGGAGTGGTGGAGTTTTGGGTTAGGAAGTATTTGTGCAAAAAACGAGGATGTCTATTGCACCTATCACTCGCAACTGGCGCGGATCATTCAGCAACAGGGGCGGCCGCAGTTGGGGTTGAATTGGGGGACACCTGAGGCGCCGATTTGTGATGGGTTCACGCTCAGTGAATTTGCGTCGCTCAACTTCCAGGTGATGAATTTCAGCGAGTACTTTTCCAATATCACAACGAACTATGATCCGGCGGGGGCGGCGTCCAGTTTGAGACAGCAAGCCTGTGCCTTGGACCCCAGTGCGCCGAGTTGTCAGTAAACCGGGTGGAAGAGCCGGGAGGAGTTGCTATGGCAGCTGAGAGTCGGTCCTACTTAACAATGTCGACAGTGTCCGGGGGAGGAGTCTATTCGGTGAATGGGAAAATGTGTGTGATTGAGACGTTGGGGATGGTCTTTGCGCATCGGACTCAAGGTATTGCCTGGTATCGCGATCTGTTAGCGCGCATGCACGATTTCTTCGGTGGAGGAGTCAAGAGCTACGATAAGCCAGTTCAGAAGGAGTTGATTCTTCCGTGCCTGCGTGAGTTGAGCGACCTGGCGTACGATCTCTATGGAGATCCGCATGCGGTGATTGGCGTGACGTTTAAGGTCACACCAATCGGGGCGAAGGGGATGTCGATGATGTCGGTTACAGCTCAAGGGACAGCAGTGCGGTGGGTGGAAATCGACAGGCTCCCGAATCCACTTCAGGCACCTGATCCGCTTGAGGTGAGTCCCGTCGATCATCTGGTGGCGTAATCATGCGAGTCCGGAAGCGAGTCCTTGGCGGTACTCAAGTACTCATTGTATCTACGTCGCTGTTGTGGACTGGCCTGGGATGGGGCGCGCCGAAGGGGAAGGGGGAAGACCGGATGTTGCGAGCAAAGCCCTACGAGGCGTGTCTAACGCAAGCGGCGGTAGAGTACCGATTACCATCTCCGCTTCTCACGGCGATTGTGCATGTCGAAAATGGGTATTGGAATCCGTTGGCGATCTCGATCAACCGCAATGGGAAAGGGATTGCACAGTCGGTGAAATCAAACCAAGAGGCCCGGGAATTGGTGACGCGGTTGTGGAACCAGAATATCAATTTCGATGTGGGATTGGGTCAGGTGAATACGGTGAACATGGAACGCTTTCGAGTGCATCCCGTCACCTTGCTCGATCCCTGTATCAACCTCTCCTATTCGGCGCGAATCCTTCGCGAGTCGATCGATCGATATGGATATAACTGGACGGCGATCGAACGCTATAACGGGATCAATCCCTTCTATCCCTGGAAAGTGAAACAGATGTTGGATCTGATGCGTTAAGGGAGTGGCTAATGATGACCTGGCATGTCGCGGATGTGGCGTTACCGGCGATTCGTAAATTTGAGCGGCAATTGCACAAATTGGGAGCCACAGCTATTCAGGTGCCCACGCCTGGGTGTGTGTTGTGGAAAGGGAAGGCTGAATGGGATGAGCTTCTTCGATCTGTCGCCGGGGTACGGTTCATAGCGGCCGTTGGCGAAGAGGAGGTCCAGCAAATGGGTGAGAGCGAGGGTGTCCTCGGTGGCTTGGGGATCGGGGACACGGTGTCTGTGCCTTGTGGATCCATGCATGTGGTGGGTCGGGTTGATGCCCTTGAAGAGGGAAAGGCGACGCTCATTGCCTCGCTTTTTGGCCGTGCGGTTAAGCTAACGGTGCCCGAAGGTCATGTGAAGGCGGTGAAGTTGCCGGAGGTGTGGCGGTGACAACGTGGGGTCGTCGTTTCAAGGAATGGCTGTCAATGTCGGCGCTGGGACGAATGCCTGTACGTGTCGCCACGTCGGTGAAACGTATCCCATTTGTCCAGCCGGCGCCTCTGGTGATTGCCTTAGAGGAATTGGCGCCGGTGTGGTTGAGGCACAATCAAGATTTCCGCCCAGCAAATGGTGAGGGGCTTCGACCTATGGGGATGCCGGCAATGAGCATGGAAGAAGCCCTGGCGCCGGCGTCTCCCACCGCGCAGGTGCTGCCAGTGGTAAATACGGTGGGCGTGGAATCAGTTGCGCCGACAAGTGCGCCAGTGTCGGCATCTGTTGGTGTGACAGAGAGACCAGGCGTGGTGATGACAAAACGGGTGTCGTCCTCGGCCTTTGTACGGGATTTCGTCATGCCGTATCAGGGTATCCTGGAGACACAGCAAGTTCTAAAGCCCATTTTGACCATGATCGATGTGTTGGAAGAATATGGGCAATGCCCATCCGTTGTGCTCGAGGCAAAGACAAATGATGAAGAAGCGGGAGATTTGTATTCGATTCGCGATACCCTCGCGCAGGTCACGTTGCGAGATCATACGCACCGGGTTGCCAAGCACGGCGTGGCGGCCCTCGTGGCCGCGTACAAAGATCCTGAGCCGTTGATCCCTAAAATGTTGATGGCCTGCTTAGGCCATGATCTGGGAAAGATTCCTGCCTTCCGGTCTTCGGGGATCTACTCCATGCGCGATCATCCCGCAATCAGTGTGATGAAAGTGCGGGAATATTGCGCCCAGCTCGATCTCTTTTGGTTGGATGAAGTGTGCGAGGCGATACAGGGGCATCATCGCCTGACCAAGGATACGTTCTCGTCTTTACTGAAAGAAGCAGACGGTCGGGCGCGCGAGGAAGAGGTGGCCGTAGTCACGCAGACGTTGGAAATCAAGCCCTGGGACGCCTGGTTTGCGGTCCCTGACTTCTTATCGCTGTTGGAGCCCATGATTAATGTGGGTGGGGCGGAGCATGCGAAGAAGGGCGAGTGGGTAGCCGTTGCGGTGAACGGGATTGTGTATTGCCAGACCAAAGCCTTGTACGGAGTGGTGAAGGAATTGGCTCGCCAGAAGAAGATCGTGGATATACACCTGCTCCGATTATCGGATCGTGATCGTGTGCTGTGTCGCCTCGCCGAGTCGTTAGGGAAAGCTGGGGTGTTGGCCGAAGCGATCGGCGAAGGATTTACCGGCCGTCGCTATAAGTTGCGGCTGTCGGTGAAAAAAGAAATCCCAGTGTATGCCGTGCCAATTTTGGAGTCGGCGTTTCGCACCGTCCCTTCTGAGTTGGAGCAGCGCAAGGATGGATTCTTTAAGTTAGTGGAAGACGTCTTGAAGTAACTCTTCATTCGATGAGAATGCGATGACTCTATTCACTCTGCTTGCCCCGATCTCGGCCAGCCTATTCGATTATCTGGATCCACTCCATTACATGGACGAGGCCTCGTATCGCCAGATGTGGATGAACTTTTTCGATCTGATGTTCCATGGCACGTTGGCGCGATTGGGTGCGGCGGTCAGCCTCTTCTATTCCTTTTGGTACGGGACGTATAAGCAGAAGTTTGGGCTGGCGGTGCTGTTCCTCGTCTTTACGACGTGTTTTGCATACTTTGGTTCTGTCGCTCGGTTGTTCGGACTTTTAGGAGACTAACACGATGGAAGGTGGAGGCGGAGTTGTCGGGAAGGGAAATCCGGGGCCGTTGTTCCCCAGTACGACTCCACGGGCCAAGCCCAAGAGTTTACTCGAAGCGATCTCGGATATCGAAAAGCTTTCGGCGGTGGAACGGACAGGCATGCCGATCCCGATGCACTTCTTGTTGCTCAATGAAAAGTTTGCGTATTTTGATGTGGGACTGAAGGCCGCCTGGGCCGATACGCTGGTGAACGTGATATTTACTCCGATCAGCGTCGGTGTGTTCGATCGCGTGATTCCGATCTTCGGCACGTACAATCCGACGATTGTGGATCAAGTCTTCTCCCTGATGATCGGGCTGAGCTACACGTTGGGCATCAACATCCTGTTAGCGTTCAACCTGGGGTCGTGTTATTTCGGCAAGGTCTGCCGCAATGCGATTTGGCAGCTGTATGGCGGGTTCGTGGTGGGGAGCATCCTGAAGATGATGTCGATTTTCGTGATCTTTCACTTTCTCTATTGGCGCATTACGCCGGAACTCCTGTCCCACGTGTTGACGTCCATGTATCTGGTGGTTCACGGCGTCTTTACCGCGCAACAGTGGGACCGGGTGTTTTATTGGTTCGTCGATATGCGCAATCTGCTCTTTAAGTCGGGGATCTTTATTGTGCTGAGTACGGTGATCTGTCTCGCATTGCCTTTTATTTCCTTTCTCCTAGGATCTCGTCGCGCCAACTATGAGGACGAGGTGCGTCGGAAATATGATGCGGTGTGAGTATGGAGCCGTGCAATAACCGTCCGGTCATTGCCCAAACGCGGGTTCAACTTCTGAAAGTTCCACATAAGAACACGGGGAAAATGGTCTCGTAGTCGCAACTCATTGAAATGAGGACGGGTGTGGCGTATTGTTCACGAACTCTAGCGGCGTGTTATGCGGACAAGAACTGGCCGGTTTGGTTCTTATGCGGATCGGCCTAAACATAGTTGGGCAGCTGGAGACTCTTGCAGCCATCTCCTGCGAGGCGACAAATGCGACCTCTTGTGACGGTCTACGCCGAAGTCTCAGCAGATGGGAAGTCGACTCACCGATTCGGGGCGTCAAGCAAGCCGATGATGGCGTTCGAAGACCATGCTGTTCGGCGATACCGCCACGAGCTGCGAGCAGCCGCAGCAGCAATCATGGTCGGTAGCAACACGGTGAAGCTAGATGACCCATACCTCACCGTCCGCCATGCCCCAGGCAAGAGCCCGTTGAGGGTCATTGTTAGCTCAAGGGCCGATATCCCGGCCAGTTCCCACGTTGTGGCAGACGGTGGCCGTACACTCGTGGCTGCAAGTCGTTCCGCTCCAGCCGCCAACGTTACGACCCTAAAGCGTTACGGTGTAGCAGTTGAGCTATTTGGGGAGCACCAGGTTGACCTAAACGCTCTACTCTCGTATCTCGGTTCGGCAGGCATGGAGTCGCTCATCGTAGAAGGCGGGGCCACTCTTCTGAGCTCATTCTTTCGTGAGAGTCTCGTTGATCGGCTGATCGTTCAGCATCTTTCAGTTGTTTTTGGCGGACGCGATACTCCGGCCATGGTTGGCGGCCCCTCCATCTCATCGATCGAAGAGGCAATCCTGCTCAAGCTCGTTGAAGTGCAGACAGTGGGATCGCATGCCGTGATTGTCTACGAGCGGAGGTGACTCATGGGTCGATTCATCAAAGACACCACTGTCAAGGTTGGCCTCGTTGGAGTGCGAGAAGACACAGCCAAGAAGCTAATCGAACGGTTCACAACGGTGAGCGCGAATGATCCGGGAACGTTCAAGGTAGTTCAATTGAAGGATTTGGGAGCGGCCAAGACCGCATTAACAAAGAACAATGTGAACGCCATCTGCATTGCGTTAGAAAGCTTCGGCATTGACGAATCCGTTGGGTTTGTAGCTGATGTCCGCGTGACCTACCCACTTGTACCTTTCTGCTTGGTGGGGACTCGAGAGTTCTTGGACAAACTGCCAGGGTTTCACGAAGCCTGGAAGATCAAGTTTAGCCACTACTACAAGCTAGCGTCGGATGACGGCGACGATGATTTCGACGAGAACGCCGGAGTGCTGCGTGATCTCTTCGTTGCGGATTCCGTGAAATGTCGAGTACTCGGTAACTACGAGACCACACCGGGCGCGGTCGTCCGCATTCGGGCTCCTCGCCCCTACGGCTTCTGGGTACTCGTTGCAGTCGCATTTCTTTCAGCAGTAGCCGGGGGTGCGGTGGGGCCGCTCGTAGAGCGCCTCTGGCCAGCTGCCGCCTCCGACACGTCACACAGCCGAGAGGCTGCCCAACAAGGCACTGGAGCCGACCGTCAAGGGCCACACTCCGATCAACCGCGGTAGTGTGTGGCCGCGACGCTCGGCGCCTTGGGCCACCACGGCAGCGGCCCTTGCCGGCAGTTGAGCACCGATCCGTTAGGCGCCGAACCAGCGTGAGCGAACAGAAGCCGCATTCTTGCGGGAGGGTTCAGAATCAGCACAGGTACATCAACTCCTGGCCACCTCGCGTGGCTCATCGACACCGGACAGATCATCAAGACGGTCGACGGACGCCCAGTGCGAGTTATGGAGCTGAAACACGCGAAGGACGACACCGTCCTTTCGTCGTGGGCGAAGCACTTCCGCAACCAATACTGCAGCGACGATCAAATCGACGATCTGCGCAAGGGCACAGGGCTTTCGCGCGCCGAGTACCTCTGGGCCATTAAGTTCCCGGACGAGAGTTCTGCTCCGGGGCCAAGCATACGGGCAGGCGATTTCGGAGAAGTTCTCGTCGCGGACTATCTCGAGTTCGCTCTCGCCTACTGGTTACCTCGCACGCGTTATGACAACAAGACCGTGCGCAACGAGTCCACCAAGGGGACCGATATCATCGGCTTCAAGACTGTTGCTCCTGGTCGGGACGACCCGAAGGATGCCCTGGCAATTTTCGAGACGAAAGCACGCTTCACGGGAGCCATGCCGAATGGGCGGTTGCAAGCAGCGGTGGACGGATCGTCGAAGGACGAGATTCGCAAGGCAGAGAGCCTCAACGCGATCAAGCAACGCTTCCTTGACCGCGGTCGATCAGCGGAAGTGCAGACGGTCGAGCGGTTTCAGAATCCGGAGGACCGCCCCTACTCGGAGGAGTACGGTGCAGTGGCGCTCCTTTCTTCCTCAGTGTTCGACAAGAAGGACATCGGCGCTACCAACACAGCCGTCCATCCCCATGCCGACAGGCTGACGTTGATCGTCATCCACGGCCCTGACCTAATGCCGCTGGTCCACGAACTCTATAGGAGGGCCGCCGATGAGGCCTGAACAGAGCTCTCGCGTGCTGCTCGCCATCACCCGGTCGAAGGCCAAGATGTTCGAGTACGGCATCCCGGAGAGCGAGCACATCATGGTCCAGCGGGATCCGGCGAGATTGCTGCGGCTCGCCGTGGGGATGCTAGGAGATCTTGCCGCAGAAGTGTCAAGGAACGGAGCCGGCGCAGCGCGAGTGACTGAATTCTCACCGTCGCTGCAGTTCGCGGCGCGCTACTTCGATGCCTACGCGGCTAGCAAGCTCGCTCAAGCCGGCGAGGCACATCTCCTCGTACTCGCCTCTGCCGCCTACCATCTTTGCGACCTCCCCGGCAGTGCCAGCGTCCTCGTGTCGCACGTCCCTAGCGCGCCAGAGCTGGATGCCGGTGGACTGGATCATCTCCTCTGGTGGTTGCTGAGAGGCGACTTCTCGTCCGCACTTGAGCAGCCCACGAACTCCAGGTACAGCGACGGCATTAGCCGTGTTGCGCGTGGTCTCAAGACGTTCTTCGAGTTGGGCCCTGAGGATGAAAGCCAGCCGCGGGCGGACGCAGTATTGCTAAGAGAGACCGCATATCGCGACGGCACGCCCCGGGAACTGCTGTTTGCCGATGTATGTTGCGCAATCGTGAACTGTCGGATTGAGAACTCTGCCCGACACTCGCTGCCTCAGTATTCGGGCCTGTCGCTGGAGACCTGGTACCCGGCTCTCAGCAAGAAATCTTTCGTGCGAGAGTTATGGCCCGCGCAGCGCCTTCTTGGGCAGCGAGGCATATTCGCGGGTGGGTCGGCGGTCGTGCAGATGCCTACGAGCGCGGGGAAGAGTCGCGCGACGGAGCTCGTCATCCGCAGCGCATTCTTGAGCGGGCGCGCATCCCTCGCGGTCGTCGTGGGCCCGTTCCGCGCGCTCTGTCACGAGATCCGAGAGAACCTCGCGCGAGCGTTCCGCGGCGAGGATGTGAACGTCAACGCGCTGTCGGACGTATATCAGAAGGATTTCGATTTCGACGAGCTCGTCTCGGGGCGCGTGATCCTGGTCATGACCCCGGAGAAGCTCGTCTATGTATTGCGGCACGTTCCAGAACTCGCCGGTCGGATTGGACTGCTCGTCCTCGACGAGGGCCATCAATTCGACACGGGGCCGCGCGGCGTCACCTATGAACTGCTCATCACGTCGCTGAAAGGGATGTTTCCAGCGGCGACCCAAATGGTTTTGATCTCGGCGGTCATCATTAACGCCGCGGACATTGCCAATTGGCTGACCGGAGACGAAGGCGCGGTGGTCACTGGCGCTGACTTGCTTCCGACAGAGCGTTCGGTCGCGTTCGCAAGTTGGAAGACCCATCTTGGCCAACTTCATTTCGTCGCCTCCGAGAACCCTGACGAAGACGAGTTCTTCGTTCCTCGGGTCATCAGGTCTTCGCCCTTGGCCCTGCGTCCGAGAGAAACGAAGGCGCGCCGATTCCCCGAGAAGGGTGATAGCCAATCGGTGGCCTTGTACTTGGGGATCACGCTGGTTCGAAACGGTGCCATCGCCATTTTCTGCGGAAGAAAGGATACCGCAACGGGCCTTTGCGAGGCCCTCGTCGACGTTGCGGATCGTGGGCTTGCGATGCAGATGCCCGTCGCGTTCTCGGATGGTCCAGAGGTCGCGCGTCTCGCCTCCCTGTATGAACGGAACCTTGGAACAGCTGCGGCTGCTGCTCGTGCAGCGAAGATCGGCGCGTTCACGCATCATGGGAATACTCCGCATGGCGTACGCCTCGCGGTCGAGCACGCGATCAAAGAGGGTCTCGGCAAGTTCGTCCTCTGCACGTCCACGTTGGCGCAGGGGGTGAACCTCCCCATCCGGTATCTCATCGTGACGACCGCGCAGCAGGGCGGCGAGAAGATCAGGGTCCGCGACTTTCACAACCTCATGGGCCGCGCGGGCCGCTCCGGAATGCACACAGAGGGAAGCGTCCTCTTCGCGAATCCAGAGGTGTACGATGGGCGCGGCGGTGCCGATAGCAAATGGCCGGAGTTCAAGGCACTGCTCCAGGTTAGGAACGCGGAGCCCTGCGCGAGCACCCTCCTGTCAGTGTTGGGACCGCTGAAGAGCGACGGAGGACAGGTAACCCTGGCTATCGATCCCTTGGATTTCGTGAGGACCTATGTTGCTGATCAAGAGGGTGGTGGTGCCTGGGTCGACGACAAAGCGGCGCAGCTGACCCGCAAGTGGTTCACGACAGATACACTCCGAAGGCAACTTGCGGAGAGACGCGACATTCTTGCAGCTGTTGAAAGCTTCTTGTTGGCTCATTGGGTGGAATCCGAAGATGGACAACGCTTCGGCGCAGGCCCTGCCGGCGAGATTGCGAAGCGAACGCTCGCGTATCATCTCGCATCAGCCGATCAGCGTGCGCAACTGCTCCAACTTTTTGATCTCCTCGCGGCGAATGTCACCGCGCGCGCCGGTGAAGACGAGCAAAGACAGGTGTACGGGAGAACGTTGTTCGGCGTCGCGGACACCGTCGCGCTGGAAAAGTGGGTTGCGGAGAACCGGGAACGCATCGCTGGCTGCGATGACGTTGACGAACTCTTCAACATCGTGTGGCCATGCATTGAGGCCCGGATCGAGAACGACACGTTCCAGAAGTGGCGACCAGTGGAGACAAGGGAAGTCTTCGCGAAGGGCTGGCTCGCGGGTGATGCCTTCGGGGCACTTCACGACAGCATAACCGCCGCGAGTGTGCGGATCGGCCTTGGCGCAAAGCCGCGCAAGCCAAAGATTGAGCACATCGTTGAGATGGGAGAGAACGCCCTTGGGTTCGATGGTGCGCATGTGCTCGGAGCCATCACCGAGCTATTCAAGCTCCTGAGCCCTGACGAAGATTCGCAGGGCGCGGTGCCCGTACTCCAGACGCTGCAGAAGCGACTCAAGTATGGACTTCCGTCGGATGTTTCGATTCTCCTGTACGAAGCGGGCTTCGCAGACCGGCCCCTTGCTAGCGATCTCGCGGTAGTCGTGCCCGGGATCTCGTCGCGCGCGCAGTTGCAGGCGGCGATGCGCCAGTCGAAGGGAGCCATTGAAGATATTCTTGGGAGTTACCCGCAGTACTTTATGAGGGTCTACGAGCGTGTCACCGGTTAAGCAATGAAGGGCGAGGCCATGCCCGCGAGGTTTGGGAGGTTGAGTGTCACGACAATACAGCGCCTAACCACCGGTGACAGAGGTCGGTCCGCTGCGCGGCCACCACTGAACTGGAACGTTCTCTGAGGAAAGACTATTGTAAAGTGCTAGACCACAAGGCTCCCTGTGCAACAACCGGTCGGTCATTGCCCACCACAGGTCAGTTGAACCTGCCCCTCGGTCACTTCTCTCTATTCTTGACAGCTCCTGGGCGAACGGCCTAGCCTTGGGCCTGCCATGGCCAACACCCTCGACCCCGACGACCTTGCCGCCATCGAAAAACTGGCCGCGTCTGGTCTGTGGGAACGGGCCGGATTGGTGGAAGTCAGTTGGCTCCAGGAGTTGCTCAAGAAGCAGGAGATTCTCGCCGCCCTCGCAGAATTACGCCGAGACTATCCAGAGGCCGTGCTCACCCAGGAACCCTGCTCCGAACCCACGGGGTTGACGGAAATCGAGCAGCAACTCACGGGGGATATCTTGACGCTATTCGATGAACAGGGGCTAACCAGGGAGCAAACCCTCTCCCTATTGGGACAGGTGTCGGTCTTGATCGATCTGGTCAAGCGGGGGCAGGATCAAAGAAACTCGTAGTACATTGTTGATACCTTCCCACGGTTGGCCTTGCACCCCCTTCGCAACCCTCTTAGAATGAGGCCTCCCTACGAGGCTCCCATGCCCTTCTCCATTCGGCCCTACCGTCGCTTCCCTGTGCAATGCGCCGTCACCTATCAGGCTGGTCCGTTCCAAGGACAGGGCACCGTGTGGAATCTCTCGTGCTCTGGGTGGCGTCTCACAGGAGACTTGCCGATGCGACCAGGGGAAACCCTCTCGCTCACCGTCACGCTACCGAACGAACAACGGATCGAAGTGCCTGAAGCCGTGGTGCGATGGTCGAGGGGACAGGAATTTGGAGTCGAGTCGATTGAGACTCCGAAACATACACAGGCGCGGCTCTGGCATTATGTGAAAAGATTGGTGCAGGAACCCACGGAGTACGTCTCATGAGCGACCAACGCCCCAAACGCGACACGATGTCCCTCGAAGAAGCGACCATCTCCAATATGTGGGAGATCGCAGCAATCGTAGAGATCTTGGAGCGCAAGGGGCTCTGTAGCAAGCAGGACTTATTCGACATCATCACGGAGCTGCGCCAGAAGAATCCCCGCGCCACGATCCCAGAGACCGCGTTTCCTGAGCCGTATGTGCTCTCCCAAACTGAAGAGAAGGTCATCGACGACCTGCTGGCGGTGCTTAATCAGCACGGGTTGACTTCCCACCAGGCGACGAATCTACTCGAACGGCTGGGGCGGATCATCGAGATGGGGCAACGGTTGGCAAAGGGGACGACACATTAGCGTCTGAGGAGAATGTATATGTCGAAGGGAGCCCCCAAATGGATCTTGCTAAAGCCGAAGGCTTGTGAGAAATGCGGCAAGGCCTATTCTAGTGACGCTTTCGAATACAGGGAAATAGACACGGACATTGCGATATTGGATCGTGAACACCGAACTTGGTGTAAAGAGTGTGACTCTCAATATTTGGATGAGACAGAAGAGACCTAGTGCGAGCGCGAAAGCATTCCTGCTGGTCAGTGCCATCCTGTTTAACAGCCAGGCACTCGCAGCTGATTTAACGAACAGGGTTGTTTCGATACTCGATGGCGACACCATCGAAGTCCTGCACAACCACCAGCCCGAACGTATCCGGTTGTATGGCATCGACTGTCCAGAGAAACGCCAAGCCTACGGGCAGAAGGCCAAACAGGCGACCTCAGCCTTGGTGTTCGGCAAAGAAGTCATGCTCCAGGCTCACGGCCACGACAAATACGAGCGCACCATTGCCGATGTCTTCCTCCCTGATGGCACCAACGTCAATCACGAGTTGGTCAAAAACGGCTGGTGCTGGTGGTATCGGAAATATGCGCCGGATAACACCGAGCTTAGCCGGCTGGAGCAAGACGCGAGAGACGCCAAGAAGGGGCTGTGGGCTGATCCTGAGCCGGTGCCGCCGTGGGCGTGGCGGAAGAGCCGAAAAGACTGAGCGTCCGTCATGGACTTTGCACAGGTACAGGAGGGCGGTCCTCTCCTGACCGAAGCCCTCACTCTGAAAATTGAGGGCTGGCGTACTCGTTGGCAGCCGCCCCGCCCTGAAGGACGGGGCCGGGAATAGTGATCTCGTCCCTTGACATCCTCTCCCCGTCCTAAAGGCCGGAGATTCCTACGGCGCTCAGGCGCGGCATTGATCCACCCCTGAGTCGCTTCGTCGGGTTCCTGCTGCTGGCGGTACTCTTCTGGTCTAAGCCCAAACTTAGGACGGTGAGGACGGGTGTACTTGGAGAACTTGGTAGAGGGGATCGTCAGTTGCTTGAAGCTCTCCTGAGAGATGAGGGGATCGATGTGTGGCGGTCAGGAAGGAGCGGCTTCGTCTGTGTGGATTCGGCCGCTCCCTCTTGAGGTGATGTGATCAGGCTCGCGGCGCTGCGCTAGAACGTGACGCGTTGCGTCCAGGGTGTCTGGGTGCCAGTTGTCGGAGGAGTGGGCTGTTTGACCGTGGCCCGCCGAGGCCGCGGCGTGGCTTTCGTGTGCGGAGGAGTGGATGCCTTCGTGCGCCGGCGGCGGAATTCCGTCAGGATCATGTTGCGAATGAGCGCCATACGTTGCCTTTTGTTGCGTCGCATCAGATAGCGGTAGAGCGCTTGTTCTTCGGAGTGTTGACGCAGATACAGCGTGAAGCGACGTTCTTCAGCCATGATCCTTACCTCGCCAGCACTTCATCAAGTGGGGCGTCGATGTTGTCCTGGACCTGCGGCTCGTAGGACACTTGTGGCGGCGGCCCATAAATCCGGAGCCCCACATTGAGATAGCCCCGCGCGTTGGCGAACTGGGCATCGGAGATCAGCGTGGCCCCCTCACGGAACCCCTTCAGGAACGGAAACAGCAAGCTCGCGCCACCGCCACAGAAGAGGACGGATTCGTAGGCGGCGGCGTGCGGACCCCAGAGATCGGTCATTTTAGCTAGTAGGTGAGCGGCCTGGTCTTTGGCGAGCTGCGAGACTCTGGTGGTGATGAGATCTTGGCTCACCGCCCGGCCTTGTGTCCGAAGTTCTTCCTCTCCGCGGTAGGCGCGTTCCACTTCATAGGGATCGACCGGCCGGCCGAGCTTGTCGTGCAGCTCGTCGGCGACGGTGGAAAAGATGTCGTTGATACCCAGCCGAAGGCCGGTGGATCCCTGGCTGATGAGTTCATGCCCCGTCATGGCCACGAATTCCGTGGTGCAAGTGCCAATATCGACCAGCGCCACTTTATTCCGGGGGTGTTCGAGGGCGGGGTCGCTAAAGTAGGCCCCGACTCCTTGGGGGATGACGGTGACATGCTGTGCGCGGAGGCCGGCTTTGATCGTATCGGCCACGTGGCTGTTGCCCTGTTGCGCCATGTATTGCTCATACGGCAGGCCGGTGACGACGCAGGCGTGGTCGGGGATGGACTTTTTGGCTTGGGCGATCAAGGCGCGATAGTTGGGCATCGTCCACCACATGGTATGCACATTTGAAAATCGCTCGGCGTGTCCGATGGCGCGTTCCCCGACAATGTATCGGATGCGATCGACGAGGACTTCGTCGGCTTCTTGCACGGGATTGAGTTGCGTCATCATCGTCGGGGCGATCGCGGCAACAACGGACGGGAACATGAGCCGTGGGCCATCCTCTCGTACGATCTTGGTAAAGCCATAGCCGAGGTCGAGCCCGACGACCTGGCCGCGCGGCTTGGAAGGGGAATCGAGGGATTTCGTAGCTCGCCGGCGTGTCTGTTTCTTCTCTCTCATAACCATCCTCCTTGGTAGTAAAGAAACGATCCTGTCATGTTCGTATTACGCTCTCGACGGACTAGGGCATGAGAGGGAGGCGGACTGTGCTGATTTGTGTGCTGAATGGGGGGCGTGCGGCGTGCGAATTCGAAGGCGGTGATGCTCAGAAGCGCCGCAGTGGATGCAGGAAATCGTACACGCCGTGTGCGGAATGGTGGCTGAATCGTTGGCAAGATGCTCGCAAGGTTGTGTGCGGAGGAGTCTTGTAAGACATTGAATTCTCAGACGAATAATATCAAACACGTCTCTACGAACATTGCGGAGGTTTTTGGTGCGAACTGTGGTGAGGAAATTGGTGTGAACCGCTGTCATGAGGGCGAGTGATTCGGGCTGGCTGGGCTGGGGAGGCGATCTCTCCCGGAGCGTAATACCCTGGTATGAAAGTCGGGTTGTCGGATGGCTGACCGGGCAATTCAGAGGCGGACTTGTCAGTGCGGTGTCACGACATAATATATAAAAGATTCATTATGGACTACATGACTCCCACAGATCGGAGGTAGTGCGTGGACCACACGGGACACCCTAAGATGGAATCCAGTTTGGATCCAGGTCTGGCGGCTGACCCATATCTGGCTGGACGCGTCGAGGAGTTGGAGCATACGGGTGATGTGGCGGATCCGAACTTGCGCGGCTTACAGAAGTTAGCGTATCAGCGAGAAGTGCGAGCGTTGGTGCAGAAGATTCAGGCGAAGATGCCGAGTTTATTACCCTGGATCCAAGGATACGTGATTGGGGTGCTGCATCCCGGGTTGGCCGTGGAGAAAATTGACCGGGCGCTCGAACACATCTTTACCCGGGAGGTGAAGGCGACTCCGCGTCGGGCAGCGGCTGAGGTGATGTACTACAAACGGATGCCGCAGAAGATGTTCAATTATGTCTGGCGCCGGGCGCAAGTGGTGAAGTTACGTCTGTATCGACGTCAGCAGCGGTCGAGTCCCCCTCAATTAGGGGATTTCTAATGTCTGGCCGGACTCATGCGATGGTCCCTGCCGGTCTCGCGGCGTTGCTCTTCCAGGGCGATCCTCTCATCACCCTCACGGCGGCTTTATCGGGACTGGCTCCAGACATCGATGAACCGGAATCGGTGATTGGACAGAGGTTCTGGATGGTTGCGTGGTGGGTGAAGCACGTCTTTGGACATCGGACGGTGAGTCATTCTCTGGTTATGGTCGCAATCGTGGCGCTCCTAGGTTTCTGCGTACAGCTCCCCATGCCCATTGTGATTGCGATGTGTCTGGGCGTATTGAGTCATGTCGTGTTGGATGCGTACAGTGGTGGGGTCTATGTTTGGTGGCCTTCAAAGACCCGATGGGTTTTAGGACGCTACCCGGTCTATGGGGTGATGGATCGGATCTTATTGCTAGGAGGGTTCTTGTTGACGGTCGGGATGTTGATGGTCCGGGCAGAAACAGAGATTCGGGCGTTACACATCGTCAGATCGGTCGTAGGAGGGTGAGCATATGGGGCGAGTACAAGAAAACGCGTTGTGGCGAGACGTGTGCTATCAAGCGCGTCGGGAACATGAGCGGCATATGGGGGTCTTTGCCAGTGGAGAGTGGCCCGGAAAGACAGCGTCGGAACAATCAGTCAAAGTGTTGCTGTTTCGACCTGAACATTGTGAGTGGCTGAGTGTGGTGAAGGATAGTTGGGTACGGGCGGTCGAATTTTACACGGAAGAGGCGAGGCGAGCGGGTGGAGTGGCTATTGGTGCAATTATGGTTGGCGTGATGCCTGAGCAAGAACAGGGGAAGCTTCATTTCAAACCGGCGTTGATTACCGTGGTTACGGGTGTTGGTGAATGCGAAGGACGACGGCTCGATATCAGTCATCGGTTCGAGGAGAATCCGGAGGCGATGGTGTTCTATGGGCCGCTGTCGATGGACGGACAGGGAACTTCGATGGCCACGGGCTGGAATCTCGAAACTGGGATGGAAGGGGTACTGATCGGTCCCTGGCCGAAACGCCTGCCGCGAGTATCGTCGTCCGGCGGCGAAGTGCTCGCGACGTGAGCACGAAGCCGCCATCCCAGTCTGGGGTCAGTGCAAGACGTACGAAGAGCATCCATAGCAGCGAAGGAGCGGACGGTAACCTCATGCAGTGGGTTGAGACCGCCGGAGAAACCGCATGACGAGCCGCGAAGCCCACGCACCGCGTGGGCGAAGCGGCGTCTCCGTCGAGCCCTAGCCGTGTGATCCGGTTACTCCTGCCGTACAGGCCAGTCCATCCGATGCAGAGAGGGCAGACCAGGCGCCAGTGGAGGTCTGGGGCCTGGTCTGTGCCAGACGGCGTGGCAGCCGGCGACTCACTCAAGCGTGGGACGCACGATCCAAGGCGGATCGGAGTAGAGCCGGCGGTCCCTCATGCGGCGTCTGGTGAATCTGCCGCGGAGTCCTCGCGCGTCGCGAGGGCGGAGCGGCCATCCCTTCGTTCCCCACACGGGATGATGGTTAGGCGTGTGGTCTCTGGAGCGCTTCTCGTAAGGCTTGTCGATCGGCGAGATCGCGAACGGCTTCCCGTTCATGTTTCCTCGAACGACGTTTGGCGATCATGTCGACGTCGTGGAGGGCCAGTCGTGCGAGCTTGCCTCGTTCTGTCTGTGAAAGTCTGTAGCGCCTCATAGTGCTGTCTCCTCGTTGTGATGTCAGGGATCACAGTCATGCATCATCCTGCGAGCGAAGCGAGCCCGCTTTGGATGCTGCATGGAGAGGCTATGGGTGCTGACTTCGTGCGGGGAGTCGAGGCCGAATTATGCGTGGTGCGCGGCTTTAACTTTCTCTCGGTGCTGAACGAGGAGGTTTCCTGTTGTGGCGGATCGAGCGAAGCGGTAGTCCTTGGGGTGCGTCAACGCATCCTGAAGGGTTGCTTGTGCCGCGGATGCAGGGATTGGGGATCAATCATTGTGCCGTTGACTTGTACTGGTTTAGGGGAAAAGTATTTTGGAAATGGATTGTAGAACCAAATCATGAACTTGGGAAACACCCACGCGGCTGCCGTGATTCCGCAGAGAATGATGGTTCCAATGATAAGATACGTCATGGAGCCCCCCAGATAGCTCTAAGAGTACCATTGATGAGATGGAGCTGCAGTTACGTAATCGATTGACCGGTCACTGCGTTGGCTTTGGACGGCCATCCTACTTCTACTGGAGACTGGGGTTCGGTTAGCTGTTCACTTGGCTGTGTTTTGGACAGAGATTCTGGATGCTTCTGCCCGATGGAGTGTTGATTGGAAAAGTGGTTCGGGAATTTATTGAAAACCCACGTCATGATACTCTCAAAATACAATGCCCAAATGGTAATGGCGACACCGCCGAGTAGTATCAGAAATAGCATAGTCATAAGGGCTTCCCATCTGATAGCAGTATTACCACATAAGACATGATAATCAATAGGGACTGGCCAGACAGGAAGGCTGAGTAGAACACATCCTCACTTGTTGGAATGCCATCTTGATGTGCGTGAATCTGTAGCCGAATTTTACACAACCCGGTTATAGAGATGCAGATGATGGCAAAACAGAATAGATCAAATCAGACCTGATTCCAGATCCTTGAATGAAGGTCTTTGAAGAGGTACCCGCTGAGCAAGCCAATCGCCAACACATTGACGTCCCAGGCAGTCTTTACCAAGGGAATGCGGTAATGTGATCGCGTAAATTTTTGCTCGATCAGAGCGAAGACACCTAGCGCAACTACCGGAATGATGATGATTGTGCAAAGAACGATGAGTGCTTCGGTCATTGGTGATCGCATATGGTGCCTGAGGGGACGGGCACAAGTAAAGATGGATCGGGTAAGGCATGAGCCCTCGATGAGGGCAGGCTCCCCTTCACGCTGAGGCAATCACGAATCGGATTGCTGTGTCAGCATTGAGGCCGGGGCACACCTAACCTGCCCTCCCTCCGGTCATCACTGCTCAGGGCTGCCGGGATCCGGCATTCGAATCCCGTGCAGTCGGCTCCCTGAACTCTCATCGAGGTCTTCGCCTGATCAGGGCGAAGTGCCTAGCGCGACAGGGGTGTCAAAATAGTCGATCGTCGATCATTGCGATCGGCCGTGTGCTGGGTAGACGCGGGACGTTCAGTTGCAAGTGGACAATGCACCGTCCTTCTGTGGCGTTCCAAGCTTGTTGTGCGGGTTTGATAATGGCGTTCGTCAATTCGGCGGCGGTCACGATCTGTTGGAGTCTGGCTACCGCGATGCCGTTGTTCAGCTGTCGGAGCGCGCGTTGGTGAGCGACGTCACAGGAGAGCGATTGATTGCGAAACGACCCAGAGGACCAGCCAGAGCCCTCAATGATGGTGAATTCCGTGATGGCGGGAGTGGAAACGTCTCCCTCAGTGGATTCGACGGGTGCAGCCAGAACGGGAGTGATGCAAAGGGCAATGAGCGTGGGGATGATGAGCAGACGCATACGAGCCTCCAAGTGATTGACGTTCAATGAGAGCATCTCGGAGTTCCCTGCCCGCAGAGCGGGCCTCAACGGATGCAGGTTTGGCGGCCTCGGACGTGGGATGCGCGGGAGCATGCCATAACGCAAGAAGCCTGCATGGAAGGATTCACCTGAGCCGTAGACGGCCGACCACGGTACCTGTTGAGACGGTGAAATCTGGCGATCGTGTCAGCTGCTTGGTGGCGAGGATCTCCGAAAATTGGGTCGAATCCGATTGGGCGCAGTGACCAGATCCAGTGAGAGGGGACGTTGCCGACTGTGTATCCGTCGTCTGTGCTGAAGCCACGCGTAGAGTGGGATTGAGAGACAGAGGAACGATCCCGTGACGGTGATCCAGAACATGCCTATCCTCCCGCTGAGAATGGTAAGGGTCCGAAGACATCGATGTGCTGTCACGCCAAAGGGTGTCATCGGTTTTGTTCGGTACGGGTCGGTCCGTCGTAGTGACCGCCTCCCGTATCAGCCTCACTCCCCTGTTCCCTGGTCATACCGTGTCAAACCGTTCTGTCCAGGGGCACTGGATTGAACCAGCCGGCAGTGCCGAATGGGCCCCACTCCTTAGCAGGTGGCTGCTTCTAAGCCTACTGTTCGATGGCTTCGGATAGGGAGTCCGCGATCGTCCCAGCGGACTAGAGGGTGGACGGTATTCTCACAACCTGCCGTCTCAGGTGGGGGATCCCTGAGGATCCAGAGGGTACGGAAGGCGAAGACCGCGCGTTGTGATGCGTGGCCTTCGCCGATCTTCCAGCGTCAGTCCAGGCTTACGCGGCCTGTTGCTGTTGAGCCTTGCGCTGAAGCACCTGATGCTTGGAGGCGATCAGTTTCAGGCGGCCGCGCTTCTGCCCCGTGGCCTGATCGGTCCACGTTTCTTCCTCGAGCCGTCCCTCCACTTCGACGTAATCGCCCTTGCTGATCTCGTTGGCAAAGGCCATCCCTTTGTCTCCGAACATGGTCAACGGGACGCGCGTGGTTTTGGTGACGCGCTTGTTGTTGGCATCGTCGTACTCATTCTTGACGTACAACGTACAGTTGACGACCGAGCTCTTCTTCGTGGCGCGGAGTTCCGGCTTGTTGCCGACGCGGGCGCGGCACTTGAAGTGATTCATGTCGTTCCAGGGCTTGGATGCGGCTGGAGCGTTGGTCGGTGCTTGTTCTGACATGGGAAACCTCCTAAGCAATGACTCGCATGGAGTCAATAGAGAGACACAGGTCGTGGATTACGCGGCCTGCGATGCGAGAATGATATGCATGGGAGCCTGTGTCTCGCGCACGAAGGCTCGCAGAATGCGAGTGACCTGACGATGCATGGCCAACGTGGTCACCTGAACGATCGACACATGAAAGCGACTGGCGGCCTGTGCTGCCCGGGCGATATGGAGTTCGGCCGTGTCTCCCGATTCGGGATTCGTGAGACGGAGTTGTTGCTGGTGGCCGGAGTACGGACTGACGGTGCCACTCAGATGATGCGTGGACGCATTCCCGATGATCGCAATGGCGAGTGATAAGGGACTATCGAAGTGTAAGAGCCGTGGGTTCATGATGTCTCCTTCTGTTGAGAAGATCATGACTGTGTCAGGCTACCCACGCAGTGGGTCTCTTCGGAATATCCGAGTGTCAGAGGCGTCGATTGAGCGATGGGGTCGGCCCGGTCGAGTGGAGAAACGCAGGCACGGGAATCGGGAAGGCTGGCCGACCGATCCGCAGCGAGCGGATGCCTTCTTTGACCAGTCCCAGTGCCCAGAGCATGATGAGGAGGCCGTAACAGATGAGGACGACACACATAATGATAATCGCAAAGGGCATCAAGAGATTGAGGCTCAATGCGAGGACCGATTGCGTGGTGGATAGCGAGAAGGACAACGTATCCATCCAGGTCATGTCGGGCGCTTTCTGTGTAAGCACAGCGACATCTGTGTCCAGCTCTTCTGACTCTTGCAGATCAGGTTTGGGTGTGATGGGTACAGTCTGGTCATGAACCTCCGGACTTCGGTCGGTGATGGAGGCCATGGTCAGGGCCACGGTCGGGAGCGGATCGTCAGCTCTCGGTGGAGCCGTGCAGAAACGGGGAGTCTGTCGGCACAGGTTCGTATGGACAAGCGAGATGTATTTTGGACTGCCCACTGAGCCGTTATAGCCGGCCAGCGCTTGCCAGGTATATCCGTGGCGCGCGAGTTGTTCGTGCAGGATCACTCGGGCCGCGGTGAGATTGCGGCAGGGTTCGAGAAGGTCGCTGGGAGCGATGTTGAGTCTCTGGGCAAGCGTGGGCCAATTGGTGCTATTGACTTGTCCCAGTCCGACGTCGGCGTTCTGTTGTCGTTGGCGAAGGATGGAGAGTAACTGACGGGCGTGGGTTTTATTGTGCGGAAAGACGCTGTGTCGGATGCCGCCGTGATCAGTCCAGGCGATGGCCCACGGGTGATTCCGGCTTTCGGTATAGACGATGGCGCGGAACAGGGCGGGAGGAATGTCGATGGTCTGGGCTTCCTGCTCAAGACAGGTATCCCAGGGGTGTAGCCGTTCCGGTGAAAGTGCGAAGGCCTCGAGTGAGAGACTCCACAAGAGGAGCGCGGTCAGGATGAGGATGCGAACGGGATGTGTCATGAAGGCCTCCGTGATGCTGACTCTGTGACGAGGGACTGCGATCGTTTCGTTTTCAACCGTGTGAATGGGGAGTCTTCAGGTCGATGATGCGGGTAGTACACAAAGAGATTGGGGAAGATGGTCCTGATGTGTTCCGTCGTGCCTTCGCCCCACATGGGGCAATACGAGCAAATGGCGAAAGTCTCCTTGGGATTGAACGCGTGCCCCTGTTGCCGGAGAAACTCGCCGATAGACATCGTGTAGTGCGTGGACGTGGGAGTGTGAAACCGGACGATGTCGGGAAATGAATCGACACTGACATAGTGTCGATGGCCGAGAGCATGGAAGATCCAGGCTTGCGCGTTGTAGCCGCTCCCTAAATCGATCACCGTCCAGTGTGTGGGAATGAGCTGAGCGAGATGCCAATAGACGGTCAGAAATCCCAGGAATTCCTCGTTAATCTCGGCATCCACATACGGATTCGCCGTGAACACGGCCTGCCATTGATCTCGCGGGATGAGGTCCGCGATGGCGCGTGAGAGGGCTTCATTGGTCGGCATGGGGAACTGAGCGGTGAGATCGAGGCTCAGGCTAGGCGATGACATGCAGGCCCTTTCTGGTGAGGAGTAAGGAGAGACCCTGAAGACAGGGCCGACAGAGATGGGTTTTGCAGTCATAGAGTCGGCGTTCATGAAACCGGATGCTGGGTTGACACCGGCCCTGTTCGTCTGTGGGGCTAAAGTACAGTCCGATGCCGTCTTCTGGGGATGCAATGCCCTCTCGACAGAGATTACAGGTGTCGCTGCGATTGGTGGATATGGGATATCTCCGGATGAGGAGTTATGAGCCTGACGAGATCCAATGCAGGGTCGCCGTGCGTGCGGCCGATGTGGCGAGCGAATCGACGAGTTCATTCATGGGCACACCAGTGTGGGCGGCGACTTTCTGCCAGCTGATCGGGAGCGGATAGGCCCGAACGTAGGCGGCATATTCTTGTGTGGTGCGGGTCTTGGCTCTCCAACGTCCGGTGGCCCATTCTGCGATGCCGGTGTAGTCGTAGTAGACCGATACGGATGAATAGCCACGGAGCCGGCACTGTTCAAGCCCATGAATGACGGCCTGAAGTTCCGCGGCGACGTTGCGATGTTCAGCCGAATAGGCTGGGATCTGACTGCTGCTATGGCGATAGACTTCTTGTCCCTGTGCTCGGATGACGCAGGCCCATCCGAATCGCAGGCCTGTGGACTCTTGTAAGCAGGCGCCATCCACCCAGAGTTCGATCGCGTCCGAGTGAGATTCAGGGCTTGGAACTGGAGTGGAAGGCTGTGGTTCGGTGGAAGTGCCAAGAATGTGATTGAGATTGGTCCAGGCTTGAGCCAGACGTGCCTGGATGGTGGGTGTGAGCATGCGAAGTTCGTTGGTCGTGTAACGCGGGCCCTGTTTGCCGGCGTAGATGACGAGCGTGCCGAGTGCGGGACCGGCTTGTTCAAAGAGCGTGATTTTATGTCCGTACCCGTTTGGTGTGGGGTCGAGATGTGGGATCGCGGTGAATCCTTGGGTGTGCAAGGCTGGGAGTAGTGCGGTGGCAATCTCCGTCGCGGTCATAGGTCCTCCTCCGGTGTTGAGGGATGTCATAGACAGAGCGACCTACCCACGCAGTGGGTCAATCCGGGTTGCGTCATGAGAGGGGCGATGTCCTCGATCACGAGGGGGAGTGGTGTGCGGAAGAACAGTGTCTGGTTCGTGAGCCTGGCCTTGCGAACTGCCGGTTAGTGTGATCCTCGTTCGAAGGATACAAAGATAAAGCGGTCGTCCACCACATCAGACAGAGCGGTCCGAACGTCCTCCCACCGGAGTTTCCCAAGACCGCATCCTGGTCGTGGGCAGTAGAGCTGCGGTATCTGATGGAGATCGAGGAGTCGACGAATGTGAGCGGCGCCGTTAAGGATGAGGGGGAGAAGAGCCTCGTCCGAATAATGCTCTTTGGTCGGCCAGGTGATCAGGCGGACGTCCGAAAAATCGTGCGGGACGTTCCCAAAAACTCGGAGTCTGGTCCCGAGCCTCTTAGGCAGAGTGGGAAATCGTGTAGCCGCGTCCTTGGCTTGTCCGGCGCCCATGACCGCCAGTCCGTTTGCCTTGACGATGCCATTGGTGGCAATGGCAATCCAATCGCCCGTTTCATGATAGCGCCAGAGATTCCCCATAAGTTCGCGAACGAGAGACATAGCAACTCCTAATATTTTGCGAGATGGTGCTTGGGTTACTGGGGTGGGCGACATGAGTCGCCCCGTCCATCCGAAAATCGAGCTGGGAATTGCCGTACCGCGAAATCAATGATTTCGTGGGTGTGGCAATTCCAGCCATCTCTGCAATAACAGAGTAAAGTTCTCTGCTCCTCTTGAGCGAGCGCATCCCACACCATCATGGGCACGCGGGCCAGGAATTTGGCGTATTGGGTACAATACGCCTCCCATGAGAGCGTGCCATTCTTGAATCCCATCACCATATCCCAGTTCGGCGCCAGGGCTCGCCAGAGCCCGTGAGCGCTCTTGACCGTCGTATCAATGCCTTCTACGCCTTTCCGAATCTGCGCACGTGTGAGCCTAGTCATACACCCCTCCTCTTGAGCTATTACGAAAGCCGTCTGAGAGGAAGCCTACCCTGGAACAGGGTCGTGAGGTGGTCTTATGCGATATTCGCTGTTCAATGCGAATGATGATCGCTCATGGTGTTTCATCGTCGGATTCAGCATCATTGATTCCGCATCGTTTGCAAGCGTCGGGGTTGTAAAGCGTATCGATGGCGTACAGAGGGGCCGGGTTGAGAAAACAGGTGGTGTCTGGTCGTGATCCCATCAGAAATGGACACGGGTCGATCCTCTGTCCGATCGCGGGTGGAGGCAGCGGGGTGAGCACGGTATAGCAATAGGGGCCATGAGGAATGAGTGTGGCCAGCTCTTGAGTCGAGAGATCGCGGACTTCTTTTCGTAATTGGATTTCCTGGCGTAGATGTTGGGCGAGCTTGGTTTGGAGCAGTGCGGCGCGATCGTTGGCTATCATGTGTTCCTCGGTTGTACTGTAAAGGACAGGGTCATTTCACATACCAGCGACAATCGGGCCCGATGTATCCGGCATGGCCCTGTCGTTTGAGGGCGCTGAGCACGCCGGCCGCAGCTCGCGCGGCACCTTGTGCCGATAAAACGTTTTGTCCGGCCAGAGGAGACTGGCGGCTTGGCTGGGCGTCAGCCCACTGGGGTACACTCGACTGGCGTGGGTCAAAATCTTGCGGGCCTGGTTCAGGGTAACCGGTTGGTAGGCACGGTCATGCGCATCCGGTTTCATCATGAGAGGTCTTTCGCGCTCGGCGCTGGGCTGGTACGTGCTCTTCGCATCTCCTGCATCACACGGGGAACGGTGATGTCGAGCATTGCGCATTCGCGCTCATAGGCGGACAGCTCGTCGAGCACAGGATTGATGATATCGTCGAACGATCCCAGGTCTGTCACGTAGCACCAGGTATAGTGATGGGGCGATCCTTCCAGAGCATTGGCGTCTTGCCACACGCCAAAACGTTGATAGATTCCCGTATAGAGGGCTTCGTAGCGGGTGTCTCCGTCGTCGAACGTGTCTCCTCTCTTGCAGAATCGGAAGTGTGTATCCCCTAACCGCACAGGTACATGACGGAGGAGTGTCTCCAGAATCAATTTCATCATGCGCGGCCGTGGGGTTTGCATGATGAAGCGATCGTCGATGGAATCGTGAGACGGCGACTCCGGCTCCGGCGCGATGATTGTCATAGGCACCTCTTAGAGTGGGCGATCGGTGTGTTGGAATCGTCAGGTAGGCGCACACTGCTGAAGCCAGGATAGTGGACGAACGAGCTTTCCCAACTCAATGGCGGTGTGTACCCTGGTTCTTGGAGCGCCCGTTGCTGAGCATCCACTTGATTCCACCCGGCGATTTCCAACCGTTGGCCGTGCGCGTCACGAAACTGGTGGATTTCTGGGAGGGTGATGGTAGGCGCATGATTCACGCTTGCAATGAGCGTTTTCAGAGATTGCACATTGAACGTGGTGATGTCGAGAAGCCGTGTCAGCTCACGGATCAGGGCCTTGCGATGAGTGTCAGTGATCAGAAGGTAGGTGGCCATGGGCGTGCCTTTCTTGAGTTAGGCCGTTGATCCGTGGGTTGGACGAATTATCCGATAGGGGATGCAGGCGGCCGTGCAGAGATCGATCATGTGCTTAGTGCCGTGAGAGATACCTCCCAGAAGATCAGGACGAGGAGATTGGGATGCTGACGAGCTTCCTGCAGCATCTGCACATTCCGCAGATATCCGGCACGTTTCCCATAACGTGCCCAGTCGGCTGGTCTACGGAGGACCGTGGCTCCACCAGTAAGAGCCGCGTCGCCAGCCCACGTATCGACGCCCCGTGCACACCCATGCATGACGCTATCGCCGGGTGCAATCAGGGCGTGAATCGTTTGTCTCACAAGATCGGGATTGGGAAATGCTCGGCTGCCGGACACCAGAATCGTTCGCGCCATCAGTCACCTCCGTATCGCAGTGCTGTACTGCTATTACGGGTGTGAGGATCTGCGAACAACGTGAGCCGGATTGCTGGCGGAGAGGGATTGATGGGTGCGTGGCGGAGAAGAGTGGAATCGAGAGACTGGCTGGACCGTGTATCCGTCGCGTACTAGGCAACGGTTCTCCCACGTCAACTAGGTCGACTTGATTGGTTGGCGTGATGTGTGGCGAGTGCGTGATCGTCGACGTGGTCGTTTCGAGTGTTGAGAAGGGGGATGCGTCATACTGATCAGGTGGGTGAAAAACCACTCTGTCGCGGCGCGTGGTCCGCAATCCATGGTGCCGCGGACGTCCTGTCTGTCCCATCCGTGACCTTGAGAGACCAGCCAGGGGCCTTGGTGTGGAGCGTCGTCGGTCATGGGGTTGGGACGTACAATCAGGCTGTATCCGTACTTGCTCATGGGCGTCCCTTGTCGGAGGCGAAGTGTGATGGGGAGTTGAATCGGGGGATGGGTTAGGCCGCTTGATCGGCCAGCGGGACGTTCTTGGCGGTGAGCTTTTGCACGGTCTGCCGGAGTGCGCCGAGATCCATGGGTTTGGCAAACATAGCGGCAATGTTGAGCCGTTGTCGTTCCTGTTCCATGGGCTCAGGTAACGGCCCGCAGGTCATGCCGATGATTGGGGTGGTGGGAGAGAGCTGCTGAATCTCCGCGATCAGTTCTGGTCCGGAGAGATACGGCATTTCCATATCTGTGATGACGAGGTCGTGGGCGTTATCGATGAAGACCGTAATGGCTTGGGTGCCGTTGTCTCTTGCGGTGACCGTGTGTCCGTCCAGTTCGAGGGCTTTCGTGAGAAGACGACGGATGGGTTCATAGTCTTCGACAAGAAGTATACGTGCCATGTGATGCTCCTTAGGATGAAAGATGGACCTGGTTCGATGTGTGATGAAGTCGGCGAACGGCTGAGGTCAGTGGTCAGCGTCCGGCTCCTGCCGAGCATCTGTGAGTGCGAGACAGCTCCCTGCGGTGGTGATTCGGCACGGCGTGTGGGTGATCGCGTACCCAGGTGATGCAGGCATTGATCATGGTTCGAAAGTCAGAAAACGTCAGCGGGTGCGACATGTACGCGTCTCGGAAGGGATACTTGTACCATTTCAGAGTAAACCCCATGGGGGCATAGGCGAAGTTTGGACGGATGATGGGACAGGCCTGGTCATGCGCATGGGTGGAGACCCACCTTGCATATCTGCCGAAGTATCCACAGGGACAGTCCTCAGAACCATCGGTGCTGCAGGTTGGCGCATGTTGGTTGGATTGGCTCCAGGCGTATTCGGCTTCCTCGAATCCACAGGTGCAATCGCCCCAGTAGTAGCGATGGATCTCGAACACAGGGCAGCTGAATTCAGTCCCGTATCCGTCGATTCGAGGTCCATCGATCAGCTTGAGAAGGGTATTGAAACAGTGTTCCCAGGCATCTTCTCGAGGCACCGGATAGGCGCCTCGACTATTGCCGTAGAGGAGATTGCCAAGTTCCATATTGATCCTTCCGAGGCTTCGTTCTCAGCCACTTGCGCCATGCTCGCCGTAACAGTCGCTGATGATGGAGGCAGCCGACATAGATTCGGTATCGGTACAGTCCGGCGACACGGTTCATCGATGCTCCTGCGGTGGCCGCTTGGGGAGTCGGGCGGGGATATGCAGCATGCCGTTGTGATCCATCACACGGATATCGTGACGATACAGCGTGTGGATGATGTCCTGCGTAGGCCAGTGAATGTGAAAGTGCCCATATTGGATCGGGTGCATCGTAAATGGTCGTTCTCCGGCGACTGCTTTGGCTACGTTGAGCACAAAATCTGTCTTCGCATGATGGGGAAATAAGATGAGGAGCTGCTCCCCGTCGGTATAGGTCAGGTGCCAAGCCTGTAAGGCTTTATGCACGAAGGGACTGGCTTGTGCGTGATGGGTGGTCGGTCGAAGGTCTCGGTTGGGCGCCGTGGATGTCCCTTGAGTATCGAGAGGCATCTGCCCGTGTTTGGCCTGCCAGATCCCGCGGTACACGGTTTGAGCGGCGAGGCTCCATCGTGGGTTCAATGGCTTCCCTTGATAGGCCGCTTCGGCCGCAAGGCGCATATCGTAAGAAAGTGGCCGCGTGGCTGTTGATGGGGACATGGGACCTCCAGGGCAACAGAAAAGGAGAGCAGGACTGGAGCGGGATCGATCAGACGCTGAGTGTGACAGGAAGTCGAAAATCAGTGTGAGCGCGGATGGGGTTGCTGATGCTTGCGTGCGAACCACTCGTAGAGGAGTGCGCCACCAGCGAGGACAATCCCGACAACAAGGAGTCCTGCCAGAGCCATGAACACATTCAGGTCATGCAGAGAAAAGTCGTTCATAGGTTACCTGTCCTTCAATAAGTATAGCCCGAGGAGATGGAGGAGACAAGCGGTCAGCAGGCCAAAGGCGAAGATCCAGGGATGAAAGGGAGTGGTGGCCAGAATCTGGTTTACGGTGAGACCGACCAACGATAGGTTGGCGAGTTCTGAGAGGATTTTGGCCAAGTGGTCAAGTTGGTGCTTGGTCAGTCGTGTCATAGATTTCCCTCACAACGATCAACCGCAGGCCTTGCTGCCGCGTCTCACGCGGCCGAGTGAGTGTCCTGTCTATTATTGGGCCACGGTCACTCAGCTGTTCTATTGGTCATGTTCGGAGGAGTCCTTGCTCGATGGCGACATGGCAGAGGGTCCGATAGATGGACCGGTTGAAAGCAGGAAAGCGTTCGATCAGTTCGGTCGTGATGGGGGCTGTGTTGATCCATTCGCTGATGGCGATCGCGACAGCTGGACTGCGTGAGATGCCGGCGTGGCAATGGAGAGTCAAGGCAGTCATGCGATGTCGTTGTCTCAGGAGAAAGAGGATGAGATCGCGTCCCTCTGACTCGGAAAGCGGATGGAGGGTGCCATGTCGGGGGCTTTCGATGGTATACGGGATGTCCCACGCGGCAAGACGGTATATCGCATCATAGCTGCCGTGAGGTGTGATCGGGGGTTGGCCGGGTTCGGTGATGGAGATGAGAACCTCCCCTGGCCGAGGAGAATGGTGCGTCGTTACCCACCATTCCGGAAAGATATTGATGGGAATGGTCTCGCCGGTCGGTGGGATTGGGCGTTTCTCATTGCAGTTCTGCCAGTGTGCCACGCTCATAGAGCATTGTTTCCTTCACATGGAATGGCGGCAACGGTTGGAGGGAGGTGCCCATGACGTGCTCCAGCAAGACGGTCGCGTCGTCAAATCGGCCTTCCTTGAGGTAACGAAAGACCGTCCGTAGGTCCTCGCGCATGATCAGATCGTGGCCGGCTGGATCAATAGCCATGCGTTGTGGGGCTGTAAGCCCTTTCCGAAACTCCAGCCGTTCGGCTTGATAGTGCGCGGTGCCGGTGGAGGTGCGGCGAAAGGCCAATTGATGGTCGACGAGCCAGTCTTCGAGCGAGAGGAATTCCCCTTCGAGCGCGAAGGGGTTGTAGAAATGTAGATGATGGTCCGGATCGAGGGCGCGGAGGAGTTCGGTTTCGGTCTGTGGGGTAAAGAGCGGATCATCGAAACTGAGGCAGACCGAGGCACCGTGGATGATGCTCAGAAATTCCGGAATCAGCAGTCGATCGAGGGTGCCGCCGATCACGATCTCGCCAGGAAATTGGTCGAGTGAGGGAGGGGACGCCGTAGTGGCCGTCCCCATCGTCACCGACCGGACCCGTGAGTGCGGATTGGGTGTGATGTCCAACAACTGATCGCAGATGGCCTCGAAGAGGTTCAGGAGGATATCGAGCTCAAAGAGGACGTCGGTGGGATCGCGTCGGCTCAAGTCTCTGATGGCTTGTTTGAGCCAAAAGGAGGTCGCGGGGTCCTGTTGACATCCTCCCCGGCCTGAAGGCCGGAGATTCCTACGGCGCTCAGGCGCGACATTGAGCCGCCCATGAGTCGCTTCGGTGGGGTCCTGCTGCTGGCGGCATGACAGCACCGCTCACTTCACAGGCGAACCGGGCGTGTCCCGCCCTTAAGACATTGAGCGCGCCGACCAGATCGGCGTTTTCCTCGAAACCGCATTCCACACACTCGAACTTGGCTTGCGTCTGGCGGTTGTCTGTCGAGACATGGCCGCAACACGGGCAGGTGCGGCTCGTGTTCTGCGGCGGCACGGCAACCAGCCAACCGCCGTTCCACGCCAGCTTGTAATCCAGTTGGCGGCGGAACTCGAACCAGCCTTGATCGAGGATGGACTTGTTCAGGCCAGACTTGGCACGAACGTTTCTTCCCGGTGCATCTGCCGTGCCTGCCGCCGACCTGGACATATTCCGCACCTGCAAGTCCTCGATACACACCATCGCGTGGTTTTGGCTGATCGCGGTCGAGGTCTTATGCAGGTAGTCGCGGCGGGCATTGCCGATGCGGAGATGAATCTTCTGGACCTTGGCCTTGGCCTTCTTCCAGTTGTTGCTGCACTTCACCTTGCGGCTCATGGCCTGCTGCGCTTTGCGCAGGGCAGTTTCGTGCCGCTTGAAGCTGTTGAGTGGCGCGTAGAACGTGCCATCTGAAAGCGTGGCAAACCGTGCTACTCCCATGTCGATTCCAACTGCGCCACCATTGGGAATAGGCTGCTCGACTTCGCGCTCCGTCTGGATACTTACGAACCACTTGCCACAAGACTGGCTCACGGTGACGTTTTTTAGTGTTCCCAGTACATCCCGACTGTTGCGGTAGCGTATCCAACCCAGCTTGGGCAGGAAGATGCGGCTGTTCACTTGGTCGAGCTTGATCTGCTTCGGGTCTGGATAGCGGAAGCTGTCGTGCTGGCCCTTCTTCTTGAAGCGCGGAAAGTCGGCGCGCTTGGCGAAGAAGTTGGTATAGGCGCGCTCCAAGTCCTTGAGTGTCTGTTGCAACGGGTGCGCCGGCGCATCGGCCAGCCATGCCGTCTCCGGGCTGTTGCGCCACTCGGTGAGCAGCTTGCACAGCCCGGCATAGCCGAGTTTCTTCTCGCCCTGCTCATGCCGTTCTTTTTGCAACGCCAGTGCCTTGTTGAACACGAAGCGGCACGAGCCGGCGAAACGGCGCATCTGCCGCTGTTGCTGGCCATCTGGCATCAGTTCAAACTTGAAGGCTTGAAGTCGTTGCATGGTTCAATCGTGCGCCTACACCGAACAGCAGCAGACGCCACACTGAAACTCAAGGACGGCTCCGCCGTCCGCGCTCTCCTTCCCCGCCCTGAACGGCGGGGCTTGTCGCGCACCGGGTCATACGAGGGTATTACGCTCGTGATGGGACGGGCCGTCAGGCGGTGGCCGCTCGGCTGCGAATGAGATAGAGACGAGTGTGCCGTGTCGTTGAGTGTCCTGGGGTGGCCGGGCGTTGCGGCGGAGGTGTGTGGGGCGGCTGAGGCCCCACACTGGAGAGCGCCGGCTTGAGGATATGGGCTGAGGGGACGCAGCTTTCCAGCAGGACGGCTGTCTGGAGTGCGTCTCCCAGGAGATTGTCGGTGGTGTGAATCAACGTGTCGATCGACGGTCGATGTCCGATGATGATGAGTTTGCCCTTGCTTCGTGTGATCGCCACATTGATCAGCTTGGAGGGCGAGTGATCAGTGTCGCATCGTCCCAGCATCGTTTTGGTCAGATTGCCGGTGACGGTGGTGTCAAAGATGACAATATCGGATTGTTGGCCCTGAACGCTGTGGATGGTGCCGACGTGGACTCGGTCGCCGAGGTTGGCCTTGCTGACCAGGTCATGGAGGAGTCGAACTTGGTGCCGATAGGGCGCAATGATGCTGATGCTCGGAGGGGATGCCGTATCGCCTTGGAGGGCTTGCGTGGCTAAAGCAACGGCCACAGACGCGTGATAGCGGTTGCACGGCGATCCCTTGGGGTCTTTTTCTACCCAGGGTTGAGCATCGCTGGTGTCGATGAAGGCGAGGGCCTTCCCTGGCAGTGGGGCCTGTTCGACCAGGGGCTGTCGGACGGCTTTGATCCGTGTGTCGGTTCGATAGGAGAGGCCGGCGCGTTGATACAAGCGTGCGGCCAAAGCGGCGATGTCCGGATGCATCCGATATTGGGTGGTCAAGGCGGCGACACGCGGGTCGTGGTCATTGGCAATCCCGGTCAGTGTGTAAATATCGGTGCTCAGCCAGTGTTTAGCCTGTGCGGTCCGGGATTCCGCAATGGGAGAGAGCTGAAAGAAGTCCCCGACGATCAACACCTGTTTGCGCGCGAGGCAGAGGGCGGTAAAGAGCGCTGGGGGAGTGGCCATGGACCCTTCATCGACAATGACAAGGTCGAATCGTTCTCGCTCGAGCACGCTGGCGGTGTATGTGCGGGTGATGGTGGTCGCCAGGATCCTGGCTCGTTGAATGATCCGTTTCTCCAGTGTCGAAATGTCCTGCTGGATAGCTGCGATCGCACGATGGAGTCGATGGGCCTCGGCCTGCCGTGCGGCCAGGACTGTCGGCAAGGTGGCCGGATCGTAGGAGCCCAATTGGGCGTGCAACAACTGTTGGAGCATGCGGTGTGTGGTCCGAGCCTGCTGGACTCGTTCCTGACCCTCTAGGTGTTGATCGGTGCATCGTGCCAGGTTGTCGGATTCGTCGTCGCGGAACAGTCGGGCTTGGAATAGATCGGCTTGAATCGCCGTAAGATTGCGGAGAAAGAGCCGGCGCCATCGTGAGGCTGCCCAGAAACGCGCCAATTCCGCTTCGTATTGGTCGACGTCCTGCTGACAGGTCTGGTATCGCTGTTCGGTCCGGAGAAGGTCGTGATGTCGGGTGGTGAGATCGTCCTGGAGTCGGCTGTGTTGGCGTTCGCTGTCTATCAACTCATGGTGCAACTGTGCAAGGGACGACAGGCGAGTGACTTCGTCGAGAATGGGCGCGGCCTCCTTCTGTCGGAGGGCTAGTTCCTCGGTCAAGCGGTGGAGTTCGTCCATGGAGAGACGATCGAGGGTGACTGGGGCCAGACTGGAGGGTGCATCATCGGCGGTGAGTCCGTAACGGACGATCTCGCCTGGTGTGGCCGTGGGACTCTGGGCTAGGACAGCTTCCAGGGCTTCGTCGACGGCCGTATTGGTATTGGAACAGATAAGAATGCGGTCGCCACGTTGCATGGCCAGTCGCGCGATGGCGCCGATGACCTGTGTTTTCCCTGTGCCGGGCGGCCCCCAGAGATACAGGAAATCATGAGTCAAGGCTTGGAGCAGAGCGGAGAATTGTTCGGGATTGAGTGTGGGATTGGGAGCCACTTCAAGACGATCGGTGATGGGGGTCGGACGAGCGGAAGGGGTAAAGCATTTGAGCGCCAGCTCCGTTAGAAAATCTTGCGGGTGCGCTTGGATGGCGGCTAGGCGTTTATCCAGGGCCAGTAAGAGTCGGATCCGGTCGATGGTCAATCGAGCGCGAGGGATTTCCGGTTGCAGATCGGCAATCAACGAGAGGGTCAGCTGATCGACGGACAGTCCCAGAATGAGGCAGGGATGTGGGGTGCCGTCGATGATGAGTTCGCCTTGGGTGTCGTCGAGGGCGCCGGTCAGGGGCCAATGAGGAGTCCGGAAGGTGACATGTTGGTGGCGGCCGTAGCGGCCTTGGATTCGTCCGTCATGAAGGGGCACGCTGAATGGCCGGCCGTCTGTCGTGCGTTGGCGGGACTGGAGTTCGTCTCGGAGGGCGGCGCGGAGGGTGGTGATGAGTTCGTGGAGAGAAGCCGGCATGGTGATAGCATGAGAGTGCGCTGGGTCCGGCATACATACCTCCTTTGTCGTGCTCACGAATGATCGCAGTGGAGCACGCTGCGCTCGTCTCGAGCGCCGGACGGTCAGACCAGGGGAATGTTCTGAGTACAACGATGGCATGAGCACAGCGAAGCGAGGTCGGGTAGTGCGGCGGTGGGCTTGGCTGGAGGCTGAATGATGGACGGAGCTGGCGATGCATGCGCCTGGCATCCGACCGCGCGGACTGCCGTGGTCTTGACGAATGCGAATGAGGTGCAATAGATTTTATAGGTTGGTGAAACGGAACGATTTACCCATTATTTGAGGACGCCATGGTACCTTCGAAGAAGATGATACATGATCCCCTTCCGGACCGTCTGGTCGCAGGATTGTCAAAAATCGGTTTGGCCATGAAAAGTCGAGCCTGGAAACGCCCAGGACGGAAGGGGCCTGGCCCCTTGCAACTGCAGGTGTTGGCGTACTTGAGTACCTGCCCCAATCAAGCGGCGACCGTCTCAGCGATTGCCCGTGAAATGGCGGTGAAACTGCCGACCATATCCGAGACGATTCGGATTCTGACGGAGAAGCGGTTCGTGCGCCGGGTGCAACGGGATGCGGATCGCCGGATTGTCAAAGTGCATCTGACAACACGAGGCGCCCAAGTGGGTAAGGTAGGAAGCGGGTGGCCGGAGATACTGGCGACCGCGACCAAGCAGCTGACGCCGCAAGAGCAGACGAGTCTGCTGACCATGCTGGTAAAGCTTATCGGGTCCTTGCGGAAGCAAGGTGAGATGTCGGTTGTCCGGATGTGCCCCTCGTGCCAGCATTTCCGTCCGAACGAGCAGAAGAGCGCAAGTGTACCGCACCATTGCATGATCTTCGATGCGTCATTCGGTGATCAGTCAATCCGCCTGGATTGTCCTGAATTTGTTCCGGCCGCCACGCCTAAGGCGTCAGGTGTCTGATGGGTTTCGGGTGGTCGATGGTGAGCACAGTCCGTGGGGTAGAGTCGGTACTGTTGCTCCTCGGTTCTCTCTCGTCTGTGAGGAGAGAGGACGGTTGTTATTCGTAGTGAGGTGCGGTAGACTTATTTCAGTTATTCATTTCTGGTAGGCTGCTTCTCGCCGAATTCTTCTCTTTTTTCTCTTCAATCTTGTTAGACCTCGTCTGTCTACTTCAGGGTTATTCTTTCTTGTTGATCAGCGCGTGATGTGTTCACTGCGTCCTGATGCGCGTGAACAATAGTGTCTGCCTCAGTGTTGGCATTGGTTTCTCATGCGCTTCGTTGTTTGCGTATGTGAGCTCGATGCCGCTCGCCGTAGTTCGTCAGTACTCAGTCTCCCTGTCATTGCCCGATTGATTCAGGTCGGGATCCGTTATTTGTCATTCATCATTCATTTCATGATGCCGTCGGACTCATCGAGTCACGATGGTAGGAGGAGGTGTGTCATGAGTCAGGTGAAGATTGCGGTTGAGGTGGTGCGTGAAATTGTGGTGGTGGAGTTGCACGTCGGCCAGCTGTCGTCTCGGATGGCGCAATTGGTCCACGATGATGTACTCGATCGTCTAGATCAGCTGATCGATGCGGGCATGGCGCGTTGGGTTAAGTCACGGCAGGATTTTTACGTGGTGAAGCCGCAATGCGACGTGTCTGCGATTGAGCTGGCTGCCGAGATAAAGAAGCAATTGCGGCTGTAAGACGTGCGACCTGTTGGGTTTGGGTTGGCGTCATTCGGTGCATGCGCTTCAGATGTGAGAGTTTGGCTGCTAACTTCTTCAGTGGATCTCCGATTTGGAGATATCGTGTCGATCCAACGAATTCCGCGTTTGTCGTCCAGAAGCTCTTGCGACTGTCGATGAACCGGTTGACTTGTCGTTGGATTGTTCTCAATGCCGTATTCGTCATCTCCAATCCTCGTAATCTGCTGACAGTGTAGCACAGCGAATGATTTTATTCATGCGTATATAAAGGAGGACGTGTGGTTATGGAAAGAACCTTTGATGCACTGTTGCGATCATTATCGTCGTATATCATCGCTTCATGGGATGTTCCGCGGATACCTGTGTGTAGTGAGGAGTATTCGTCGGACTGTGTGATGCCGCCTGTGTCTGCCGAGTTGTTTGATGCGGCAGCTGCGGTGTTGTGTGACTTTCAGGGGTGCCTCATTACCGTTCAAGAACTACTCGACTATCTCTCTGCACAGATTCTGGTTAGTCCTGAGAAGACCCCAGAAGATCTGGAGCACGAGTGTTTCCAAAACGTCGTCTCAACTGCACAGAGTTTAGGCCCGATTAGTCGTGAGGCATTGCTGTATGTGGCTCGATATGCCGTGAATCCTTTGGATGAACTTGAAGAGGTGGATGACGATGATGGTTATCCGTCTGCGTTGTATGCCCAGTGGAATGCGTTGTCACCTGGAGAACAGTCTCGGGAATGGCATCGCTGTGCTGAGCTGTGCGCGCAGGGTCTTGGTGACACTCATTGGTTCTATCCGATCCTCATGCCTCAGATGCTCGCAGGGTATGTTGGAGACTAGGTTCGTGTGTTTAATTGATCTGTCTCCAATCCTGATCTAACTGCACTGTTCCAGTGCAGCACTTCTCTCATTCATTCACTGTTCACATGATTCATTCATGATGCTGGCACCTACTATGGTGTCCAAGAAAGGATGTGTCTCATGCATACTCTCTCTAACTTGAATAACTATCAGTCCTTGCGTCGGATGTTGAGCGTCGTCCGGATTGTTCGCCGATCTGACATGGCAGTGAAGACTGGTCTTCGTGTCATGAAGCCGGTGGAACGATTGGATGAGGACCAATTGATGGAGTTGATGAGCATGATCGAATCGGGACGGTTCCGCATTTCGTCGGCCAATTGGCTACGATTGCGTGAACGTGCGCATTTTGTCGCCTTGCACGAGTTCGGGAATCGTCAACTTCGTAATGCACGCACTGCTGAAGAAAACCGCTATGAAGAAGACAATCGTCCAGAGTCGCCGAATCTGACTTGGAAGTCTGAGGGGATTCGGGGCCTGGTGATTGGATTGGAGGATGGACGAATCGCGCGTCGCATTGATGCGGAACGTGCGATCCCGTTCTGTGGATTATTGTCTCCGGTCTGGTTGTCAGATGTGGAGCGTCGACAGGATGGGGTGAGTCGTGTGCGTTGGGTAACGGGACCGGTGCAGTGTTCGCGGTGTGATGGATATCATCTGTCATCCAAACCTGCATTACAAGAGTCTCTGCCGCCAGCTTCAGTCTCACTGGAAGCTGATGAGGAGATCTCTTGCCCGCATTGTCATGGGATCTCTCTCCGGTTTGAACGCGAAGGGTTGTTGCTGACCGCTCATTGCTTGTGTGGATGGGAAAGCACGACGTCGTTGATTGGACTGGATCAGAGGATTGTGGAAGACAATACTCGGAGCATCTTGGCTGCTTCTGTTCGTGATGTTGAGGATGAGACGGATGTGCTCGTGCTCGACACAGAAGAGAAAGCGGTCGGGGTGTTAGAGGAAGGGTCTACAGAGGAGGAGTTCGAGGAATTGGAGTCTGGGGATTTGATGGACGCGTTAGTCGGTATGACGGAGGGTTCGGAGAATACCGGGATCTCTGATGCCTCAACTGTCAGTGGTGTTCCGGATGATCTTGATGAGATCGATTGGGATGCGGTGATGACTCGTGAAATGGTGCAGTTCTGGACCTCGTGGGAGCATGTGGACTTACGCCGATTGCTCTTGGACTACACGATGCGTGGTGAACTGTCGCCATCGATGAGTATGGATGAGACTGGATCAGCCTCATGTGACCGTCTCGCCTTGATTTGGATGGTTGCCGCAACGTTGACACAAGGTTGTGGACGGATGTCGCTCCAGCAGAGAGAGGAATTTGTGTTGTGGCTGGTGCAAAGTCCGGATGACGTCTTGCGTCAATTCTTACCTGAAGGTGCAGAGGAGATATCCTTGCCGAACGTCTATGCCAAGATCAGGTCTTGGATGCGGTCCTGTCGGCAACGGGTGGTGAAGTTTCGCTCAGAGTCGGCTGGTGTGCGGTTGTTATCGCGACAGTTTGGCGTGAGTGAAACAGCCTTTCGTACGGCGATTCGTTTGATGGCCGTGGCGTAAGGAATTTGGATGGTATGTCAGAGGGGGGTCTGGAGTGTCGAAGCCATTCGATGCCAGATTGCCCCTCTGACATTGGGGAAAGGGAACGTCGGAGTGTGTCAATCAGAAGTGACTCGGTCGCTTGTGAATTGCAACCCCGTGCGTTCCCTTTTTTTTGTCCCGTTTAGGGCGTGGCGGGTTGTGGAGCCGCTTGAGCGGGCAGTTGCCCGCTCTGAATGGCAATGGCGTGCAAAGTTTCGACGGCCAGACCGTGATCGGCGGCTTTGACTCGGCAGCCGGTGTGTTTTTCCCGAAAGCGTTGGAGCCCGTTGGCCAGATAATTGATGAGTCCGGTCATGAGGGTATCGGTCCCCTCGAACACGGACGGGTCCGGGTGATGGAGAAACGGATGGGTCGACTCAGGATCGCCGGCCAGGATGGCGAGATCCTCTGGAGTGAGTTGGAGGAGCCAATCCACGATCGGTTGGACGTTGGCTTTGGCCAGCGTCTGTTGATCGAGCAGAAACTTGGTCCTGGCGTCCTGCTTGAATGGCAGATGGCTCCGGTTGATGGCAAAGCTGGTCATCCAGGGGAGTTGACACTCTTTCACCAGCCGTCCAGCGGCAGCCCAGACTGCCATTCTGGTGTCGGGGTTGTCTTTCTGTTGTACGGCCACATCGATCAGGCTTTGTCGCAGAGGCGAGTGGGCCATTTGAAAGAGTTGGTAGGCTGGTTCGTGTAAGAGATCGCTTAGGCTGGAGACTTCCTCGGACACGACCTTCCCGAAGATGTCCTTGAATTCTTCATGATTGTTGAAATCCGTCATGCGGTGCTCAGCGACCGCGATGAGCTGCTGCACGACCAGAGGATGGGCAGTGTTCGTCAACCGTTCCTCCGGGTGATTCACCAAGTGGAGGATTTGTTCGAGTTCTTCCATGTTCAGAGGTGTGGTTTCTGGAAGATCGTTGACGGTGATGGGGTCATCATAAGGCGAGACGTCCTCCGATTCTGTGTGCTCGGCGAGACCGAGAGTGTCGCGCTCTGGGTCCAATTCGTCATCGATGGGACTCTCCTCGACAAGGCTATCGTCCGATTCGGCTTCGGGTGCCTCCTCGTGGGGATTGAGGTGTAACCATTCTTCAATCACCTGAGCATTGTTGTCCATTTCTGTCTGCGTGAGTGTGGCCTGTTTATGAGGATAGTTCATGCCACAACACCGGCACACGATGGTGACAGGATCGCTGAAATAGCTGGAACTGCGGAGATCGGCCTGACACTTCTGGCAGGGGATCGTGTCGGCCGAAGGACGTGGGTCTGTTTTCTGTGTGGGTTGATCGGGTAGGTGTTTCCCGCCGCAGGAGGGGCAACGACGGGTATGGCCTGGACGCTTGCGCAATCCTCGGGCCCTTTCCAGCGTCATGATTTCTTGAATCCCGCATTGGGTTTGAATGCGGTTGTGGTCCAGCATGGTGGCTCGGCGTCCATCGAGGAGAATGATCTCCGGACGCGCGCGAAGCGACCGTTTGGCATGGCAGACCAAAATGGGGAAACTGGGTTCAGGCCGTTCGGTGTCATACCTGGTTTCTCGGGTGTAAAAGCGATCTCGTTCATGAGTCTGCCAGTCGTCGATCAGCTTGGTGAAGCGCAGCGAGAGCTGATCAAGCACCAGTTCTTCTTTGTCCGATGGCTCGAGGATGACGGTCGTAGGCATGGCATAGGGACTGTCGTCAAGATTCATGGGTTCTCGGAATTCATCGAGACAAATCATGATGGGACTCCTATAGAGGTCGGTCGATGAGAAGCTGTGTGATACCTGAGGGACGAGCGTTGACCTTATGATGCAGAGACTGGGGCTCCAGATCGGCTGGCGGCCAATTCATGGAGAAAAATCTGATCCAGCCGGCAGAAGAGATGGTAGCTCTCTTTGGGAATGCCGGTCTCTTGGTCTTTCCATTCTTTGCGTTGGAGCTCGGCGTGATGAACCGTGACTTTCCGTCCAACGGGCAGGCGCGTGGCAAACTCTTCGAGTTTGGTGCGATCGGAGGCGCCGGGGACTTTGACTTCCATGTAGAGCGGTGTTTTGGAATGGAGCGAATGGACGGCAATGGAGAACGAGAGCAGCCATCCTGTGTTGCCTACTGAATAGATGCCGGGGGGATGGGTGATGCGTCCTCCCATTGTGACGAAGTTCTCGTCTTTCATGTCTGCCTCCGTGTTGGACTGATTGAGAACACTCGGGCTGACTGACTGCGCGGAGCGCCCTCCGGATCGTGTCGGAAGACTGTCCGAGGCTAAAAACGAGAGCGGCGTGACGGGATTCGTCCTAGATGATGGAGCGCATGGGGTGAGCGCATACGGTGCAGATTATGGAGTGGGAGATTCTGAGGAATAGTTTGAGGGGAGGAGTTCGTACTCTACGAATCGCTCACGCTTGATGGGATCGTAGTAGAGACGAAAGCCGGTGGGGGTGGGTTCGAACAGTTGCGCAGAACCCCAATAGGTCCAGGCGGTGTGGCCTGGTTTGACGCCGTCTCCGATGTACGCAAACGCGTTGGTTTGCATCTTGACGATGCGGCGATACAACCGGCATGGACCGGAGTGGTTGTGCAGACAATAGAGGGCTGTGCCAATAGACAGCCGCTTGAGGGCGGCTAAGGTTGGAATCGGGAGTGGGGCGGGATCGAATGTGGCAGTGGCACGAGGGGACTGGTCAGTGAAGACTTCGGTGGCGAGTTGGCCGTCATCTTGGATATGGCGTGACGGATTGGTGCGGTCCTGTTGCATCTGTTGACCTCCGGAGGATTTTCGATCGAAGAGATCGAGGGAATGCAGGCCGCGTACGCAGAAGGCTGTGCCAGGATGATAGCCTCTGATCGAGTCAGGCCTATCGGTGATACATACAGTGACGGGGAGTGAATATCAGACGCCAAGCGATATGGCAAAAGAGGACGTCGTGTGTGGCGGATCATGTTCTGCAACGCGCCCAGAATAGAAAGGCGAGATGCGCGGCACATTCCTGGCTGGTCATCACGGCGAATTCGTCGAATCCATGGAGCGCTGCCTTTAGTGTGCCGGGATTGTCGTCGTCTGCGAGATCCTCTCCCCGATACCAGATGAGCTCACCGTGGCGATTAAGCGTGGCCAGCATTTCCGCATCGCGATTGGAGCTGAGATAGATGAGGGCGTTGCCGAGTTCTTCCGCCGAGGGAGCCGCGTGTACGAGACGTCGCACATCGGCTGCCTCTCGATTGTCAGCAAGCTTGATCTCAAATCGCACATCGGCCAGTACACTGTCATTTCCACGACCGATCGCCCAACTCGCTTTGCTATATCATTCTCCTCGCCCGAATGGTGAAGATCCGCCCCCGTTGGGCTGGCCAATGTTGCGGCAATCATCATGGGTACTGTCAAGCGGGGGTGAAATCCGGCTTACGCCATGACCACTTCCTGAAGCGGTTCATTTTTCCGGCGTCGTGAGACCTGGACTGTTACTTTACGGTCCAGCTTGTTCAGGAAGGCCATCAACCGGGCTTCGGAAAACCGGTGATACCGCGCATTCATCAGATGGGAGACTTCCGTTTGTCCAATATCCAGCACATCCTGCACGTCCTTTTGTTTCTTGAGTCCTCGGCTCTTGAGGATTTTGAGGATTTGATAGCCGAGCTCAGCCCGCATGAGCAGGCTTTCGGAGTCCTTCAGGCCTAAATCCGCAAAGACATTCCCGGAACTGACTTCGTGGTCTCTAGTGCTTTTGTTCTTCATGACTGCAACTCCTTCTCCAAGGCGACCGCTTCTTTATATCGCCGCGCAATCAACTCCACATCTCTCGGGGGCGTGGCAATGCCCTTCTTGCTTTTCTTCTGAAACGCATGCAGCACATAGAGCCGCTTGCCGATCTGCACGGCATACACCAGACGGTAGGTGTTGCTGTCAAAATCGTCCTTAATTTCAAAGACGCCGCTGCCTAGTCCCTTTAACATCTTGCTGTGCGGCGGGTCTTCGCCCCGCTGGGCCAGATACAGCTCACTGCCCATTTGCTTTTGCACGTCCTCTGGCATCTTCTTCAATTGCTTCTCGCTATCGCCCATCCAAACCACGGGCCGGAGCCCAATATCTTTCGACACGTCTTTTTCTCCTTACCGTCATTCTCCATGATATTACTAAATTGTAATAATTGCAAGCTTCATCGTAAGGTGACGATATCGCCGATAGTGACGTGCTTCGGCTCGATCCGAGAACGATGACCGACGATCCGTTTCATATCTTCGAGTAGGTCCCCGCAGACGTACCAACCTTTACTGTAGTGATAGAAGTCGGACATCTCGGTTCCGATGGCGCTATGACGTGCTTTTGACATGAGATCTCCTGTGTTGTGAATGGGTATTAGGAGTTGAGCCAAGTCGGTTTTGTCGTTTCGTGACGACTGGGGGTCTGGCTGGGACTGGTATCGAGTTCGTTCTTGAACACCATGCCAACAAGTTTGTAGTCGGTCGGCAAACGCTGCCCTTGTTTCATGCGCATCTTGAGATCGGTCTGGTTCGTGTAAATGAGCTGGCTGATCCCCAACCCTAGTAGATGAAAGAGTTCCCCACCTGGCACGTAGGGTAGAGGGAGAAAATTCTTATCAATGGGTACGGAACGGGACCCCGCGAGCCAATTGAGTGTGCCCGTTGGAGTGAGGAGCAGTTGGAGATGGGCTCGAGCAAAGATAAATTCATCCTCATGGTAGAACGCGGCGCAAAATCCCATCACGACATGATCCTTGTAGAGTGGGTGTTCGTGAGGGTGAGGGACTCCCATGTCAAACAGCTCCACGCGATCGACGCTGATTGGAATGGAAGTGACGCGCGGGGGGTCCTCTGCTTCTGGTTGGAAGGAGAGGGAATAGGTTGTGCCATTCATGGATGGGGAGTCTGGTGTCGTCGCAACCGGTTGCAGGGGGATGTCGTCAGGGTCTTGTACTGGAGCCAGGCCTTGGATGAGGTCGGTATGAATGTCTTCGGCGTACAGGGCGGCTCGGGTTGAGCGGCGAATGAGGGCTGTGGCGATGGTGGAATCTTTGACGATATTGCGCCAGTCTCTTGTGTAGAACCAGGCTAATTCATCGAGTAATTCTCGAACATCGTCAAGAGTAATGGCCCTGGTCTCTTGGAGTGATTCGTTGGAGGGCGAGCGTTGATGATCCTGTGTGGATTGGGTCATTGGAGACTCACGTAAACGGCCTCACGTAAGTATTACGTGCCGTCGCTGGCAGAAAATGGCTCACAGGGGGTACTTTGTGAAAATAGTTTTTGGATTGGGAACAGGTATTCCGTCTAAGCGGAAAGCTCCTCAAAGAGTAAGGCCTGGGCGTCATTGGAGAGGATCTGGCCGGTATCGCATTGACGATCCGCAATCCGGACGGACGGTTTATTGTCCGTAGCTGGTTGTTCAGTCTCTTGTTGATCTGATTCGTGCGTTCCGGGTTCAGGAAAACCAGGATCAACCATATCGAGAGTGCCGCGGTAGAGCGTCCCGTGGGAGTGACCCAGCAGAGGGGTTTTGCTCGTGAGGGTGAATTCCGGGATGCCGGCATGTCGCAATCGGATAGTGGAGCCGATGGGGGTGCGTGCGATCAGATCGAATTGCGCGCGTCGAAAGGCATGATGTTCTCGGACCTTGGCTCGCCAGGGCTTGTGTTGCTCGGGCGCCATGGCGAGGAAGGAGAGAGGGCAGTCATAGGCATAGGGGCCGGCGCTTTCGTCGAGATCTTTGTACCCATAGCCGTTCTGGCCTTTCATCAGGAGATCGAGGCCGATATAGCGAATGGGCGGGTCCCCTGGGTTCGTGATTTCGATCACTTTCCAGAGATGCTCCTTGGTGACACGATGGGCAATGACCGTCCAAAGGCGGCCATTGGACGTCTGGGGACCAATGCGGTGTCGGATCAAGGCGGCTTTGGATTGTGTCGTGGTGGAGAATGTCCATCCCATAACATCCTCTCGGTGATTGGAGTCAGAGAGTCTTGGCTCAGCCTGTGATGCTGAGCTTAAGTAGGTCCTTGATGGAAATGCAGGTGGTGGTGATCTGCGTCGAGCAGTGTCGGACGATGGCGTTCCACCAAACGTCGTGCTTATCCAAAACAAGCCGGTTACAGTCTGTCCCTTGGATGGTGTTCAAATTTGGGAGTGAACGCGAGAGAATGCGGTAGCGCCCAGGTTCGGGGAGATCGGCTTCGTCGAAAAGTCCGTCGGCATCAGTGTACGACAGGAATATACATGGTGGTTCTCGGAGCATGATCTGATCGAGTGTGGCGCACTGTTTACTGAGCGCGCGAAAGGCACCTTGCCCATTTTTGATTGTCTCTTGAAGGTCGGGTGTAATCTCGACAATACCTAGATCGCAATCTCCGTTGAAGTTTTCGTCGGATGAGTGAGTGTCCAGTAGAAGGAATGCCATCGATTGGTGGCCTTTCATCGACACATGGCATTGGGGAAAGAAGGCACTGGGGGCTCGGCAGCGCGCCTAGCCATCGGACTAGGCGCGCGCTTCGACGTGGAACTTTGTCAATCCGGTGCTAGGCAGGAACTTCTTCTGGATCCTGCTCGTGTCCTGGGTCATGCTCCGGTTCGTGGAGGCCCTGGTCGGCGTCATCGCCGCCGGGCTGTCCGGCAGTGGCGGGTCTGGTCGTGTTGGGCATGAAGGTGACGGTTTGCGCAACGATTTCGTGCTTGCTCCGTTTCTGACCGTCTTCTGTTTCCCAGCGACGTTGTTGGAGTCTGCCTTCGACGATGACTCCGCTGCCTTTCTTGAGATATTGGCCGCAGTGCTCGGCTTGCTTGCCAAACACGACGATATCGACGAAGCAGACTTCTTCCTTCAGCTCGTCTCCCTGTTTGAAACGTCGGCTTACTGCCAGTCCGAAATTGGCCACCGGGGTGCCGGACGGGGTGAAACGGAGTTCAGGATTTCTGGTGAGTCGACCCATCATGATGATCTTGTTGAAACCGGACATCGTGTGCTCCTTGGTGAAGGTGGTTGGTGAAAACGGACAGTATAGGGCACAAATCTGCTACTCAGCTGCCTAGCGGTAGAGCGGCTTGCATCAAGCGTATAGGAGGGCTTGGGAGTAGAAAGGCCCTAGTAGCAGAATTTAACAGCGGGTCGTTGATCGCAGCTGGATGTTTCTGTCGAGGGGAGTGGTGTGGGATCGATGTATTGGTAGAAGGAACCGGGGGTATGCGTGGGACGTTTCCAGTTTCCCATCATTATGGCATCTTCTGGATTTCGTGTGGCCAGCCATTCGTCGTAACAGGCTGGTGGATCGTAGGTCTGTGCGCAGGCGTTTTGAATAGACGGAGGTGTCCCCGTGAGCTGCTGAACCAGGATCAGCGGGATAAAAAGGGTGGTTGAGTCCACATCCCTAGGATACCGGGTCGGCCTGAGTGGGGCAAGTCTGAATGGGCTCGCATTGCAGGAGATCGTAGTGGGGCACGCTAATCTCGCTACGAGGTGGTGTGGGACCTGAGATTCGCACATGGCCAGGCTTGATGATTTGGACGGTGATGGGACCCCGCACGGGTGCGGTAAAGACGGCGCAGGGGATGCTTCTGAATCGTCGTTCGCGGTATAGAAAGACGCATGTGGCAGTCCGGTAATTCCGTATGCGAACTCGGTATTGTTGACCAGGTCGGAGTGTCTTGAGCGCGTTGGGTGTCATGGTAATCCTGTGTGCTCGAGCTGGTGGATGTTGGGAACGATTTCAACGCTAGTCGTTCCACTTCGCCGGCGCCGTTTAAGCCGCCCCTCAAGAAATGCAGTCGTGAGCTGATGTGTGCCATGTGCTTCGCCAGCGAGTCGTGATCGTTCGGAGGCTTGCCAGAGGAAATGGCAGTAGTCCCATCGAATGGCTTCATTGTCGAGACCGGCGATATGGCGCAAGAGTGACTGCTCGCCTCGGCTCGATGAGTCTGGGGTGATGAGCCAGCCATCTCCGCTGCCGTTCCACCAGCGTAAGGCTTCTTGGCGATACTGCGGGTGAATAAAAATGTCGTATCGATAGGAATCGCCAGTCCAGTGAGTGGCAGGCGACCAGCTGCATGGTCGAGCGGGGCCAAACCGGGCTGAGGCGAGATGGTGCCATTCTTGCGTGTGGATAGTGATGCGATGGGGACTGCTGTTGTGCTCTGGAGCGATCATTCGTCCCCATTCGATCGGGTGGAGCTGTGGCTGTGGGGTGTCGTACCAGTGCATACGTGCGACCTCGTAGTGAAGAGCGATGATGACGTGCTATGCGAGATGGCGTTGCTTGAGCGCGGTGGGGCGGGTAGTTGATCGGTTTGCCTGCCGGCGATGGATGGTCTTGTGTCGTTGGACCTGTTCGTACAAGTCCCGAATCGCGTCGACGGCGTCAGAGCCTTGAATTGGCTCATCGTTTTCGAGTTCGTAGAGGAATTGATTGAGGAAGTTGCGCAATAAGGTTGTGGCCGTGATAGGACGCTGGCGAGAAGAATGTGTTTTCATACTTTGCCCTCGAGTTGGGACGTGCGTGGGTTGTGCAGTGTGATGGAGAGTCCGTCGAGCGTGGAGTAGTGCCACTGAAACCTTCGTTGAAGTTCTGGAGTGCCTAGGCTATTGATGGGGTCGACGATGCGGCGTTGCGTGTATTGAGCGATCCGGTCCGCGTCTTGGTAGAGCCCACGCTGGTAGTCTGGATCCGCTTTGCGTCCGAGCGGAGGATCGTGGACATGGATCTTCGTGGTGAGACATCGTCGGAACCATCGTAACCAGTCTTCCGATGAGATGGTCTCATTGGGCCAGGCTCGTCGCCCCAGATGGATGTGCCCGCCTGGGTGGGCGGTGGCCCAGCGATGTGTGGTTACGAGTTGGCCGGCGGTATAGTGAAGGGGCATGGCGCACATCCTCGTTGGAAATGGTGTTGGCGCCGTCTGGTGCTTCTGTATGGGCGGCCGCGATGTGGCGAATTCGTCAAGCGGTTCGTGAGACCTGCCGATAAGGAGAATACGGGCGGGTCGAGTGGCATGCATTGAGTAGCGTGTGGTCTGGTTGTGTAATTGATGGGAGTGGCTCGATGGGAGAGAAATGGTCGCAGACACAGGAAGAGGAAGACGCGTATCGCCGGTCGTTGCTGAAGAAGGCCGGGAAAGGTGATCCGAAGGCGACGCAAGAACTCTCCCAAACATATGCGGTACGGGTGTGGTCAGAGAGCGAGCGACAGCAACTTGTTTACCTGAATCCCAAGTATAAAGAGCCGAAGGCCGGTGGCAATGCGGTCCGCAAGGTTGTTCGGGCGGTGCGATCGGGAAAACAACGGAAACGTAGGTGATGTGCTCGGCAAAATACCGTTCTCTACTTTCTGACGATCTAAGCGTGCGATTCTTGTTCGTAGGCAATTAGGTATTGCGTGTTGCCCTGCTATCAGTGCAAAAGCTTAGGTTTGATCTGACAGACAATGTAAGAGTGCACACATATCGATTGGCAAGTCTCGGCCAAGTGCGGAAGTTCGGCGCCGAGATCGTACCGACATAAAGCGGTCCTGAGCCCTGTCGCATTAACGCACGCATAACCCGGAGTGGCCAGCAACGGGCACGATCGGGTCCATGCGATTGTTGTGGCTATCGCTTCCTAACAATTCTTTGTCCTTGTTTACTATCCGGTATAAGCGTTGGTGAGACTTTCAAGAACTTTGCGACTGCCGTGCGGCTGAGATCAAGGAACGGACGCAGATTCACAAAATCGATGTGCCGATACCTGCGCCTGTCAAAAGGCGGGTCTGTCTCCTTGCCGATGGCCAGGACACAATTCGGCGCTAAAGCCGCGTTGTGTACCAAAAGGCAACGATAGTACTCATAGAGTCTTTTGATATCTGTTTCGTTGAGTGCTTGCCCATAGTAATCGCTGTTCAGGATGTAGTAATGCTTGAAACCGTCGCCGTTGATCGTCCTTGTCTTCCCATCCACGTTGACAGTAAGTGACGTATTCCCACAATAGAAACTGCCGATGGCATCGACGATGATGAAGCACAACAGTGCAGTTGGAAAGCCGTAACACCCACCAGTAGGCTTTCCGGTAGAAATGCAGTGTTCCGCGATAGCCAAGTACTCGATCAAGGCTTCATGGATCAGACTATGTGTCGAGTTGTGTATCGCCATTTCCTATTGCCCCAACGGCCCCGCGGAACATCCGCGAGGTTAGGATCCGTCTCTCGATGTTGCTGGCTCGCAAAGTTGAAGAGTTGGCAAGGCCTCGCCAATCTTGTATAACGTGCCGTGAAATTGCGGGTCGCCCGTTCCGACGAACGTTCGAATCTCGTCCAGAAAGTCGTACGCGATAGCCCGCCAGCGCATCTTGCTCACGTTGAATGCCTCTTGCACGAGCATGCTTTGAACGAGGATCGAATTCTTGACAACCGTTGCGTCTGGGACGATGACGACGTGCGGCGGAGAGATCAGCCTCGTGAAGTCAGCCTCGCCGTCACCCGACATCGGATGCACGTGCATCGAAGCGTAGTCGTAGCCAAATCGGTACAAGAAGCCGAGATCCATCCGTTTCGCCATGTCTTCAGCCTTCGGCCGGCGCCACCTCGTCTGCTTCGCGAAAATCGAGTCGTATCGCGGCCGATCCGTCTTCTGCAACTCCTTGAGATTCGTCGGCACCTTGGCGCTCATGTCCGGATCGGACAGAAGCTGATGCCGAGCCTCGTACATCGACAAGAACGAGAACTCCTCGAACTCCGAGAATCCGTCGGTCTCACCCAGGTGATGAAGATGAAGCAGGCGGTCGAGTAGCGAGCGATGCAGGATCCAAGCATCCTGTTCACTTCCAGCTCTCCAGACGGCGTAGATGCTCTGCGTGCAGCTCATGCCTCTGGCAATGAAGTTCCGAGCGACTGTGTCGCGCAGGCCCTGTCCGTGGTTCGCGAAGGACAATAGAACGATGCCCGAATAGACACGGAAGGTCTCGATGGCCTGATGCAGCGCCTCGGACTCGGCCGGCGGCTGGCCGTTCGCTTCTGTCATGACCATTTACTCAGGAGCCTAACGCCGCAGTTCAGCGGCCACGCTCTGCCGCATGTGACTTGGCACCTCATCCATCATGGTCCGCTGCAACTGCTTGTTAGGAGCTACCGCTTCGCCGGGAGATACATGGCATCGCGCGAGGCCTCAAGCAGCTCACTATGCAGCCCCAAAAGCTCAGATGCACCACGTTGCTCCCAACCGTTGACTGCCAAAGCAAGCTGATTGACTACCGAGTTCACGCGCGCATGCGCAGGAAGCTTCGGATTGAGCATCAGCTGCGCCCGCAGAACCAGTGGCACGACCTTCGCTTTCTCAAAGCGAGAGTTCAGCTCAGGGTCAGTGGCAGCAAGTAGATCCGCGACGGTTTCCCGAAACTTCGACTGCCATTCGGTGAACTGTGCGCGATGGAACTCAGCGAAAAGCTGCTGCCTCAAGCGCTCAGATTCTGCGCGCACCGTGTGGCGCGTAACAAGCCACTGAATGACGCCCGCCCCCGCGACGCCTACCAGAGCGATGAATGCAGCTGCGATCTCGTCGGACATACGCCTAACTATGTTTAGGCCGATCCGTATAAGAACCGGATTTGCCAATTTTTATCCGTTTCACACGCCACTTCTGTTCGTGAACAATACGCCATAAGCGACGCGTGTTCAATGAGTTGCGGCTGTGGAACCATTTATCACGGGTTCTTATGCGGATCGGCGTTAGCCCCCATCCTCGAGAAGGTTCACATCTCTAGCCTAGTGGAAACGCCCACCAACCTCCCTGGGACGTTCTTGGGTAGTAAAGGAGAACCGCCTACCATAGAACGCAGACATTGAACGGTCGCTTTTCAATTCGGTCATCGACCGGTTTGGGTCGAGACCTACCGGTCACCGGGCATGTCTTCTGACACTATCTGCCCGATCAAATCCAAGTTGTTACAGATAATCCTGGTGCTCCATCATAATAAATGTTCTCTGTTTGTTCCCCCTTCAGACTGACCGCAAGATGTGCGTTGTACTACAACACACATCTTGGCAAGGGGAGCGTGCCGCTCCCTTTGCATCTCTCTGCATACCGGCTCATTCAGGCATCGAGCCTTCCTGCGCCGGTCGGGTCAGCAGGACCGCTCACCCATGAACCGCCGCCGCTGGCGCTCAGGCGGTGGCAAGCAACTCTCACGGGCTTGCCTGCCCCGTGACGCCATGGGCGCTCACGAGTTAGGGAGGGGGGGAGCCTTCGTGCTCCCCCGCTGCTCCCCCATGACCAACCCTGCGGATTGGATGTGGCCAGTCTCATCACGGTTGGATTGCGACGGGCGAGCTTTCGCGCCCGTGCACTACGATCGGCCTTAATGCCCGACATGACGTGCACCAACCTCACGCGGGTTGCATCGGGCTCAACCTCCAGCGAGTAGCCGAGCCTGGAACCACCTCTCAGCCTATCTGTTCACTTGTTGTAATAATCGAGCTGACGCTTCCCAGGCATGCCTCGCAGCGGGGGGCCACGGCTGGCCTATGGAGATATCCGGATGCCGAGCTTCTTCGGCTGGTTCCCCATAGTCATCACGAAGGTCATCAATGACCTGCAACAATCGCGCGCATTCTTCCGCACCCTCATTGTTGTCATTTGCGCGACCGAAAAGTTTTGCACGGAGCGTCTGCACGGAGCGGGGAACGATCTCAGACATTCCGCTCGATCCGTCCATGGGACGATTGACAACGCATAGCCCTCTTAGTGCTTCTGCAATGGCCGGACTCAGGCTCGTAAAACTGTTGGCCGGGATATCCAGAAAGCGGGCAAGAAAGTCTTCATCCTCGATTTTGCAGACAACCTTTGCAATGCTCTCCATGTGATCCGAGCCGGCAGCAAGTTGCAAGACCCTCGCCTGCAGATCGGCGTGCTTTCCGGCGAGGCCAGCGACCATCATCCCAACATCGCGAACTCTGAAGAGTTCCCCCTCCTTGGGTAATTCGAATAATAGCGCCAGCAATCGGTCGCCTGCATCGGCGCTTCCTATTTCATACACCGCTGAGCACCACGAGTCGACGATGTGATGTTCAATGCAACGATCTTTGAGGATATCAAGTGCCGTCAACGCGTCCGTATCCCCACTAAGGCCAAGAGCTTCAACAATCCTTCGCTCATCGTGATGCTGCCCACGGTAGTCATATGTCAGGAGGCGTTTTACGGCTTCTACCGGCCTTCCGCCAAAGATCATGAGAATCAGAAGTTCCTCCCATATAAACCAGTTTTGGTCGTACTCCCACCGTCGCTCATCGCGACGTGCATCGAGTTGATCCAAATATTTTTCCGCTACATCCCCTGCGACATCGTGTCCGAACAATAGACGGAGCATCATGTGCGTTTTAACGACCTCTAAGGAACCACGCGCGACCACTAGCGCTGTTATGGAAGCTAGATCGTCACCACATCCCATTCTCACAGCCGCATTCGACAGCTCCATCATGAGAGCTAGTACCTCACGCGAATTGTCAGAACGAAGGTCATTGATTATTCCTACGAGTTGTTTCGCCACTGGATCGACAGGTACTGTTGGTTGTCGGCGTCGAAATTCTCGACGCACTGGTACAACCCGCAGATCGAACGACATGTGCTGGCGCGATTTTGCGGCCTCCGTAACTGGATCAGACCGCAGCGTCGCAATTACCCGAGCCGCATCTCCGCCAAACTCGTAGTCGGCAAGAAACTCCCGCAGGACATCGATGACTGCATCTGTCATTTCGAAGCTGATAGCAGAGGCGTCTATGCCCCCTTCATCAGCGTTACGACCTTGAGCTAGACTCAACATGTTCTGCCCATATCGGTAGGCATAACTCAGGCGTGCACCCGACGCGGGATCGGGACTCTGCCCCCTAGCGATTGTGGCACGGAACTCTTCCTTCTCCTGACGCCAGCGCTGGAGATCCGCTGAGAGTAGGCTCCTCAGCGGAACCAAAAGGGTAGTGGAAGGAAACACTGCCATAGCCTCCGCTAAACTATGTAGAACGTACCGTTTACACGTCGCATCATTCACCAATATTGAAGACCACGCTATCAAGCGTTGAACGATTTCATCTCTAAGTTCAGGACGCAGTGGCGCTCTTTCATCATTCACGTCTTTACGAATAGTACGGGCCAACACATCAGCACCCTCGGCGATTTCGAATGGGCTACGCGGTGTCCATGCAAGAATGACCTCGGCAAGTGTGTTCTTATCGGCTTGCGTCAATGCGTCTTGGAGACCACTGCACTTCTCTCCGAGAACCATCCGCTCTCTACCGTTAGCCTCACGTAGCTCAGCATTGAGGCGGAGATTTTCCAAGAATAGAGTCGCAAGACTGTGTCGATCGAGTAATGGCGACAATATGTGATGGTAGCGATAGGGCTCTTTCACCCGGCACGCTTCCATCAATCGTTCCTGGCTAACAGGAACATCATGTCGTATGTACTTCGATGTGCGATATGGAACTCTTTGCCCAGCAAGCACCTTTTCCAGCAGTGCGAGGGAGAGCCGTTCCCCATCAATCTCAGCTATGCGGGCGAGGAAGCTATCCTCGCCGTGATAGTCCGTAAAGTCCATAGCGACAACTTCAGATACGAGGTCGAGCTCGACGTTCTCGCCTAGGGAACGCAGACGCAACGCGAAATCCAATCTTTGCGGCCCAGGTTTGAGTCTCGCAAAAACACGGTGAGCTGCCGCCAAGGCACGGTCGCGCCAAGGCCCCTCCCACAATCCATCGATTTCTCGCGCCCGGACAAGTTCCTCCCATGTTTCTGGAAGCGCTGCGTCAAGGAGCTCCGTTAACTCTTCTCTGAATCCATAGAAAGAGAGCATCCCAGCGACCGGAGCTTGGACCTGAGGCTCCTTACCAGCGATCGCTGCCTCCACTGCCATTGCTGCGCCTTCGATGCCGCTGGAAGCCAACATCGGGAGTAGTTGTTCACGTCCCTTAGCGTTTAGAGTTGCGCACTTTGCCTTCCAATCTTGTCCAAGTATCCGAGGATAGGGAAAGTCGCTTGATTCAAGTGCGTCCGCTACATCACCAGATGGCTCGGCCAACATCACCGCCCAAATTTCTTCCGAAAATTCTTCCTTGCCACAGCGAAGCAAAAATTGCACTAGTCGATGCTTTGCGACTGGGCGCCATGCTTCGATGAATGCGTGCACCGTTGGCCCAATCTCCTGCCATACTTGGGAAGGGGCAACCGCAATCAGATCAGCGGCGAAGCCGGGGTTAATTCCGATGGCGCGCAAAATCAGGTAGGAAGCAGCCACAATGCTGTCGGCATCATGTTGTGATCGTTCAATCGAAAAAAGTATGGCTTCTGTCCACTCTGGACGGTCGATGATTCCCTGATCGAGCCTTCGACGCGCCTCCTCATCTGTAAGCGCCTGCAGTGCAACTTGGCTGACGCCTTCCGATGCATACCATTCGCTGATAAGTTGATGCTGGAACCTGAAACTTGGATCAGCCCCTGTGTGCTCAAGCAGACAGTGATGGTCCCGCAGTGTCTCTAACACCACGCTCGCGTCGGGCATCTTTGACAGAAGTTCTTCTTCCAAAAGTATCTTGGCCTGCCGATTGACGGCACGACGAGCGTCATCGTTGCTTAGTTCTGTCTGCTGTTTTTGCAGCATGTCCACCGATAGCGCCCGCAGGTACTTTGGATGCTGCCATCGTAGAGCCTGACGCAAAGGTGCGGCATGCTGAGGCAATTGCTCGCTGGCGACAATCATTCCTCGGATCAGACTTTCCCGCGTCGTAGGTGTCGCATCTACTAACCGCGTTTGACAAAAGGCAGCCAAGAAGAAGGGCGTACGCACCAACTCCCGGAGCTGCCTTGATTGGCGAAGCTCCGCTAGAGCTCGGGAGCCACGTGTGCCCAATCGATGCTCAATGATTGTCCGAACCTGACTTGGGGAAAGCTTTTGGAGTGAGAGCAAGCGGAAATTGCCCTTGAAGGGTGCCGGAGCAAGGGGTCTGCTACCTATCACCAGACCAGAAAAGGGATGTTTTCTTGAATAGATATCAAGGATCGTTCCTACAGTCGCACGCTCGGAATCACTCAGCTCGTTCCAGCCGTCGCAGAATAACGTCAAGATTCCAGATCGCGCCAGAGCCTTCCACGCGCTTTCCGAGACATGGCCGGTAGCTTCAAGGCGTGCGACGTGCCCAATCAGATCGTCTCCTGTATTGGAAACTTCCTTCAGCCGGATATAGACACCAATGCGTTCGTGGTGGGATGAACAATATTCGCGAGCCCATTCGAGCAACGTAGTCGTCTTTCCGCCACCAGGCTCCGCCTGGAGCACTGCTTTCAATCCTTGCTTTAGACGATCGAACAGCTCGACGCGTGTCGTTGCAGGGGTGCTTGCACATCCGACCACCGCAAAGCTGATAGGAGGCGTAAAAGTGGGCTTGCTGACCTCATTGGAGAATCGTTCGATGATCTGTCTTGCAGCGGTGATCGAGAGTTCGAGATCAGCAACCCGCTGCTCGATTTCCGCAGCGCGCGGCTCAGCCTCTCGGGCAAAGCGACTTTGCGGGAAAGTACCGACAAATTGCCGGTATGCATCGGCGTTGTTTGCCTCCTCGGCACGTAACCATGCCGCGAGTTCAGATGACTCAGGAGGTGTTCGTGCTCCACAAAAGGTCGCAATACGGCCAGCTAAACGATCAAGAGCCGGATCGTCTACGCTATTATTCCAGTTAGAGAGGTCTTCTTCATTTCTAAGTTCGTGTAGCCAGGGTCGCGGCCCGTTCTGCATTCTCACAGGCAGTAGAATGTTCTTCCGTCTTCCTTGCTCTGCCTCTGCGGTTATTACCTCTGAAAGATAGATTCCATCTGGCCCAACAGACTGCGGGGTCCATAACACGACGACACACCCCGCAGCATCAAGGGCACGCTTGATGCACGTTATCCAGTTCTCGCCGGTCTCAATCCGGCTATCCCACCAAACCGTGAATCCGCGTTCTTGAAGCGTGCGCACTAAAGGCCGCACCAGCGGTCGATCTTCGCGCTTATAAGAAATAAAGATATCTGCCATCGCCAGGTGCGGAAGTTCGGTGCCGAGATCGCAAAGCCAAAAGCGGTCCTCAATCCTGTCGCATTAACAATGTTTAGACAGACTGTATAATCCCGTTACGGCAGATTGTCCATTACTGCCTAAACCGGCTGACACGCACCGATCGCCAGCCCTAACCCATTGCAGAGGGACAAGTTCCGCTCCACTACCGCGATGAGATCGTCGTCATATGCGGATCGGCATAAGTCTCCCCTCTGATAGCGGTCAGTCATGTACTTCTGCTTTGGGTCGTGATTTCCCTGTCAGAGCATCAGGCAAGTGTCGGCCAAGAGAGGAAGTTCGGTGGCGAGATCGTACGGCCATAAAGCCGCCCTCAGCTCTGTCGCATTAACGACCCCGGCTCACTTGCAACTGAGGGGATACAAGCCGACCCACCCTGGGCGGCTGCCGAGAGATCGCGCCAGGGCCATCATGTGGCTGCTTCGTTGCGGACTGTCATAAAGGGTAGCGCCATCACGTACGGGACATCTTCGCCCCGACTGCCGTGAAGGAAGAGGACGCCTTTGTCGAGTGGCCCTGCGCCGCTGGCGCTCATTAAGGCCCTGATCTTGGGGGTTGCCTCGGAGATCACGCTCGGCAGGTTCCCGAGATCCTCGTGCGTAACCACAAGCTGCAGCGTCCGCTCGTGGTCAAGCTGCTCAAGGGCAATCACTGCGCCGTGTGTGTTAGGACCAAAGACAACCGGGGCCTGTCCAAGAACAATGCACACGGAGACAACGACCATGAGGATGGGACTCTCCCCGGGCTCTACGAAGAGTACTGACCTTGGCCATGACCGACGGTCATTCGCACTCAAGTAGAGGCTGCCTCGAGGGACCGCGATCTGAAAACCGATCTCAATACGCTTCTCCGGAGTGAAGGTCGGTCTCCACTTCTTCCATGCGCGATCCTCACCCGGCGTGACGAGGTGGGCGTTGGCGATCTGCGCCTCTTTGGTAAGGCCGAATCGCCAGGTCCCCGATGCGTGGAGGCTTGCCTTTAACTGTTGGAAATTGTCGCGGCACGCCACATACACGTCGAGGCCGCGCTTCCAGACCTTCCAGGAGTTGCTGCTCGCGCCATGGGGCGTACCTACTGCGACGCGAAAGGGTTGCTTACGCAGCGGGAGCGCTGTGCTCGGTGGATCAACCCACACCTGCACGGGTCGTGTCACGACAGCCTCTCCCTCTCGGTCACTCTGGCGTCGACAGCGTTGGTCAAACTGGAAGCCTAACGGCCAGGCGGATGACCATCCGCCGGGCAAGTGAGACGACGCGAAGCATCGTCCGAACGTTGCGGCTGACCGGCGCGCGGAAGGAGGCGAGGCCGGTTGAACCGCGGGTTAGCCGGCGGAATTGAACCGCCAGACGTGGTATCCAACAGAGACAATGCACATCGCGAATCCAATCGCGCCCGCCCAATAAATGTGAACTTGGCAGTGGAACAAGTTGTAAGAGAGGCGATCAGACTGCATTTCATTAATGCTAGATTTGTTCGACTCCGGAAGTTGCTCAATTATCTCCGGAATCCCATAGACGAGATACACTGCCCAAAAGATCGAATAACAAAGAATAACAATACCCAAGAAAGTTGAGACGGCAAATATCGACGCAATCCAATCACTAACGTTTACATGCCCTTTCGCGAATGCGAGAGTTGCACCTATAGTCCCAGTCTCCAGCGTGACAAGCCATTTTGTCCAATCAGCTAGTATCTTAAGCGCTTCCTTTTGCTCCAGCTTGTTGCTCGACATTGCCTGCATCACTCCCCCCCCGATAATTCGCATGGTGCATAATACCCAGGTTCAGCGGCAGGCCCTGCAGCGAACCGTCCACTGCAACCAGTTGTTCAGCGCTGTCGGATACACGCCTGGGGCGTCCATCAATTTTCCTATTGATGAGGCTGGCAAGGATCACCGGCTCATTCGCTCAACTTTCTGGCCATCATCTTAGCTACGTCGCGGACCGTTTCGGCTGAGCCTAGCTCTTCGGCCGACAGCGTGACGTTGAAGTCGCGGAAATGTCGGGAAAGCCGTCGACTAGCAAAGAGCCTTCCGGACTTATCGTCCGGCTTGATGATCTCTGTCAACACTGTGTCGGCCGAAATCTTGCCCGTGTCGGGGCCAGCGAGTTCGGAGAGTGTCTTCTTCAGACGGAAGTAAACCTGCTGCTTGCTCGGTTTCTGCGCTTGTTCCTTGGCGAGTCCGCTGATCGCAATCCGACTCCTCAGGCTTTGGTCGAATTGTGCACCGAGCTTGCGCGCAAGCTCGCGCGTCACGTCTCCGCCGAGCAGACGTAGATCGCGCCATTCCGCTTGTGTGGGCAGTTGCTGAGCAGCGGCGCGTGCCATCAAGGTATTCATCGCCGCACGAACTGTATGCGGCGAAACTCCGATCCTGCGCACCAGATCGTCTACGGCGAAATCCTCATCACTGCGCTCGGCGGCGGCGATCGCGTCGACCACCGCCAGCTCCACCCAGCTTGGTTCCGCAGCCATGGCCGTGGACGCGTCGGTGGTGACGATTTCGGTCGCGCCGGGTTCAAAATGCGCGGCGATACGCGTGCCGACCGGCAGGGCGATCGGTTCCCAGGTCGTCCACACTGTATCGCCGTAGAGATTGTCCGATACCGCATCCAGCAGTGACCCCTCAGGTAACAGCGCGGGGTCGGTGACGGCGGCGCGCAGCAGCACTTCGGCACCGCAGCGGAACAGCGGCACGCGCTCGATCGGATCGAGGTTCGACGGTTCGACCCAGTCCTTCGCTAGCAGCCGAAGCGCGACGACATCGGCGGATGCGGGCATCAGCGCATGCAAGTTGTCCAGCACCGTGCGGATCAGACTGGGATCGGGTTTGACTTGCAGGTTGTTCTCTTGCCGCTCGCGGCAGTAATGCAGCAGCATCAGATATGCGCCGAGCAGGCCGAGAATCGGATTCTGGAACTTGCTGTTTAGGAAGGAGTCGACCAGCTGCCGCGCCACTGACGGCGTGTCGTTCTGCAAGGCGAGCAGGCCGGCATCCATATCCAGCGCCGCACGCACATCTTCGGCGTTGCCATCGAACGGGCTGCGATGACGGCGCGAGGCGAGCTCATGCTCGGCCACCATGGTCAGACGCATGTCTTCCCACAACAAGCGACGGCGGTGCATAACGAACAACTGCGTCTGCCAGCCGCGCATCAGCGGCACTGGCACCTGCCTCGGACGTCCGCCGCGGTCTTCGAGAATCAGCAGGCCGTGCGAGAGCCGTGAGCTATAGGCGGACCAACCCACATCGTTGTCACGTTTGACGTCGGCGTCGAAGTTCGACAAGGTGCGGCCGTCAGGTGTGCGCAGCGACAAGCCCACAAACTGGTCTTCCCCAGCATAGGCGTCGCGATTCGGCGCGCGAGCGAAAAGCAGCAGCCCGGCTTCGATGGCGCCGTTCCACGCCTGGTCCGGCGCGGTCTGTTTATGGCTCACTTCCCAGGCCGGGTAGGTATAGTACTCGTGCGTGGTCTCGGCGCCCGGGATCGTCGCCGCCGAAAACACCGCCGGCATCCGAGCTTTGACCGTCTTAGCATCGTCGAGACGAACCACGGTTTCTGCGAACGAGCCGCTGCGTGTGCTGCGCACGGTGTACAGGCCGCGAGGCAAATCCAATTCCAATCGCGACTGATCGTCGGCGCAACGCCCGACGATACCGCCTTCGGCATCAACCACCAGCACGCCGAGGCCAGGCTCCGGCGCATCGACAACGAGACGATGCAGCGGACGACCGTCGTGGTATTCAGAACTCGACATGGAGTTCCTCCTTTTCGTCGCCCTGGACGCGGATCGTCTTCTCGGCGCCGGTCGGCAGGTAGCGCAGCAGCAACATCGTGCGACCGCTAACCGGGATGCGCCAGGGGCCGGTGGCGACATCGCCGCGCTTGAGTTCACGCAGCTGCCCGTCTTCGAGCACCGCCTCGCCGTTCGCAAACGATTTGAACACGATATACACCGCAAACCCCGGCGCTTGTGCCGACGGTTTGGCATGGCCGAACAGCGGATCGCCTTGCGACTCCAAGCCGTTGACCACTTCGGATTTCTGGATATGATTGCTCGCCTTCGCGATCAAGGGCGTGTTGACTTCGAGGTATTGCTTGAGCTTCGACGCGCGCACGCCGCCGCTCGGTTCCGCCGCCGCGCCCTTGAGCGCATCCATCAGCGCGCGGGTGAAATGCCCGCGCACGTCGCTGTCGCCGTCTGTCTGGCCGGTGTCAGCCTCGAAGGCCGCGTTCATGAATTCGGTGGCGTAGCCGATAAAGCTGCGGCAGGACGGCGCGTCGTCGCCAGGGGTCGGCAGTTCAATCGTCGGCGACAGCGCCGTGGAACGCACTTCGCGCACGCGGCAGCAATCGAGCAGAAAGATCACTTCGCGGAAATAGCCGCAACCCATCACCAGTTTCAGATAGCCCATGGAATCCAGGGCCATCGCCCGCCGCAGTTTCGACCACGAAGCCAGGCAGAGATCGACGCCGATATTGCTGCGGCCGAGGCCGTGGCCACTGAAATATAGGTACAGGCGTTTGTCGCCACCTTGGCCGCGTGCCTTCGACAACAGTTGCTCCAGTGCATCGTCGATGTCGTCGTGAATCGGACGGACGGGATCTTCTTTCGAGAGCACCAATTCCGCGTTCGCGGCCGGCACGCCGCCGCCTTCGGGATCGATCAGCCAGCCGTGGAAGTCCTCGGCGTCCTTGCGCGCGCCCTTGAGCGGTCGGAACTTCGGATAGTGGTCGATACCGATGACGAGTGCGTAATGGCCAGCGTGTTCGAGCATGACTCAGACCCGCAGTAGTTCCGTGAGGCTTTCGCGCGTCGGCCCGTCGTCGTCGAACCCGCCGTGCGAATGGGAGGCCGTCCTGCGCCCGACTATTGCGCCGGGATTGAGCACGGTGCTGTCGGACAAGACCAAACGATGGTGCGCACTCATGTATGCAGCCCAGTCCGCTGCTGGGCCACTCTTGAAAGCGCCTTTGCCGCTGGCGTGGCGCGCCATGCCCATGATCGGCGCATCGACTTCATCCGGCTCCAGCACCCCGGAGATGAAATACAAAAGCGATCGCGTGTAGACGCCGGGTACCAGCGAGTCCTCTCGTTCGTATTCATCGGCCATCGTGTAGCAACGGAATTGTTTGCAGCGATTGGCATGGCGTGCGAGCTCGGCAACACCGAGTTCCGACCGTCCGGCCGGGGCGAGGAAGGCAATGGTGTTCACGCGCAAGGCGACGCCTCGCGCAGCCGCGGCGCGCAGCATTGCGCAAATCGCAATGCTTCCGGCGCTGTGACCGACCAGGTCGATGCGGAAGGCCGGCTGCGCTGTCTGCAGCGCAGCCAATTTCTCCAGCACGTAGCTGCCCACCCGGCGTTCGTCGCCGCTGAGGCCGTCGTTCGGCAACCACATTGCCGCAGCCTTGTCCTTCATCCGGCCCCAGACCCAGGCGCCGAGATCTGCCAGATACAGCTCGCGCAGCAACTCTTCAACGACGGTCGGATAGAAGCCGTGGTCGCGGCCGCGAATATGCCGGCGGATCACCCGATAGGCCACTGCGGCAAGCAATTTTGCCAGCTTCAGGCCCTCGATCAGCCCTCTCGACTGGGCGTCGACGGTGCGCCCAGCCAACGCTTCGACTTCCGCGACCACGACCTCGTCGCCGGCCACATCTTCCTGAAATTCTGCCTGCAATTCCGATTTCAGCCTATACAGATCGGCTTCGTTCACCGCCACGCTGCCGCGCGCCGCCGCACCTTTACCGGTGGCGCGGTCGTCGTAGCTCTCGAAAGGCTTGGCTTTAGCCAGTTCATTTTTGATCTCCGCCATCGGGATCGACACGCCTGCCCCGCGGCCCCCGAAACCTCCGAAGCGCTGCGCAGCCCGGCGTAGCAGCCACTTCAGCAGCTTCTGATAAAGAGCGGTTTCGTGGATTTTCAGCAGATTGTCTCGGAAGGTTTCCATCAGCCCAGTTTCCCAGACGAAAGTCAGCGGCACTGCTCCCGCGGCTTTGTACACCGGCACCATCTTCATCGCCACATCAACGCCCGCAGCCTCATTCACCAGCCCACCATGGAAATGCACCGCCAACGATTGCGCGCCGGTGACCTGTAGATGCTGGAACAACGCGTCGATTTGCGTCGCGTAAGTGACATGATCGCCGCTGCTCTCGAATGTGCCACCGGGTCCCACATTCACGAAGTTAATCATCCTAGATCCTCTCGTTGTTCTGTTAGTTAGGATGACACAATGTGCCACCTGCAGTACCGAACAATGTTTAGGCCGATCCTCATGAAAGCCGGGCTAGCCAAATTCTGTTCGTGAAGAATACGCCCTGCTCGTTGTCGTTTCAATGAGTTGGGACGGTGGTGAATAGAGAGAAGTGACCGAGGGGCAGGTTCAACTGACCTGTGGTGGGCAATGACCGACCGGTTATTGCACAGACTGTCGGAATCTCCACAAGACCTTAAGGATTGCCCATCCGTAGAGCCGGTGAGATGGGAAATGTGCTTTCCTTAAAATGAACAATAAATGACTATTCTTCGACCGTCAGCATTCGGCCAGAAGCGGTCATTCGGTATCCAGTCGGTATTTTCGAAATTTGGCGCCATCGTGCTCAATCTCATCGACGAACTTTGCGCCGAGCCTCGCAAGTGCCCCTAGATTTTTGCGCGATGGTGGCAAAAGGAATGTCACGAAGGGAATTCGTTTATCGGCCACCGCAAACTCAATGGCCTTCTTTGAAATAAGCGTGCCAAGCCCAAAACTTTCCGGTTTAAGCACCAATCCATAATCCCACTCATCGCCTTCTTTCTGAAAGCCGCCCCATCCGACATAGCTGTCATTACAACGTATTGCCCAATGCCCAAGCCCATCGCGACGCCAGCACTCCTCTTTTGCTGCAATGAAATTGGTGACAGCGTCGTGATCCCATTTGAATGTGAGGAGCGGCATGTGCTCAGCAACACGAGGGTCTGACATATGCGCAATAATCTCGTCCGGCGAGATATCTGGCAGTCGTGCGAAGGTGACGTGACGTTCAGGCGAATTGGCCATTATTTGGTTGCCCCAGCGAATGTTCAATCTGCCATACGCACAAGTCTGCTCTCGACAATCAAGTGGGCAAAACACCGCCAGAACTCACGTTCGAGTGTTTAGAACCTCGCATCGAATGCCTTGATTGGCCAAGATGCAGTCATGATGCCTCGCCGAATTAATAGATCCTGAGCCTAGCAAGGCCGATCATGCATCACGGGGAATTGCGGGGATTGGAACTCCACACGTGGCTGGCAAATTGTGAGTCAAGCGGGGTCTTTGCTACATGATTCACATAATTACTCATGATCTTGAGAGCCAAGATCGTGATGATCTCCAAGAGGTGACGCTCGGTGTACCCCGCCTTCGCATAGTATTCAAAGTCCTGCTTAGGTACCCATCCGCGATGATACAGAATTGAGAGAACGAGCGTTCGTAACGCATTCAGTTTCCTATCCGACAAGGGTTTCTGCGCTCGTAACTCCTTGAGGACCTCCTCAGGCACACCCACCTTCTGAGCGAGAATCGAATGATCTGCCACACAGTAGGCACAGTCGGTCGTGACACTGATTGTCAATGCGACGACCAGCCGTTCGATAGCCGTCAGCACACTGTGTTGAAGGGCTTCATTGACATCTACATAGGCGTCAAGTGCGACCGGTGACTCTGCCAGAATTCCATAGAAATTCGGCATGAACCCGTATTTCTTTTCGATCTGTTCCAGGGCGGCCCACGACTTGTGTGGAGCGGTAGCTGTGGTGTGAATGCAAAATTTCATGTACCACCTTCAGGTTCTACGATCTGTATACCACTCTTCCTGATATTATCTGGATGCTTTCAAAAGCGCCGTCAGCCTTCCGCTTAACACGTGTTTCCGAACGGCGCCGACGATTCGCTCAATTTCCTGCCCGTCGCGGAAAACGATGCGAGTCGGAATGGACTGCACCTGGTACCGGGCTGCCAAGTCGGAGTGTTCGTCCACGTTGACTTTTCCGACCATGAGTCGTCCCGCGAAATCTGACGCGATCTCTGGGAGGACAGGGTTCATTACCTGGCAGAGTCCACACCACTCTGCCCAAAAATCCACAAGGGACGGCCTCTTGTTCCGCAAAACCAGCGCCGAGAAATTCTCTTCAGAAAGAATCACGGCACTATGAGGTTGTGCTGTCATGACAATCTCCGCTTGTGCGATTATTCCGCCCATGGCAGCAAGACAAAATTGCCTTTGACTTGATTCGCCGCGATGAGCCTGTGGGCCTCAGCTGCTTGGTTAAGGGGAAACGTGCGATCGAGGGCTGGTCTAATCCGACCCGCGCGAACCTGCTCCAACCCCCATTGCAGATCCTCCGGGTCGGCGAAGATCGTTCCCCGCAACTGTTTCTGCGTGAAGAAGAGCTCCCGGACGTTGATCTGAGCATGTTCGCCACCCATGAAGCCGTAGAGCACGACGATGCCGAGAGGTCTGACCGCGTCGATGGTCTTGATCAGTTCGCTTCCTCCCACATTGTCGATGGCGACGTCGACGCCCTTCCCATCCGTCCAGGCCTTCACTCGCTCGGCGAGGTTCTCTGTTCTGGTGTTAATCACCAAGTCTGCTCCCTGTGCTTTCACGAACTCGCCCTTTTCATCGCTCCGAACTGTCGCGGCGACTCTGGCTCCCAACGCCTTCGCAACCTGAATGTGCATGTGTCCGGACCCGGACGCGCCCGCTGTGACGAGGACGGTCTGTCCCGCTTTGACCTCGCCCACTTGCTTGACCGCACGGACCGACGTACCGAGCACGACAGGAAGGGTGGCGATCTCAGCAGGGGACAAGCCCGTATCGTTTCGTACGACCCACCGAGCCGGGATCTCCATGTACTGGGCATACGATCCCCACACATGCACTCCCGGGACGACGAAGCTGGGGGAGATGGCCAGAGGGCGGTTGTGATCATCTTCCTCTCGTAGAGTAAATCCTGCTGCGGGAATCACGCGATCCCCGACGTGGACGCCCGTCACCTCTTCACCCAACTCCACTATTTCGCCAACGGCGTCGACGCCCAGGATATGGGGAAGTGGAAGGTTCGGCATGACTGAGCTTTGCGAAGATAATGATCCAGTCGATTGATACCGGCGGCTAACACTTTGATGAGCACGTGCCTGGGCTTGGGCCTCGGGGTGGAGACTTCCTCGTAACGCAAGACATCCGGGTCACCAAACCTGCGAAGGACCACCACTTTCATGGTGACCGCTGGGTGAATCAGAACGGCTTGCTTGTGAGGGGTGCGTTCTTGAGTTGTCGCGATCATCGCTGCGCTCCTTTCGAAAGTGTTCACGGTTGCGCTGGTGTTGTTGTCGACTTCCTTCATTCAGGGGTTGTGATAGAACCGTTCGTGGATGATCTTGCCGACTTGCCATTTCGCCACGACAACCTGTTCAACGTGCACGGGTGTGCCGTCGGTGGCGATCCAGTCCATCACGGTTTCGTAAAAGGTCACGTTGTCGCCGACGCCATGGGCAGTGACTTTGAAGACCCGCCATTCCTTTACGGTGCTCAGAAACTGCCGTTCACGTTCCAGGTTGGCTTGCCGTCCGATCGTAGGCGGCGCGCTGTTCTCCTGCATCACCGCATCCTCGGCGTAGAATTCATTGATCGCATCAAGAATGCGACCGGCCTGGATATAGGCGAGCAAGTCTTGAAGCCTGTCTTGGGGAGTGACAATCGGTGATGTACTCATGGTTGATCTCCTTTTGTTAGTTCATAAATGAACAAGCCCATTGACTGATCGCGATGGGGACATCGGCCCCCATCTCGTGGACCCCAGCAATAAGACACCCGAGGCGGAGCTTGAAGTGATTCCCGAGTCGGAAATGCAACGACTCGAAAAGGAAAACATTGTGGCTGCGCTTGAACACTCGAACTGGAAGATCTATGACCCGACTGGTGCGGCCAAGCAGCTCGGAGTCAAACCCACCACGCTGCTCTCCCGCATGAAAAAATGGCCATCCGGAGGCCTCCAGGGCAATCAGCTTAGTACGGTAAAGAACCTACCTCGACTGGCGGGCTCAGAACTTTCCGATTGAATCCCAGATACAATCGGTACATCCCCTCTCCCCGCTTCCATTCCTGCGTTGAATTGTCCCCGGCGAGGTCGTAGGTTCCAGGATCAGATTCAGAGGGGAACAACGCCGTCATTCCAGCCCACAGGACACATCCCCGTTAAAGCTGTCTACAGCCCGATTGTTTGCTTGCCATCGTTTGATGAGGCATCGTTCATACTCCTTCGGGCTTCGGTAGCGGTGAGTCACAGCCTGGCGCCCCTTGACCCACCCAGCGGTACCGCTTTCTTCGATCAACACTCCTGTAGCCTGAAGGTCTTGATGTAACACCTCCATGAGCATGGCAGTTGATCTTAAGATCAAGGCGTCTCGCTGTGCCTGAGTCACGGGCTCCCCCGTGAGCTGGATAGTTATGATCGGCATACAAGCTCCTTCATCGCGTGGTGACGGATTGTAAACAGCTAGCGCGTCACCACCAGGCCCATCATCTCCGGGTGATACTCGCAAAAATAGGGGAATGTGCCCCCATCAGTTACGACCATCTCCCACGACTGTCCTTCCTCCAACGTATGCGCCGGCCATGTTCCGCCCTCAGCGGTGACCGAATGGGGCACGACGTCTCGGTTGATCCATACGATGGTATCTCCCGGAGCCACGATCGTGTCTTCCGGCTGAAAACTAAACTCCTCAATCTCGACAACATGTCTCTGGGGGCGGGGGGCCGTATCCGGTACAACAGCAGGAACGGCCTCCCCGCGTACGACCAGAAACATGATCAGGATGACAACGATCTGAAACATGGGTCGCATCCCTTCTCCAGTTACATGACCTTCTGATTCATCGAGGCCGCGTGACCTTCATGAACCTTGAACGTCTGCAACGCTGATGTGAGGAGCGCCTTCAACTCGGAATTCTTGGCACTTGGAATAAGGCCGTTCTCCACAGCGCCATTCACGAACTTGTGGTACTCGAGCTCGTTGGCCGCATACCGTTTGGCGAAGGCCTCTCCTCGGAGGTTGGAGAGTTCGTTCCGAATCTCATTCGCCTGCTGGGACAACTGCTGACTCGTCGCGTTGTCTTGCGGCGTGATCTGCAGTTTGCTGACGAGGGCCAGCGCCTTGTTATTCACCGCGGTGTGGTCCCGAACCATCAGTTCGGCGAATTGTCGCACTTCCGGATCATCCGACAACGCCAACGCCAGATGGGCGTAGCGAATATCGATGTTGCCGGCGGTGTAGGCAATGTGGGCGATCTCGAGATCGTTCGGCCCCTTCGCTTGCTGGGCCGTCGCCTGGTTGGTAGTCGCCATGTACCCCACCAGGACTGCGCTTGCCAAGGTTAAATATGTGAATGTGAGGGTAAGCTTTTTCATGATACTGCTCCTTTTAAGTGTGACGTTGAATGACTAATCCCCATCGCCGTCATTGGCGATTGAGGGAACCCATCCTGACTGAACCATCCTGTCGCCGAGAGATTCCCCTCGGCAGTGGTTCTTGCTAGCAGGCTGTTGACAAACCCGCTCCTCCTCCCGCCGCAGGTGTGATAAGAGAAGTCTCCATCAGGAGGGCCGCCACTATGATGGGCACAGCCGATCCCCAGCCGTCGATGTTCTACCACAT
>Ga0315912_10000309_pt1 | contig 98561 bp, 86 predicted proteins | sample VfabasoilMG_FD_204469 | JGI IMG/M metagenome (GOLD analysis project Ga0315912, IMG submission 204469) | Garden soil microbial communities collected in Santa Monica, California, United States - V. faba soil | ecosystem: Environmental > Terrestrial > Soil > Garden | place: USA: California... | reverse complement strand
GGCGGCGGCCTCGGGAGCAGGGAAGCTCTTGAGCTCGCCGCCGCCGTGCTTCGCGAGAGCGGCGGCATCGCCAGGCTCGGCGACGCCTCGCTCGCGCTGCGGCAGCCCGGGCTCGGCGGGGCACGGATCGCAAGGATTCACGCGGCGGTCGAGCTCGGCCGGCGCTGTCTTGCGGGCCCTGCCGATCGCCGGCGCACCTTTGCCAATCCGGCCGATGCAGCCCGCTGCTTCCGGGCGCGGCTCGGCGACCTCGGCCACGAGGTGTTCAGCTGCCTGTTTCTCGACACCCGGCACCGGATGATCCGTTACGAGGCCCTGTTCCGCGGCACGATCGACGGCGCCGCGGTCTATCCGCGGGAGATCGTCAAGCAGGCCCTGAGCCTCAACGCGGCCGCCGTCATCCTGGGCCACAATCACCCCTCGGGAGACTGCGAGCCCAGCGAGGCGGACCGCAGCATCACGGTGCGGGTCTCGAAGGCCCTCGCGCTCGTCGACATCCGCCTGCTCGACCACCTCGTCGTCAGCCGCGAAGGGCATGTTTCGCTGGCCGAACGGGGCTGGATCTAGGCTGGGGCCTTCGGTATAGTCGCGGGCCCTGATTCCAGCTTCGGTCCACGGGTCATGTCGAGAGTCTGCCAGGTCACCGGCAAGAAGCCGCAGTACGGAAACAACGTGTCCCACGCCAACCGGCGCACGCACCGGCGTTTCCTCCCGAATCTGCACACGCACCGTTTCTGGCTCGAGGACGAGAAGCGCTTCGTCAAGTTGCGCGTGTCCCAGCAGGGGCTGCGTACCATCGACAAGCTGGGCATCGAGAAAGTCCTGGAACAGATCCGCTCGCGCGGCGAGAGCATCTAGCCATGGCCTCGAAGCGCGACAAGATCAGACTGATGTCTTCGGCCGGAACCGGCCACTACTACACCACGACCAAGAACCGGCGCCTGCATCCGGAAAAGTTGGAAACGACGAAATTCGATCCGAAGGCCCGGAAACACGTCGTCTACAAAGAGACGAAGATCAAATAGCCTGCGGGCTCGGCTGGAACGAGCGCAGGTAGCTCACGAAGTCCTGGAGATACTGGTTGCCGCTTTCCTCGGCACGCCGGCACCACTGACTGAAATCCTCGAGCAGCCTCTCGTTGCTCGTATGCGCGCCTTCCCATAGCTTCTTGAGCTCGCTGCGGAACTGCAGCACGAGCTCGAATGCGGGCAGCTGCTCGCGAAGCTCGCTCAACTTCAAGCGATCGGACTCGTCGAGCTGTGACGGCTGCCGGGTCAGCCAGCGGCGAACGTTCGGCAGCAGCGCGCGCGCATTATTGCCGAGCGCCTCGTACTCGCGGCGCAGCACGGGCAGCGTGACAGTGTGCATGTAGGCGCGCAGCACGTGCATGCGATGAATCAGGATCGAGCGCAGGGCCTCGAGGTCAGGCGCGGCGGCAGCGCCGGCCTTGGGTTCGATCGCCAGGGTCGGCTCGTTCGCGACGCGGCGGATCCTCGCGAGCCCAAGCGCCGCGAAGACTTTCAGATGCAACCACCCAATGTCGATCTCGCCGGGTCGCACGGAGAACCTGGCCGAGGTCGGGAATGCATGATGATTGTTGTGGAGCTCCTCGCCGCCGATGAGCACCCCTATGGGCCAGAGGTTGGTCGAAGCATCGTTGGTCTCGAAGTTTCGATAGCCCCGCGCGTGACCGACGCCATTGATGATGCCCGCCGCGAGAAACGGCATCGAGGCGAGCTGGAAAGCGACCATGACCAGCCCCAAAGCGCCGAACAAGAGCACGTCGAAGATCACGAGCAACGCGATGCCCGTGTAGTCGTGCGGCTCATAGACGTTGCGCTCGAGCCAGTCGTCGGGCGTGCCCTTGCCGTATTTCTCGAGCGTCTCGGCCTTGCGCGCCTCCTTGATATAGAGCTCAGCGCCCTCGAGCACGACGGTCTTGAGACCGAATACGACGGGGCTGTGGGGGTCGCCCTCGCGTTCGCAGAGCGCGTGATGCTTGCGGTGAACCGCCACCCACTGCTTGGTCGGAGCGCCTGTGTTGATCCAGACCCAGAACCGGAAGAAGTGGCGCAATGCGGGATGCAGATCGATCGAGCGGTGCGCCTGCTCGCGATGAAAATAGATCGTGATCGTGATCATCGTCACGTGGAGCCAGACCAGAGCCCAGACGACATAGCCCCACCAGGGCAGGTCGAGCAGGCCGTAGAGATGCGTATTGAGAAAGTCGAGCATCGGTTCCTTGAGGCCAGGACAGCCAATCGCGAACGCGGGCCATTATGGCGGATCGACCCGCGCGACTCCAAGGCATTAAGCTGGCTCTGCATGCCAGAGCTGCCAGAAGTCGAAACGACGCGCCGCGGCCTCGCCCCGCTCGTCACAGCACACCGGATTGCGCGGCTGACCGTCCGTGAACGGCGTCTCAGATGGCCGATTGCGCGCGATCTCAACGGCAGGCTCGCGGGCCGCGAGGTCGTCGCGCTCAATCGGCGGGGAAAGTATCTGCTGTTCGAGCTCGATCGCGGCTGCCTGCTGCTGCATCTCGGGATGTCAGGCAGCCTGCGCTATCTGCCGGGGACGGTGCCGGTCAGGACGCACGATCATTTCGACATCGAGCTCGAGGGCGGCGCCATGCTGCGCTACAACGACCCGCGGCGCTTCGGCAGCCTGCACTTCACGACCGCACCCGAGCGCCATCCGCTGCTCCGCGATCTCGGTCCGGAGCCGTTCGCCGATGCGTTCACCGGCGAGTATCTCTGGCGCCTCTGCCGCGGCCGACGAACCGCGATCAAGACGCTGATCATGAACGGCCACGTCGTCGTCGGCGTCGGCAATATCTATGCGAACGAGGCGCTCTACCGGGCCGGCATTCACCCCGCGCGTCCGGCGGCGCGCATCTCGCAAGAGCGACTCGAGCGACTCAGCACCGAGATCCGCAACGTGCTCGAGGATGCGTTGCGCTCTGGCGGCACAACCCTCAGGGATTTCGTCGGCGGCGACGGCCAGCCCGGATACTTCCGCCAGTCGCTCGCAGTCTACGAACGGGACGGCCAGCCTTGCGGGGCCTGCGGCACGGCGATCCGTCGTCGAGTGCTGGGCCAGCGCGCGAGCTACTACTGCCCGCACTGCCAGCGCTGAAATGCGGCCGCCGCCAGCGCTGAACCGTGCCCGCTGTCAACGCTGAACGTCCCGCGCTACTCGCGCTGACCGAAGCAGGCCACCGCAAAGGGGTGTGCGAAGGCGAGTTCCGCAGCGCGCCTACCCGGCGCGCGAGGACTGTCTGAGCCAGCGCACACCCCTTTGCGGTGGCCTGCTTCAGTCCCCGAGCGCAACGCCTTCACGGCGAGGATCAACGCCGCCGTACAGCACGCGCCCGTCGTCCGAGTACTCGATGACAATGCCGTGCAGCCCGCTGTTGAGATTGACGACACGGACCTCGTGTCCGAGCGCCCGCAGCGGCTCGGCGTATTGCGCCAGATCCGTTCCTTCCTCGAGCTCGAGCGGCCCGCCGCGCGAAAGAAAATGCGGCGCGGCGACGGCATCCTGGATGTTGAGATCCCAGTCGACGACCGAGACGATCGCCTGGGCGACGAAGCCGATGATGCGCGTGCCGCCCGGCGAACCGATGAGGACCGTCAACCTGCCGTCCTCGTCAAAGATCATGCTCGGCGACATGCTCGACAGCGGCCGCTTGCCGCCCTCGGCGCGGTTGGCCACCGGCCTGCCGTCGACTTCGGGCGTGAACGAGAAATCGGTCAGCTGGTTGTTGAGCACAAAGCCGCCGACCATGAGCTGGCTGCCGAAGGCGCCCTGCACGCTCGTCGTCATCGACACGGCATCGCCGAAGCCGTCGACGATCGAGAAATGGCTCGTCGAGCTCATCTCGTTGGGCGGACTCGGCGCGAGAAACGCGGCCTGGGCCATGACGGGAACTCCAGCCGACACCTCGCCGATCGCGCGCGAAGGATCGATGAGCGCCGAGCGCATGCGCACGTAGGACGGATCGAGCAGTCCAGCGACAGGCACGTCGACGAATTCGGGATCAGCGAGGTAGAGATCGCGGTCGGCGAAGGCGAGCGCGCCGGCCTCGCCAACGAGATGAATCGACGCGACGCGATCGTCGCCGAGCGCCGGCAGGTCGAACCGTTCGAGCATCCCGAGCATCTGCTGCACGGCGATGCCACCGGATGACGGCAACTGCGGGCCGCAGACACGCCATTCGCGATAGGGCGAGCAGAGCGCTGTCAGCTTCTCCGCGCGGTATGCGGCGAGATCCTGGAGCGTCATCAGGCCGACGCTGACGGGGTTGTCGTGGATCTCCGCGACGATTGCCTCGGCGAGCGGGCCTTCGTACATGGCCCCTGCGCCCTGGGCTGCGAGCAGGCGCAGCGTCGCCGCGTACTCCTCGTTGACCAGCATGAAGCCGGTCTCGCGCGCATTGCCGGCTTCGTCGAAATAGTGGCTGTGGAAGCTCTCACCCTGCGGCCCCCGCGACGCGCCGTCGAGCAGGAAGTACAGACGTGGCGAGATCGCGAAACCCGACTCGGCGAGCTCGATCGCCGGAACGAAGAGATCGGCCCACGGCAGCCGGCCGTGATCGCGATGCGCGAGCTCGAGCAGGCGCATGACGCCCGGCACGCCGACCGGCAGGCCACCGAAGTTGAGGCGCGCGAATCCGCCCTGCCCGCCTTCGAGCCGGAACATCGTCGGCTGGGCCGCCGCCGGCGCCGTCTCGCGCCCGGAATAGACGACGACCTCGCCCGCCCCGCTGTCGTCATCCGAGCCGTCGTAATGCAGCATGAAAGCGCCGCCGCCGATCGTCGAGGACTGCGGCTCGACGAGGGACAGCACGAGCTGCACCGCGATGGCCGCATCGACGGCGCTGCCGCCGGCCCGCAGGATACGACGGCCCGCTTCGGCCGCATGCGGGTTCGCGGCGACGACCATCTGTCGCTCGGCGCGGACGGGCTCGTCGGCGAACGCGGTCGTGACGAGAACTGCGAGCGCGGCTGCAGCGAGCCAGGCTGCGCCAGGACGGAGCCGCTGCACGCGGCCGGTCCGCTGTGGCATCCCGCTCACCGCGAATGCCCCTTGTAAGCCTTGCGCAATCGCTCGGCAACCGCGGGATGTACGAACGGCGAAATATCGCCCCCGTGCGCTGCAATCTCTCGCACAAGAGTTGCCGAGATCGCACTGAACCCGGCGCCGGGCGTCATGAGAATCGTCTCGATGGAGTCGTCGAGGCGGCGGTTCATCTCGGCGAGCTGGAATTCGTATTCAAAGTCGGAAGCCGTACGCAGGCCGCGCACGATGACGTCGAGCTTCTCCGAGCGCGCGAAATCGACGGTCAGGGCGTCATAGCCCGTCACGGTGACGTTCTCGAGCGGATGGAGTGCTTTGCGCGCGAGCGCAATCCGGTCTTTGAGCGGCAGCAGGGGCTGTTTCTTCGGGCTGGCCGCGACGGCGACGACGACATGGTCGAACAAGCGCGCGCAGCGCGCGATCAGGTCGGCATGGCCGTTGGTGATCGGATCGAAGGTTCCCGGATAGAGTGCGCGCTTTCCCACCGGGAAGATTGTAGTCCGGCCAGGAGCCTTCGACGAAACTCAAGCCCCTGGGACGGCGAGGCCGAAGGCGACGGCGCCGGCCCGGGAGCGGCGCAGCCAGTCGAAGCCTGCGATTTCCGGCCACGGCGTACTTTCAGCGCGCTCGAGGTAAACGCGGGCTCCTGGCTTGAGCAGAGGCAGGAGTGCAGTGAGCACCGGGTCTACGGGCTCCGCGAACGGCGGATCGACGAAGACGATGTCGAAATGTCGCCGGGCGCCGCGCGCCAGATAGTCTGCCGCGTCCGCGCGGACGATCTCGGCCGCCGCCCCGAGCTCCTCCCTGACGCGCTCGAGAGCCTCGGCCGTTCGCGGCTCGCGCTCGACGAGAACCGCGCTGGCGGCGCCGCGCGACAGCGCCTCGAAGCCGAGCGCACCGGTGCCCGCGAACAGGTCGAGGCAGTCGGCGCCCGGAAGCACGGGCGTGAGCCAATTGAAAAGCGTCTCGCGGACACGATCGGGCGTCGGACGAAGCTCCACATCGCGCGGCAATGCGATTCGCCGCCGGCGCCATTCACCACCGATGATGCGCACGAATCCAGGCTGCGTCGCCAGTCGCCTCTGCCTTGCCATGCGTCTCCCGGAACGTCCTTATCGCATGATAGCGGCGCGCGTATTATTCTGCGGGCCCGATGAGTTTTTTCGCCCGCCTCAAGTCGCGACTCAACCAGGGCCGGAGCTGGCTGAGCGCCGGCCTCGCGCAGGCCTTCGGCCGGAACATCGACGAGGAAACGCTGACCTCGCTCGAGGACGAGCTCCTGCTGGCCGACGTCGGTGTCGAGGCGACCGAATTCCTTGTCGCCGACCTGCGCCGCAGGGCGCGGCTTCCCAGGTACGCGGACAGCGCGTTGCGCGAGATCCTCCGCGACGGCATCGCGGAGCTCCTGGCTCCGCTCGAGAAACCGCTCGTGCTCGAGCCTGAAGGCAGTCCGCGAATCGTGCTCGTCGTCGGCGTCAACGGCACGGGCAAGACGACGACGATCGGCAAGCTGGCCCACCGACTGCGTAGCGAGGGCAGGTCCGTGCTGCTCGCGGCCGGCGATACCTTTCGCGCGGCCGCGACCGAGCAGCTCGAGCGCTGGGCCGAGCGCGCCGGCGCTGCGATCATCACGCAGGCCGAGGGCGCCGATCCCGCCGCCGTGATCCACGACGCACTCGCGGCGGCCAGGGCCCGCCGCGTTGACGTCGTGCTCGCCGATACGGCTGGCCGCCTGCACACGGCCGGCGGGCTCATGGACGAGCTCGACAAGATCGGACGAGTCATCAAGCGCTTCGACGCGACGGCGCCGCATGAGGTGCTGCTCGTCCTCGACGCGACGCAGGGACAGAACGCGCTCGTGCAGGCCGTCGAGTTTCAGCGCCGCATCGGCGTGACCGGCCTCGCGATCACGAAGCTCGACGGCAGCGCGAAGGGCGGCATCGTGCTCGCGATCGCGCGGCGCCTGGGCCTGCCGATCCGATTCGTCGGGATGGGCGAGAGCATCGACGATTTCGAGATCTTCAGGGCACAGGGCTTTGCGGAGGCGCTCGTCGGAGCGGGCCAGCCCTGATCCGTTTCGAGAATGTGCAGAAGCGCTACCCCGGAGGGCGGGAGGCTCTCGCGGGCGTGAGCTTCGAGCTCGCGCGCGGTGAGCTCGCATTCCTGACAGGACCGTCAGGGGCCGGCAAGAGCACGCTGCTCAAACTGATCGCGCTGATCGAGCGGCCGACGCGCGGCACCGTCCTCGTCAATGGCCAGAACACCTCGCGCCTGACGCGCCGCCGCATTCCGAAATACCGGCAGCGCATCGGCGTCGTATTTCAGGACCACAAGCTGCTCTACGACCGCTCAGTCTTCGACAATGTCGCGGTCCCTCTCGTGATCGCCGGCATGACGCCGCGCGAGATCGGCAAGCGCGTGCGCGCCTCGCTCGATCAGGTCGGCCTGCTCGACCGCGAGTCGCACCGGCCGATCACGCTGTCGACGGGCGAGCAGCAGCGCGTGGGTATCGCCCGCGCGGTGGCGGGCCGGCCTGACGTCCTGATCGCCGACGAGCCGACCGGTAATCTCGATCCCGAGCTCTCGCTCGAAATCATGCGGCTCTTCGTCCGCTTTCATGAGGTCGGCGTGACGCTGCTGATCGCGACGCACGATCTCGACCTCGTCGCGCAGCTCGGCCAACGCCGCATTCAGCTCGTCGGCGGCCGCCTCGCCGGGGACAGCGGCGCATGATCGCGCGCTGGTTCCGCCTGCACGCACAGAGCCTGGCCGGCGCTTTCGGCCGGCTCGGCAATACGCCCCTCGGCGCCCTGCTCAATATTCTCGTCGTCGCAATCGCGCTGGCACTGCCGGCCGCGATGCAGGTGCTGTTGACCAACGTCGCCGGCATGGCGCCCGCGTTCGAGGACGCGGCCGATTTCACGGTATACCTCGAGCTCACGGTCGAAGAGGATCGGGGCCGCGATCTCGCGCAGGCCATCGGCGCTCGCGCCGACATCGAGTCGACGCGCTTCATCAGCAATATCGAGGGCCTGTCTGAGCTCCGCACCAGATCCGGCTTTGGCGGCGCGCTCGATTCGCTGACCGAGAATCCCCTGCCGCATGTGATCAAGCTGCGCCCCCGGCCAGCAACTATCGAGAGGCTCGATGCGCTTGCGACCGAGCTCGACGCGCTCGACTCCGTCGAGTTCGTCCAGCTCGACCGGCAATGGGTCGAGCGCTTGCAGGCGATCCTCGCGCTCGGCGGCCGCATGGCGGACATCGTGACCGCCCTGCTCGCGGCCGCGGTGCTGCTCGTCATCGGCAATACGATCCGGCTCGAGATCAACAACCGCCGGACGGAAATCGAGGTGCTCAAGCTCGTCGGCGCCACCGACGGTTTCATCCGCCGCCCCTTCCTCTACACCGGGTTCTGCCTGGGCCTGCTCGGCGCGCTGTGCGCGGTCGTCCTGATCGCGGCCGGGCTGCTGTTGGTCGCAGGACCCGTCAGCGACCTCGCGACGCTCTACGCCACGGACTTCACGCTGGCGCGCCCCGGGCTCCGCAGCATCGGGATTCTTCTGGGCGGCGGGGCCCTGCTGGGCTGGGTCGGCGCCTGGATTGCCGCGGCACGTCACCTCCGGGCCATCGAGCCCGTCTGAATCCCGGGACCCGGGTCTTAGCACTCCCCTGCCGAGAGTGCTAATATTCGGTCAGATGAGTTCAGGGAGATTGGCAATGACTACCGCATTGGCTCTCAGAAACAATGACTTGGCGCTGACCGGACCGCTCGGCAGCCTCGATCAGTACATTCACCAGGTCAAGGCCATCCCGGTGCTGAGCGCCGAGGAAGAGCAGGCCCTGGCGACGCGCCTGCGCGACGAGAACGACCTCGACGCCGCGCGCAGCCTGGTCGTCGCCAATCTGCGGTTCGTCGTCCACATCGCCCGCGGCTACATGGGTTACGGCCTCCCGCTCGGCGACCTGATCCAGGAAGGCAATGTCGGCCTGATGAAGGCCGTCCGCCGCTTTGATCCCAATGTCGGCGTCCGCCTCGTCTCTTTCGCCGTGCACTGGATCCGCGCGGAAATTCACGAATACGTGCTGCGGAACTGGCGCCTCGTCAAGATCGCGACGACCAAGGCCCAGCGCAAGCTGTTCTTCAATCTGCGGAAGGCCAAGGCCCGCCTCGGCTGGCTGAGCGCCGACGAGACTCGCGCGATTGCCGACGATCTCGGCGTCACGCCCGCCGACGTCTCGGAGATGGAGCAACGGCTTTCGGGCGCGGACTTGTCGTTCGACCCGCAGCCCACCGATGACGACGATTACTCGCCGAGTGCCTACCTGCCGAGCCCCGACGACGATCCTGCGATGGCGATCGAGCGGGCCGACTGGGCCGAGTCGTCGCAGGCGAGCCTCGTGGAAGCCCTCACCGCTCTCGATCCGCGTTCGCGCAATATCGTCGAACGCCGCTGGCTCAGCGAAGAGAAATCCACCCTGCACGAGCTCGCCGCGGAATACGGCGTCTCGGCAGAGCGGATTCGTCAGATCGAAGCGGCGGCTATCGCGAAGATGCGTTCGGAGATAGCCGCCTGAACGGCCTTTAGCTGAAGCTCAAGGGCACTAGCGTCAACTCGACTCGGCGATTCGACTGCCGCCCGGTATCGGTCGCGTTGTCCGCAATCGGACGCTCCTCGCCCATGCCGATCTCGATCATGCGCTCGGCCAGCACCTGGCGGGTGCGCAGATAGGCGGCGACTGACGAGGCACGACGCTGCGAGAGCTGCTGGTTGTACTCATTCGTGCCAGTGTTGTCCGTATGCCCCGCCACCTCAATGACGGTCTGATCGAACTCGTCGAGCACGAGGCTCACCGAGTTCAACACGTCATAGAAGCCGGCGTTCAGGTCGGCGCTGTTGGTCGCGAACGTGATATTGCCCGGCATGTTGAGCGTGATGTTGTCGCCGTTGCGCGTGACGCTGACGCCCGTGCGCTCGAGCTCGGCCCGCAGCCGCGCCTCCTGCCGATCCATGTAAGCGCCTACGCTCGCACCCGCGAGGGCGCCGACTCCGGCACCGACGAGCGCGCGCTTCTTGCGTTCCATCGAGCTGTCGCCCGTCATCAGGCCCGCGGCGGCGCCTGCGGCCGCGCCAATCCAGGCATTCCGCGACGCGCGTGCCGCCTGCTCTTCTCCCGTATAGGGGTTGGTCGTCGTGCACGCAGCAGCCACGACAGCAACTGCGAGAATCCCGATCAATGGCGTTTTCATTCCCAGTCTCCTTGAGATCCGCCCTGTTTCAGGCATTGGGCAGTATCATGCCCGCGAAAAACTGAACGCAATGTGACTCAATTCAGATACAGGCAATCCGCGCGGACGGCTTCCCGCCTATACGGCCGGTGGTTATGGTGAAAACAACCGTGAGCAATACGCCGAGGACGGTCGCGATCGTCGAGGACGAGGCCGCGATCCGGGACAACTACGCCGATCGTCTGCGGCGCCGAGGCTATCGCGTGCAGACTTTCGCCGACCGGCAGCAGGCGCAGGCGGCTTTTGCTGCGCGCTTGCCTGATCTCGTCATCATCGACATCAATCTCGGCCGCGAGGTCGACGGCGGGTTCGAGCTCTGCCGCGAGTTGCGCGCACGCTCGGCCACGTTGCCGATCATCTTTCTGACCGCGCGCGACAGCGACCTCGACGCCGTGTCTGGTCTCCGGCTCGGCGCCGACGACTACCTCACCAAGAACATCAGCCTCGATCATCTGCTCGCGCGTGTCGCAGCGCTGTTCCGGCGCGTCGACGTTCTCGAGGCCGGGCTCGATCGCGAGGAGCTCATCGAGCGCGGGCCGCTGACGCTCGACACGGCGCGGCTGGCGGCCCGCTGGCGTGGCAATGCCGTGCCGCTGACCGTGACGGAGTTCTGGGTCGTGCATGCGCTGGCCGCCCATCCCGGCCACGTTCGCAACCGCGAGCAGCTCATGAAGGCCGCGAGCACCGTTCTCGACGACAGCTCCGTCACTTCGCAGATCAAGCGCGTACGCGCCAAATTCGAAAGCCTCGACCCGGCATTCGCCGCAATCGAGACGGTTTACGGGATGGGCTATCGCTGGAACGAGGCGAGCTGAGCCGCGCGTCAGAGGCCCTTCTCTCCTGCGGACAGCGGCTCGGCCCGGGCGTTGCGCGGCAGGCTCCGGTACTCACGCCAGAGGATAATCACGCCGGCCGCGATCACGAGCGGCGCTCCGACCCAGGTCGACGGATGGGGCACCTCGTCGAAAACATAGAAGCCGATGACCGTGGCCACGAGCAGATTGAGATAGTCGAGAGGAGCTACGAGCGAGGCCTCGGCGTAGTGGTACGACCAGGTCATCGCCAGCTGCCCGAGCACGCCGAAGACTCCGGTCATGCCGAGCAGCAGCCATTGCTCCCCGGTCGGCATCGGCCACGGCCAGAACGGCAAGGTCAGCAGTGCGAGCGCGCTCGAGGTCACGAAGAAATAGAAGGTGATCGTCAACGCATGCTCGCTGCCGCTCATCCGGCGCAGGAACATGAGCGCGAAGGCGGCGAATACGGCGGCCATGAGCCCGACGCCCTTGCCCAACGCCGCGCTTTCGCTCGCGAACAAATCCGGCCCGACGATGACGAGGACTCCCGCAAAACCGACGGCGAGCGCGGTCCAGCGATAGGCATGGATGCGTTCTCCGAGAAACGCGAGCGCGAGCAGAGTGACAAACAAAGGTACGGTGAAGGAGATCGCGGACATCTCGGCGAGGGAGATCATCGTCAGCGAGATGAACCAGCAGAACATGCTGAGCGACCCTGCGAGCGACCGGGCGGCGTGCGCCCGCCAGTTCCGGGTCGTCAGCAGGCGGAAGCCACCAGTTCGCCAGGCCAGGACGGCGATGACGGCGATCGCGACGAGACCCCGAAAGAACATGATCTGCCCCGGCGGCACGGCCCCGCCCAGCGCCTTGACGCTGGCCGCCATGGCCATCAGGCAAAGCACGGAAAACAGCTTGAAACCGACGCCCGTCAGGGCCCGGCCGGAATCGTGAGCGCTCGAGGACACGGCCGGCATGATAGCGGACCAAGGGCGGCGCACCTGGCCGCGATCCGGGCCTCGAATCCACTGGCCGCCACGATTGACGCGACAATCTTGGGTTACATATAGTTGACTGTCCGCCCAGGATTGCGCCGACCCGCTTGGGGACCGGCCCCGACGGCAGTGAAAGCCGCGGCGTGCGATGACCGGTGGACCAAGCCGGAACCTGCAATACCAAAGCGAAAAATGCGGGGCTCGAGCCGGACTCCGCCAGGGACTGCAATGACTCCGGAACAGGACAGATCGACGCAAGACAAGACCGCCCGGCGGCCGGGCGCGCAGGGTCTCTATCGCCCCGAGTTCGAGCACGACAGCTGCGGCGTCGGCTTCGTCGCCCATATCAAAGGTGAGCGCAGCCATCAGATCATCCGCGATGCTGACCACCTGTTGTGCCGCATGGAACATCGTGGCGCCCGGGGCGCCGAGAAGAACACGGGCGACGGCACCGGCCTCCTGACGGCGCTACCGCACGAGTTTCTCGGCAAAGTCGCGCGCGTGGCGTTCGGCAAAAGCCTTCCTGAACCCGGCCGCTATGCCGCAGGCAACGTCTTCCTGCCAACCGACGAGACGGCCCGCGCGCACTGCAAGCGCACCGTCGAGGTCATCTGCGCCGAGGAAGGCCAGCAGCTCATAGGCTGGCGGCCCGTGCCGACGAGCGCCGACGACGCCGACCTCGGCCGCACGGCGCGCGCCTCCCAGCCCGTCATCGAGCAGCTCTACATCGGAGCGGGGAAAGGACTCGAAGGCGACGCTTTCGAGCGCAAGCTCTATCTGATCCGCAAGCGCGCGAGCCATTGCCTGCGTAGCGACTCCACGCTCGTGCAATCGAGCTACTTCTTCGTCTGCAGCCTCTCGAGCAAGGTCATCATCTACAAGGGCATGCTCACCGAGGGACAGTTGCCGGATTTCTACCCCGATCTGCGCGACACCGACTACAAGAGCCATCTCGCGATGGTCCACTCGCGCTTCTCGACGAACACCTTCCCGAGCTGGGACCGCGCGCAGCCGAACCGCTACATGGCGCACAACGGCGAGATCAACACGCTGCGCGGCAACCTGAACTCGATGAAGGCGCGCCAAGGCGTCATGCGATCCGGGCTCTTCGGCGACTCGCTGAAGAATCTCTTCCCCGTGGTCGAGCCCGACACTTCGGACTCCGGCGCATTCGACAACGTGCTCGAGTTCCTGCTCATGACCGGCCGCACGCTGCAGGAAGCCATCATGATGATGGTGCCCGAGGCCTGGCAGAAGAACGAGCAGATGCCCGAAAACAAGCGGGCGTTCTACGAGTTCCAGTCCTGCATCATGGAGCCCTGGGACGGTCCGGCCTCGATCGCGTTCACCGACGGCAAATACATCGGCGCCGTGCTCGACCGCAACGGCTTGCGGCCGAGCCGCTATTACCTGACGCATGACGACCGCGTGATCATGGCGAGCGAGGTCGGCGTCGTGCCGATCGACCCGAAGATGGTCAAGGCCAAGGGCCGCCTGCAGCCCGGCAAGATGTTCCTGATCGACTTCGAGCAGGGCCGCCTCGTGCCTGACGAGGAGCTCAAGAGCGATTTCGCGAACCGCCATCCCTACGAGCAGTGGCTCGAGGAGCGGCGCGTGAGCCTGAGCCAGCTCGATCCCGACGACGTCACGACCGACTGGGACCGCAAGAACCTCATGCCGAAGATGCAGGCTTTCGGCTACACGGCCGAGACGATGCAATTCATGCTGCTGCCGCTGATCAAGGAGCTCCGCGATCCCGTCGGCTCGATGGGCAACGACTCGACGCTCGCCTGCCTGTCGGACCAGCCGCGGATGCTCTACGACTACTTCAAGCAGCTCTTCGCGCAGGTCACGAACCCGCCGATCGACTCGATCCGCGAGGAAGTCATCATGGCGCTCGAGTGCTATGTCGGTCCCGAGGGCAATCTCCTCGACTCGACACCCGAGCACGCGAACCGCCTGCGCATGCGGCATCCGATCCTGACGAACGGCGAGCTCGAGGCGATCAGCTCGATGAATCATCAGGGCTGGAAGACGAAGACCATCGACATCTGCTTCGAGCGCGCGGCAGGCAAAGGCGGCCTCGTCGCGACAATCGACCGCATCTGCGCCGAAGCCGAGCGCGCGATTGATGACGGCTACAGCCTTGTGATCCTTTCCGACCGCAGCGTCGGGCCCGAGCGCGTGCCGGTCAGCGCCCTGCTCGCCTGCGGCGCCGTGCATCATCATCTCGTCACGCATGCGAAGCGCACGCGGCTCGGCATCGTCGTCGAGACAGGTGAGGCGCGCGAGGTCCACCACCACTGTTTGCTCGTCGGCTACGGCGCCGACGCGATCAACCCCTATCTCGCATTCGAATCGCTCTGGCAGGCGCGCGAGGACGGTCTGCTCGAGGACGACACGCGCGTCGTCGCGAGCTACCGCAAGGCAATCGCCAAGGGAATGCTCAAGGTCATGGGCAAGATGGGCATCTCGACGCTGCAGTCCTACAAGGGCGCGCAGATCTTCGAGGCGCTGGGACTTGCCGACGAAGTCGTCGAAAAGTGCTTCTCGGGTACGGTCAGCCGCCTCAAGGGCGTGGGCTTCGACATCCTGGCCGAGGAGACGCTGCGCCGGCATGCGCTCGGCTACCCGCCGGCCGATTCGACGGCAGTCGACTCCCTGCCGAACCCCGGCGAATTCCACTGGCGGAGCGCCGGTGAAAGGCATGCCTGGGAACCCAAGGCAATCTTCTCCCTGCAGGTCGCGGCGCGGCGCAAGGATGCAAATGCCTACGAGCAATTCGCGGCAACCGTCAACAAGGACGCGCGCGAGACGCTGACGCTGCGCGGGCTGCTCGATTTCGCCGACAGCGATCCGATTCATCTCGACGAGGTCGAGCCTGCGCGCGAGATCGTCAAGCGCTTCGTCACCGGCGCGATGAGCTTCGGCTCGATCTCGCAGGAATCGCACGAGGCACTCGCGATCGCGATGAACCGCCTCGGCGGCAAGAGCAACACCGGCGAAGGCGGCGAGGACCCGGCGCGGTTCATCCCGTCGCCGGATGGCAGCTCGCGGCGCTCGGCGATCAAGCAGGTCGCTTCGGGTCGCTTCGGGGTCACGGCCTGGTATCTCGCGAATGCCGACGAGCTGCAGATCAAGATGGCGCAGGGCGCGAAGCCCGGCGAGGGCGGCGAGCTGCCCGGCAAGAAAGTCGACATGAAGATCGCGAGCATCCGGTACTCGACGCCGGGCGTGGGCCTCATCAGCCCGCCGCCGCATCACGACATTTACTCGATCGAGGATCTCGCGCAGCTCATCCACGATCTCAAGAACGCGAACCCCAAGGCGCGCGTCTCGGTCAAGCTCGTCTCCGAAGTCGGCGTCGGCACGATCGCGGCCGGCGTCGTGAAGGCGCATGCCGATCACGTTCTGATCTCCGGCGACACGGGCGGCACGGGCGCCTCGCCGCTGACGAGCATCAAGCATGCGGGCCTGCCCTGGGAGCTCGGCCTCGCCGAAACCCATCAGACGCTCGTCATGAACGACCTGCGCTCGCGCGCCGTCATCCAGACCGACGGCGGCCTGAAGACAGGTCGCGACGTCGTGATTGCCGCCTTGCTCGGCGCCGAGGAGTTCGGCTTCTCGACGGCGCCATTGGTCGCGCTCGGCTGCATCATGATGCGCAAGTGCCACCTGAACACCTGCCCGGTCGGCATCGCGACGCAGGATCCCGTGCTGCGCGAGAAGTTCTCGGGACAACCCGAGCACGTCATCAACTACATGTTCCTCGTCGCCGAGGACGCGCGCCGTCTCATGGCGAAGCTCGGCTTCCGCCGCATCGTCGACATGATCGGCCGCACCGACGTGCTCAAGCCCGCGGATCTCTCCGCGCACTGGAAAGCTTCAGGCATCGACCTGTCGCCGATTCTCATGCCCGCGGTGAAGCCGCACGACCGTACGGATGTCTACTGCACGCGCGATCAGGATCACGGGCTCAATCTCGCGCTCGACAACCGCCTGATCAGCCTCTGCGACAAGACGCTGCAGCAGAACACGCACAAGACTCGCCTCGACCTGCCGATCGTCAACACGAACCGGACCGTCGGCGCGATGCTCTCGAACGCCGTCGTCAACAAGTGGGGCGAGCGCGGGCTTAGGCCCGACACGATCCGCATCCGCTTCAAGGGCTCGGCCGGCCAAAGCTTCGGCGCCTTCCTGGCGCGCGGCATCACGCTCGAGCTCGAGGGCGACAGCAACGACTACGTCGGCAAGGGACTTTCGGGCGGCGTGATCATGATCTACCCGCCGCGCGAGAGCCGCTTCCTGGCCGAGGAGAACATCCTCATCGGCAACGTCGCGCTCTACGGCGCGACGAGCGGCCGCGCTTTCTTCCGCGGCCAGTCGGCCGAGCGCTTCTGCGTCCGGAACTCGGGCGCCCAGGCCGTCGTCGAGGGTGTCGGCGATCACGGCTGCGAGTACATGACGGGCGGTCGCGCGGTCATTCTCGGGCCGACGGGGCGGAACTTCGCCGCCGGAATGTCCGGCGGAACCGCCTACGTCTGGGATCCGGGCAAGGAATTCGCGCCGAAGTGCAACATGGGTACGGTCGATCTCGAGAGCGTCGAGGAAGACGAGGACATCGCGGAGCTCCGCGAGCTCATCGAGCAGCATCGCGAGTTCACGCGCTCGCCCGTGGCCGAAGGCATTCTCGATCGCTGGCCCGAAGTGCTCGGCGAATTCGTCAAGGTCATGCCGATCGACTACAAGCGCGTGATGCAGGAGCGGCGCCGGCACGACGAAGAGATGGAGTCGAGCGTCAGTGAGGACGGCACGGCCAGGCTCCGGGCGATCGAGCACTAGGATCGTCCCGATGGGCAAGCCGACCGGATTCAAGGAGTTTCCGCGCAAGTCTGTTGCGTATCGCGACGCCGCAGATCGCATCGGCGATTTCGCCGAAATCTTCACCGAGCCCGTCGAGGAGAAGCTGCGCGAGCAGGCCGCGCGCTGCATGGACTGCGGCGTGCCCTTCTGCCAGTCGCATGACGGCTGCCCGATCGACAATCTCATTCCCGAGTGGAACGATCTCGTCTACAACGGGCGCTGGCGCGATGCGCTCGAGCGGCTCCACAAGACGAACAATTTCCCCGAGTTCACGGGTCGCACCTGCCCTGCGCCCTGCGAAGGCGCCTGCGTGCTCGGCATCACCGATCCGCCCGTCACGATCAAGAACATCGAGAACGCGATCATCGATCGCGGCTTCGCCGAGGGCTGGGTCGCGCCGCACGAGGCTGCTCCCGCAACCGGCAAGCGTGTCGCGATCGTCGGCTCAGGCCCCGCCGGCCTCGCGGCCGCGGACCAGTTGGTGAAAGTCGGGCACAGGGTCACCGTTTTCGAGCGCGCCGACAGGATCGGCGGGCTCCTGATGTACGGCATCCCGAACATGAAGCTCGACAAGGGCGTCGTCGACCGCCGCGTCGAACTGATGCGGCGCTCGGGCGTCGAGTTCGTCACGAACGCAGACGTCGGCCGCGGCGTCGATCCCGCAAAGCTCCGCCGCGACTACGACGCGCTGTTGCTCGCCACGGGCGCGACGCAGCCGCGCGACCTGCCGATCCCCGGGCGCGCGCTCAAGGGCGTGCATTTCGCGATGGAGTTCCTGACGGCTAATACGCAAAGCGTACTCGCCGGCAAACCCGGGCCCGACTTCATCGATGCGAAGGACAAGCGCGTCATCGTCATCGGCGGCGGCGACACGGGCGCCGACTGCATCGGCACGTCGCTGCGGCTCGGCTGCAAGAGCCTCGTGAACTTCGAGCTGCTCGATCAGCCGCCGCCCGACCGCGCCGACGACAATCCCTGGCCGACCTGGCCGAAGATCATGCGCACGGATTACGCGCACGAAGAGGCCATCGTCCGCGACGGCGCCGATCCGCGAAGTTACGCAATTGCGTCAGAGCATTTCAACGATAACGGCAAGGGCCGCGTCGCGAGCGTGACGACGAACCGCGTCCAGTGGGTTCGCGAGAACGGCAGGATGACGATGCAGAAAGCGCCCAGGAGCGAGCAGGTCTTCGAGGCCGATCTCGTGCTGCTGGCGATGGGCTTCCTCGGGCCCGAGGCCTATCTCGCCGAGGCGCTTGGGCTAGAGCGCGATCCGCGCTCGAACTATCTCGCGGCGCACGGCCCGTTCGTGACTTCAGTGCCCGGCGTCTTCGCCGCCGGCGACTGTCGCCGCGGCCAGTCGCTCGTCGTCTGGGCGATCAACGAGGGCCGCGGCGCGGCTCGCGCCATCGATCTGCAGTTGCGCGGCAGCACGACGCTGCCCGCACCGAAATTGACGCTGGGCATCGCCCTCCGCTGACGCTCCGATGCAGATCCAACCCAGCCGGCACCCGCTAGCAGAGCGCCACGCGGTGCTCGTGGATCGCCCGCTGCAGCCGCCGTTTCCCGAAGGCACACGCTTTATCGCCGTCGGCCTCGGCTGCTTCTGGGGCGCGGAAAAGGCGTACTGGAAACAACCCGATGTCTACACGACGGCTGTTGGCTACGCCGGCGGCACGACACGCGATCCCGGCTATCGCGAAGTCTGCGGCGGGCGCACAGGTCACTCGGAAGTCGTTCTCGTGGTGTTTGAAGGTGACAATGCGACGCTCGAGCGGCTGCTCGACGTCTTCTGGGAGTCGCACGACCCGACCCAGGGCATGCGGCAGGGTAACGACATCGGCACGCAGTACCGCTCGGCGATCTACGTCAACGATGCCACGGAGCTTGCCCTGGCCGAAGCGAGTCGCGACGGTTACCAGGTGGCGCTGAAGAAGGCCGGCTACGGCACGATCACGACCGAGATCGCGACGGGCAAGAACTTCTGGTACGCCGAGGACTACCACCAGCAATACCTCGCGAAGAACCCGGCCGGCTACTGCGGCCTGGGCGGCACGGGAGTCTGCGCTCGCTAGACGCTGCGCCTGCCGGGAAAGCGCCTATGCGCCTCCGGCCATCAGCCGGTCATAGTCCGAGACGAGACGGAACGCCCGCGTCAGATTGGCGACGAAAGTCGAGTTGCCGATCAATGAAGGCCGCGGCCGGTTGACGATCCGGTTGTTGACCATGCCGAAGACCATGTGGATCGCAAAGCGGATGTTCTCGCACTCCGTTTCCGTTAATGGCCTCCCGGCATCGGCCTGAAGCCGGCCGATCACGAGCCCCACGAACTCCTGCGCGGTGCGGTGGATCGGCGCCCAGAACGTCGGGTCGCGGGCGCAGCGCATCAGTGCAGCGCGCCAGAATTGCCGCCGGCGCCAGTAGGAATCGACGAGCTGCGCGATGAGCTCTGGGACGAGCTCGTCGCGCGGCGCCGACTCGAGCAGCTTGATTCGCGAGTCCCGCCGCTCCTGGATGTGGTGCGCGATCATGGCCTCGAAGAACTCGTCCTTGCTCTTGAAGCGCGCATAGAACGCGCCGACCGAATAGCCGGCGACGCGCGAGACGTCGATGATCGTGATCGACTCGAACTCGCGCCTCTCCAGCAACTTGAAGCCGGCGGAGATCAGCGCCTGGTAGGTTCTGCGGCCGCGCTCCTGCTTGATGGCCAGGCCAGGGCCCGGCGGCTTCTCTACACCTTTCTTCTTCTTGCTGGGAGTCACGGTCATCGTCTCGCGCTTCGGCTATTCCGGGTAAAGCTGCGGGAATTGTCCATTCTTTGCGGCGTCGCAACAAGAAAATGAATATCGGATATGCATGCTAGCGCTTGACTAATAAAACCGAATACGTATTCTGCTTCTGTTTCAGCAGCCCGGATGACGCGCCGGCACGACAACAGAACAGAAGAGGCGCGCCGGGCGAAAGTCTTGGGGACGTTTCAATTCGTTCAGGGGGAAGCCAAGGTGAATAGCAAGCACACCGCGCGTGGACTCGTCCCGCGTCGAAAGTCAGTTCTGTCGGCCGCAATCGTTGCCGCACTCGGCGGAACGTCGCCCGTACTCGCGCAGGACGTGCCCGCCGACGGCGGACCCGTCGACGTCATCATCACCACTGGTACGCGCATGCGCGACACCGGCATGGACCTGCCGAACCCTGTCACCGTGATCACGAGAGAGGAAATGACGGTCATCGCCCCGACCAACATGATCGAGGGCGTGGCGGAGCTTCCCCAGTTCTACGGCTCGGCTACGACACAAGCACCGAGCGGCTACTTCACCTCAACCGGAGCCGGATCGCTGAATCTGCGCGGCCTGCAGAGCAAACGAACGCTGCAATTGCTTGACGGGCGCCGCGTCGTCCCGTCGACGATCTTCGGAGGGCCCGACGTTAACCTCTTCCCCGAGAACGTCGTGCGCTCCGTCGAAACCGTCACGGGCGGCGCGAGCGCCGCTTACGGCACCGACGCCGTCGCGGGCGCGGTGAACTTCATCCTCGATACGAACTTCGAGGGGTTGCGCGCGAATCTGTCGACCGGCGCGAACGAGAACGGGCATGGCGATCATTATGAGGCGTCATTCGCCGCCGGATTCGCGCTCGGCGAGAACGACAACACTCACCTGCTTGTCTCTGTCGAAAAGGCCGAGCAGGATCCGATCTGGGGCAATGATATCCTCGAATACGACTGGTACAAGGCGCGCGCGCTGCTCGAGAATCCCAATCTCGCCGTTCGCGGAACTTCCCCGGAGAATCCGTTTTATCTCGCCCTGGACCAGGTTCGCAGCATGAACTACTCGCTGGACGGCATCTTCCATTTGCCGGCCGGCGCGGCGGGCGGCGCGCAGATTCTGAACTCCAGCGGCACCACATCACCGTTTGTGCCCGGCAGTCCCTGCGACGCCCACGGCTGCTCGACTGTTGCCGGCGGCTCCTTCGCGAATGACGACAGCGGCATTCCCAGCCAGTGGATCAGCCCCGACTCGGGCCGGGACAACCTCTTCGCCTACGCCGAGCACGAGTTCGGCAGCAACTTGAGAGTGTACGGCCAGGCAATTGCGAGCGAAGCGGAATTCACGGTCGCCAACTTCGGCGGCCTGTTCGGCAATCCCCCGGCCGCGAACGCCGACCGGGCGTTCACGATCTTCAGTGGCAATCCCTTCCTGCCGGCCAACATCCAGCAGGCGCTGACGAACAACGCTCTGCCCTCGGTGCAGTTCAGCCGCATCGGCGCTTACGAGGACCTTGCATTCGACGCCTTCCTGCAGCAGGTCACGGAGACAAACTCCGTCACCGGCGGCTTCGAGTACGACCTCGACGGCGATGGCTTCTTCGGCGGCTGGCAGCTCCGCGGCTACTACCAGGTCGGCGAAACCGACGTCAACGCGATCCAGCGCGGCGGCATCCGGCTTGACCGCGTCTACCTCGCCATGGACGTGGTCCCGGATCCTCTGAACGGCGGCGCGCCCGCTTGCAACGTCACGGTGTCGACGCGCGGCACCGCCGATCCGATCTATCAGGACTGCGTGCCGCTCAATCTGTTCGGCCGCGGTCGCGCCTCGGCCGCGGCGGTCGACTGGGTCACCGGCTTCGAGCCGGGCGTGCCGATGCATGCCGACGGCTTCCTGTCGGCGACCGAAAGCATGCCGCATGACTATGTCTCCGGCCGGAACAAGCAGCGCGTCATTCATATCGAGCAGGACGTATGGGAATTCTCCGCGGACGGGCAGATCTCCGAGGGTTGGGCAGGCCCGGTCACGATGGGCTTCGGCGTCGGCTTCCGGGAGGAGTCGTTCACCCAAGTCGTCGAGGTCGGCCCCGGCGGCAACGTCAACGCCGATCCGCGTGCCCGTCCCGTTCGGGCCAACGGTTCCGCCCCGGGCATACGAGGCGTGCCGGGCGGAGCGCTCGCTTCCGGCAACTCCGTCGAAATCCAGTTCTCTAACGTTCCGTTCGCGCGCGGCGAGCAGGACGTAACCGAAGCCTTCACGGAGTTTCTCGTTCCGCTCGTCACCGGCCGCACAGCCGTCGAGCAATTGAACTTTTCGGGTGCGGCGCGCTGGGCCGACTACTCGGGTGCCGAACAGCAACATTCCTGGAAGATGGGTTTCGACTGGTCGATCATCGAACCGCTGCGCCTGCGCACCACAGTCTCGGAAGACGTGCGCGCCGCCACGATGGGTGAGAAATTCGACCGAACGGGCGGAATCACCCCGCCCTTCACCGATCGCGGCATCACTCCAACACCTGCGCCCTACGCGGCGACGCAGTTCTCCAACGGATCACCGAACATCCAGCCTGAGGCGGCCAAGACCAAGACGTTCGGCTTCGTGTTCCAGCCCCTCGGGATCGAGGGCTTGAGCGTTTCCGCCGACTGGTACTCGGTCATCATCGAGGACAACATCCAGCAGGCTACGCCCCAGGCCGTCATCAACGGGTGTTATCTGCAGAGCGATCCGACCATGTGCGCGCTCATCACGCGCGGCGGCGTACCGAGCGCCGAGGACCCGACGATCAACTACATCTCGCTGATCGGCGTGCCTTACTTCAACCAGGCGCGCACCGAGGCCAAGGGCATCGACTACGAGCTCAACTACCGCACAAGCGTCGACTGGTTCGGCGGCGGCGAGTTCGTCGGCGTGCGCCTCCTGGCGAGCTATCTCGACGAACGCAACGAGATCAACGTTGCCGGCGTGAAGAGCAAGCTCGAGGGTACGTTCGGACAGGTGCCGGCCAACGATACGGGATTGCCCGAGCGCACGGCACTGCTCTCAGGCAACTACAGCCGCGGACCTCTGGCGCTGTCGATGACCGCGCGCTACACGGGCTCGATGATCGTCCAGCGCACCTGGAACAACGGTCCTCCGGCGCCGGTTTGGGACGTTGCCGATAACGAGGTGCAGGCTGAGTACATCGTCGACGCGCGCTTCGACTACCGGTTCGACACTTCCAACGGCGAAATCGGCGTTTACTTCAACATCAACAACCTTTTCGACGAGGATCCCCAGGATTTCTTCACCGCCGCGTTCAGCACGAACTTCTCGGCTGGCACGGGACTTGGGTACTACGGGGAGAGCCGCGGCCGCCGCTACACGATCGGCGCGCGCATGGACCTCGGCGGCTTCGGCTCGGGCAACTAGCAACGCCGCTCAGGCGAGCGGCAGCACGACGCCGATCCTGACGCCGCTGCCGTCGGGCAGGTTGTCGGCCTCGACGCGGCCGCCGTGGAATTTCGCGATCAGCGTGACGATATAGAGCCCGAGCCCGAGGTGCGGCCGCTCGCCGCCGCTCGCGCGCACCGAGACGAGCGAATCGAATAGCCGGTGGCGCATCGCTTCAGGCAGCAGCGGACCGCGATTGACGACGGTGAGCGCCACTTCCCCGCGGACAGGCGCCAGATTGACCTCTACCGCGCTGCCTTCGACGGCAAAGCTCACGGCGTTGTCTACGAGCTTGTCGAGCAGCTGCTCGATGAGCTCGGGCGCGCCCTGCACCCAGACGGGCTCCGCGGGCAGAGCGGCCTCGAATCGCTGCCCGGAATAAGCGTCGCCGTAGGCGGCAACGCAGGCCGAAATGACATTCGCGAGATCGAAGCGCTCGACGGTCGTCTGAGTCACGGCCTGCTCGACGCGCGTCGCCGCTGTCATCGCCTGCAGTATCGACTCGAGCCGGCCCGTGCCGTGCCGTAGCCTTGCGAGATAAGCGCGCCCGGCGTCGGTGTTCGTCTCCTGCTCGAGATTGTCGAGCGACGTCGAGACGATCGCGAGCGGCGTGCGAAGCTCGTGACTGAGCTTGCTCTTGAGGCTCTGCAGATACTGCGTGTAGTCGCGGAGTCGCCCGAGCAGATCCTCGAAGCTGCGCGCGAGCACGCCGATCGCGTCGCGGGCTTTGGTGCCGGGTAGCGTGGCGCGAATCTCGCCCTGCGGCCCGAGCGCGGATTCCGCCGCGCGCGCGAGGCGGCCGACGCGAAACGACAGATAGCTCGCGTAGGCGAGCAGGAGTCCCGCGACGATGATGCTCGCCAATACGGTCGTCGCCATGAGCCTCCGCGTCGCCTCGTTCTGCATCGACATGACGGGATCGCTCGCTTGCTCGAGCAGGACCGCGCCGAGCCGCGTGTCGCCAGTCCGGATCGGGACCGCGGCGGCGACGACCGCGCTCGCCTCGTCGCCGATCTCGAACCAGGCCGTCCGGCCCTCGCCCGATACGGCAGCCAGCAGCGCCGGATCGCCGATACGGCCGGGCGTGCTTTCGACAGTCGAATAAGCCGGATCGTCGCGACGCAGCAGGTAGCGGAAGAATCGCTCCGTGCGCGAAGGCGGCTCCGCTTCGGCCGCCCGAATCGAAAGATCGAGCGGACCGGAGTCCGCGAGCACCCAGCCGTCGCGATCGATGACGCGGTACCGCGCGTCGCCGCTCGCGAGAGGGCTCAAGACCCGGGCGAGCTCGGCCATCTCGCGAATGAGCGGGTTCGGCGTAGCTTCGTCGCCCCAGCTTGCGCCAGCGAGGCGCACGGAGTTTCCGCCGTCGTCCGTGTCGACGACGCCTACGCCGATGGCGGCCTCGATGGGTATGCGCGCCTCGACGGTATAGCCCGTAATCGTCCGCCGCCAGTTGGCCGAGGCGTTGTCGTCGTATTCCCCGGTGGCCTCGTAGCCTTCGGGGCCGGTCGACTTTTGTCCGCGCAGGTTCGCCTGCGAAACGCTCTGTGGGCGAATGCGTTCCGGGGCGTTCGCTTCGATGCTCGGCAGCAGCAAGGCGCGTGGTGCAGCAGAGGCGCCATCCGGCGGCAGCAGGAGAACGATGCGGTCGCCGTGGGGTGGGCGTCCGGGTGCGACCTGATAGACGACTTCCTCGTCCACGACTTCGACGAAAAGAAACAGAAAGGGAGGTCGCACACCAAGCCAGAGCCGGCTGCCGTCGGCAAACGCGACGGCCATCGAATCGTCGTCGGCGCCGGAAGCAATATGCGCGAACTGCCAGTCGTCGCGAGATCCATCCATTCGCGGCGCATCGCCGCTCAGGGTTTGCGCGTAGAGCGGCGGCGCGAAACCGGGAACGACGGCAGCCGATTGCGCAGAATCGTCACGGTCGCCGATCTGAAGCGCGATCCGGCCGGCCTGATCGAGAAGCAGGCTCTCGTGATTCTCGCGCAGCGAAGCCTCGGTCGCCTCCACGAATCGCAGGCCCGCCCAGGGCAGGAGCAGGATCAGCGCTCCTCCGAGGGCGAGAAGTTGCAACCGCAGTGACATCCGTTCTCCGGGACCGGTCGATTGTCGGGCGACTCCATTGTATGGTGCGGCCCGGATGACCGCGAAGCCCGACAACCAGCTGTCGCATCCGGGCGTCGAGACTTTGCTCGGGCTCTGGTTCGACTTCGACACGAGCGATGCAGAGGCCATCGATGAAAGGATGCGCCGCTGGTTTTCGAGTACCGCCGACGAGGATCGCGAGCTCGAGCGGCGCTTCGGCACGCTCGCTCGCGATGCGGCCGACGGAGCTCTCGATACGCTGGCGGCGTCGCCGCGCGGCCGGCTCGGCCTCATCCTGCTGCTCGACCAGCTGCCGCGGAACCTTTATCGCGGGCGACCCGAAGCCTTCGCGGGCGACGGAAGAGCGCTCGAGCTCAGTCTCGACGGCATGAGCCGTCGTCAGGACGCGGCGCTCACTCCCATCGAGCGAGTCTTCTTCTATATGCCTCTCCAGCACGCCGAGGATCGCACGATCCAGACGCTCGCGGTGACGACCTTCGCAGCGCTCGCGGCCGAGCCCGCGCCGCCCCCGCTGACTGCTGCGCTCCGTAACTGCGCGGATTATGCTGTCGCCCATCGGGACATCGTCGAACGCTTCGGCCGCTTCCCGCATCGCAACCGCAGCCTCGGCCGGGAGTCGACGCGCGAGGAGCTCGAGTTCCTCGCGGCCGGCGGCGCGAGCTTCGGACAATAGGAGAGATTTCTCGTGGCAGATCTCAAATTACAACGTGTCGCGATCGTAGGCGGTCAGCGGATTCCCTTCTGTCGCGCCCACACCGATTACGCGAAGGCGTCGAACCACGAGATGATGTCCGCGGCGCTGCGCGCGCTCGTCGAACGATTCGAGCTCCGAGGACAGAAGCTCGGCGACGTCGTGCTCGGTGCCGTGCTCAAGCACTCGCGCGATTTCAATCTCGCGCGCGAGGCCACGCTCTCATCCGGGCTCGCCCCGGAAACGCCGGCGCTCGACGTGCAGCGCGCCTGCGGCACGAGCCTCTCCGCCGCGCTGGCCATCGCGAGCCGGATCGCGACCGGCCAGATCGAGGCCGGCATCGCGGGCGGAACCGATACAATCAGCGACCTGCCGATCGTCTATCCCGACGCCTATCGCACGATCCTGCTCGAGAGCGCGCGCGGCCGCTCCTTCGGCCAGAAGATCAAACCCTGGCTCCGGCTCCGGCCGCGGCACTTCAAGCCCTCGCTGCCGGCCGTCGTCGAGCCGCGCACGGGCCTCTCGATGGGCCAGAGCATGGAAGTCACCGCCAAGCAGTGGGGCATCGGCCGCAAGGAGCAGGACGAGCTCGCGTTCGCAAGCCATCGCAATGCCGAGCGCGCCTGGTCGGAAGGTTTCTACGACGACCTCGTCACGGGCTTTCGCGGCGTCGCGAAGGACAACAACATCCGCGCCGACACGAGCATCGAGAAGCTCGCGGCCTTGAAGCCCGTCTTCGATCGCGGGCCGAAGGGGACGCTCACGGCCGGCAACAGCACACCGCTGACGGACGGCGCCTCGGCCGTGCTGCTGGCCTCGGAGAGCTGGGCTCGCGAGCGCGAGCTCAAGGTGCAGGCCTGGCTGACTCACGGTCGCGAGGCCGCCGTCGATTTCGTGACGCAGGAGGGACTGCTGATGGCCCCGGCCTACGCCGTCTCCGACCTGCTCGACGACGCGGGCCTCGGGCTGCAGGACTTCGACTTCTATGAGATCCATGAGGCCTTCGCCGCACAAACGCTCGCGACGCTGGCAGCCTGGGAATCCGAGAAGTTTTGCACCGAGAAGCTTTATCGCGGCGAGCCGATGGGCTCGATCGATCGCAAGAAGCTCAACGTCAACGGCGGCAGCGTCGCGATCGGCCACCCCTTCGCGGCCACGGGCGCGCGCCTGCTGGGGACGCTCGCCAAGCAGCTTTCCATAAGCGGCGGGCGGGGGCTGATCTCGGTCTGCACGGCTGGGGGCATGGGGGTTACGGCCATTCTCGAAGGGGCCTGAAGGGCCCGCGAGGCCGGAATTCGGCCTGCCTGCTTCCTTGTCCGGCCCGGTGCCGAGCGTTAGCATCCCTAACTAGTTGGGTTCGACCCTTAGAGGTGGCGCCATGGTCTCGCGAACGCTGTCCGTCCTGGCAACTTTGATTCCGGCCGTTGCATTCGCGAATGCAGTCGCCGACGAGAATTCCGAAATCCCGCAGGCTGAGCTCGAGACCTGGAGCGACGAGCAGTTGTGCCGCGCCCGGGATATCCGGGAGGCAATGGACGAGCTCGAGCGCCGCGACATCTTTGATGGCCACGAACTCCGGGCGATCCGGCGGGACGAAGTCTGGGAGGGCATCAGCGAGGATGCGCTTCGCTGCATGAAGGGCTCGCCCGAAATGGTTCATGCAGCCATCACGACCGTCGAAGGCGACACCGTGGATGCTTTCGTCTATCCGCAGGGCACACTCGACTCGCTCATCGTGTACATCAGGCGGGCAGTCGATGTCTCGACAGTGGCCGCTTTTACCACAAGCGCGGAGCTCCACATGCTTCAGGAGCGGAGCGCGGCCCCGCCCACCTCCCTCGCCTGCTGTTCCGTGAGAATCTACTCAGGCGCATCGGGCTATGCGACGGGAAACGACCGCCGGGGCATCAGCAGGAACGGTCAGAGGATCTATCACGTGTCGGACCCGTCGCCGTCGATCTACTATCAGCAAGCGCCGTGAACTCTGTCTTCGCAATGAGCCGCCCCCTGCACGTGACGTGACGGCTAGCAAGTCGGCGGCGGGCACAAGCCGATCCTGGGAACCACTCGACGACGCGGCGCTGCTGCGGCTGCGCTTTCGCGACCTCGGCCTGCGGTTTTCCGACAGCGCCATTCATGCGGATGCTCTCAGGGTCGGCGCTGAGCTCGCGCGCCGCGGGATCGCCTTCAGGCCGCACTTCTGGTTCTCGACCGACTGGTTTTCGCCCGACGGCGTGCCGGGGATTGCGGTGCCGTACTTTCTCGCGCACCCGCGGCTCCTGCGTCTCGAGCGCCGCATGACGGGTGAGGCCGAGGGCGGAAACCGGCGCTGGCGGCTGCGACTGCTGCGGCACGAGCTCGGGCACGCCGTCGACACGGCATTTGGCCTTCGTCGGCGTCGTGACTGGAAGCAGGTCTTCGGCAGCGCGGGCGTGCCCTACTCCCGCAAATACACGGCTCGGCCGCGCAGCAGGCATCATGTGCTCCATCTCGAGCACTGGTATGCCCAGAGCCATCCTACCGAGGACTTCGCCGAGACCTTTGCCGTCTGGCTGCAGCCGCGGGCGCGCTGGCGCGCCGACTACGCGGGCTGGCCCGCGCTCGCGAAGCTCGAGTTCGTCGACTCCCTCATGAGCGAGATCGCCGGCCGCGCGCCATCGAGACGCGACCGCTCCGTCGTCTCGTCCGTTGCCGACAACAGCCGGACGCTCGGCGAGCACTATCGACGTCGCGCCGGTCTGACTGCGGGCAACGACGCGCGCTACGACCGCTGGCTCCTGCGCGTCTTCACGCCTCGCGAGTCGCCGCGTGCCATCGCGGCCGAGCGCTGGCTGCGCGAGGTCAAGCCTCGATTGATGCCTGCGCTGCTCCGGCGCACGGGCGTCCATCCCTACCTGGCGCACCAGGTGCTGCGCGCCGTGCGCCAGCGTGCCCGCGCTCTCGATCTCACGCTGCGGCGCCCGAAGCGCGAGACCGAGGCCGCAGTGACTCGCCTGCATGAGCGTGCCATCGCCGAACTGTTGCGTCGGGACGAGGAGAACTTCCGGCTGTGAAGAAGCAGAAGATCCTGCTCATGGTCCACAAGTCCTTCGTGCCGCCTGACGACATCGGCAGCATGAGCGAAGCGCAAGTCGACGAGTTCCGCACGGAGTACGACGTGCTGCAGACACTCAAGCGTCTCCGGGCCGAGGCCCGTGTCGTCGGCGTCGGCGACCAGCTCACCCAACTCCGCGAGACGATCGACGAGTGGCGCCCCGATCTCGTCTTCAATCTGCTCGACGAGTTCTCGGGGATCGCTTCCTACGACCACTATGTCGTCGCCTGGCTCGAGCTGGTCCGGCAGCGCTATACGGGCTGCAATCCGCGCGGAATGCTGCTCTCGCGCGACAAGGTGCTGACGAAGCGCGTTCTTGCCACGCACCGCGTGTCGACGCCGGCGTTCAGGCTGTTCCCGTTTGGCCAACGTTTCCGCGAACCGCGCCGGCTCGAGTTTCCACTGTTCGTGAAGTCGGCGACGGAGGACGCGTCGCTTGGCATTGCCCAGGCCTCGCTCGTCGACGACATGAAGGGTCTCCGCGAACGCGTCCAGTTCATCCACGAGCAGGTGCAAAGCGACGCGCTCGTCGAGGAGTTCATCGACGGCCGGGAGATCTACGTCGGCGTCCTCGGCAACGCGCGCCTCACGGCCCTGCCGCCCTGGGAGATGGATTTCGGCTCGCTGTCGCGCGCCGAGACGCGCATCGCAACACGCAAGGTCAAGTGGGACCGGAAGTATCAGACCAAGCACGGCATCCGCACGGGCAAGGGCCAGAATCTCGGCGACGAGCAGCTCGAACTCCTGAGCCGCCTCGCGAAGCGGACCTATCGCGCGCTCTACATGAGTGGCTTCGCACGCATGGACTTCCGCCTGCGCAACGATGGTCGGGTCTTTCTGATCGAGGCCAACGCCAATCCCAATCTCAGCAAGGGCGAGGATCTCGCCGACTCGGCGAAAGCGGTGGGCATGAGCTACACGGCGCTCATCAAGCGCATCGTGCAGCTCGGCCTGGGCTACATGCCCGAGTGGCGAATGTACGAATAGGCCGCGAGCCGGCGTCCGGCTCCTTCACTGGCCGTAGGGGCGATACGGCAGCATGAAATGAATGGCGAGCGCGACGGCGAGCAGAGTGAGCGAGAAATACATCCCCACCCGCCACCGGCTGAATCCGCGCTCAATGATTGCGAACTCCTCCACGAGTATCGTCTCGCAGGCGCCGTCGCCCGTGTCTTCCCGCGTCGTGCTCGTCCCGCGCAGGCCGCCACCTTCTGCTCCGTATCGGGCAAGCGAGCCCCTGATTCGGATCTGATCGCCGACGCGGACATCGGCCACGCGATCGCGAATGCGCGGATCGGCCGAGATCAGGTGATTGTTCGCAAGCTCGTAGACGTCGAAGCTGGCCCAGGCTTCGCTGTCGCGCGTCTGCACATTGCAGGTGAAGATGCCGTTCCAGAACTTGAGCTTGCCGAGGTGCTCGCTCCGCGCCGAGTCGCCCCAGATGACGCAGACGTCGGCCATGTTCAGGTGATCGTTCGACCAGCGATGCATGAAGCTCTCGCCGTCGTGCTGGCGGAACGAGACGACGAGCCCGTGGAGCTCGTATTCGTAAACCGGCTCGACGCGATAGTCCGTGTCCGTGTAGCGGAGAGTTTGCGGCGGATTCGAGGTCGGCCGCTGAACAGGCTCGTCGGCCAACTTCGCGTCGAGGTCGAGGGAGCCTGGAATGTCGTTACGATTCCAGAAGCAGACGACGAGCCCGGCCGCGCTCGCCACGAGCAGCCATTGATTGAGCCTGCGCAGCATCGCGGCAGCCTAGCGCGGCGGCGCAACACCGACTTCGAGCCGCGTCACGGAACCTGGGCGCGGGCCCGAGCCGGCCATCGTCCACAGCTCAGACGAGCTCCTGCAGCCTCGAATACCCCGAGCGGCTGATCGGCAGCCGGGTGCCGTCCTTGAGAATCGCTTCGTAACTGTCCTTGGCATAGAGCTCGATCCGATCCAGCCGATCGATGTTGAGCAGTGTCGACCGATGGATCCGGACAAAGCGATTCGGGTCGAGCTCCGCCTCGAGCGTGCCCAGCGTTTGATGCTTAAGGTGCGACTTGCCGCCGACGACGATGCCGACGTAGTCGTCTTCTGCCTTCACGTAGTCGATCTGGTCGACGCCGATGACATGCACCTTCGGCCCGTTGCGGATCAGTATGCGATCGAGCTTCGCGGTGGGATCACGCCGGATCGCGGTGTCCGCAGCAGGAATCGCGAGCGGCCGGCGCACCCGCTCGCGCACGCGGCCCAGCGCCTGCGCGAAGCGCTCAGCGCTGAAAGGCTTCAACAGATAGTCGACCGCGTTGACCTCGAAGGCCCTGAGCGCGTATTCGTCGTAGGCCGTAACGAACAGCACCTCGACCTCGTTGCCGATGAGCTCGAGGACCTCGAAGCCGTCGAGCTTCGGCATCTGCACGTCAAGAAACAGGAGATCGGGCTTGAGATCGTTGACGGCGCGCACGGCCTCGAAACCGTCTGCGCACTCCGCGACGATCTCGACATCGGCGTGAGCCTCGAGGTACTCCCTGACGATCGATCGCGCGAGCGCCTCGTCGTCGACGATCACGGCGTGCATCGCTTTCCGGTGGGCGTCGTTCATGCGGAGGTGCCGGCCGGCGCGCCGCGGCATGGCAGGCGCAGCTCGGCGCGATAGAGCCCGTCGCTGGCTGATGTCCTGAGATCCCCCTGCTTGCCGTACAGCGAGCGAATTCTTTGCTTCACGTTGGCGAGGCCGACGCCCTCGCCGCGCTTTCGCGCCGCTTCCGCGTCGAACGGGTTCTCGACGCCGAGGACCAGCTCCCTTTCCGTGCAGCTCGCCTTGAGCTCGACGTATCCGCCTCCGGTGAGCGAGTGGATCCCGTGCCGCACGGCGTTCTCGACGAGGGGTTGCAGGATCAGCGGCGGAACGAGACAGGATCCGCAACCCGGCCCGACTTCGACTCGCGTCGTCAGTCTCGGACCGCAGCGGATCTTCTCGATGTCGAGGTAGTTGCCGACCAGCTCGAGCTCCTGCTCGAGCGGCACCTCGTCCTCGCTGCCGAGACGGACGGAATTGCGGAAGAAGGCGGCCAGCAGCACGCACATGTCGCGGGCGCCTCGCGGGTCCGTCGTCGTGAGCGCGCTGATCGAGTTCAGGCTGTTGAACAGGAAGTGCGGGTCGATCTGCGCCCGGAGCGCCTTGAGCTCCGCCTCGCGCGCCATGACCTCGAGACTGAAACCCCGCGTGACGGCGGCCTGCGAGGCCTCGAACGCAATGAGCACGTAATGAAACATCGCAGCCGACGCGTAAAGGAGCACGCCCGAGGAAACGACGAGGGGCAGCTGCGAACGGTAGTTCGCGACGGCCTGATCGAACGGCCCGAGGAATGTGTACGCCCAACCCTCCCAGGCGGGCAGCCAGAGGACCGTGGCCACACCGGACGCAACGATCTGCGTGACGACAACCCTGCCGATGCCTGCGAGGCGCAGCGGGGCCGCCCGGCAGACATACCACGCTGACAGGCAGATGAAGCCGTAGATGACGACGAGCGGGGCCGCAATCAGCAGGGCTTCGGCCCCGGAGGCCGGGCTCGCCGACGCATAGGCGACGGCCAGCAACAATGCCACGAGCACCCAGAATCCCAGATAGAAAACGAGGCGGGTCCGGGTCGCGAGTACGGGATGCACGGCGCGCTCAGTTCCGGATATGCAGGCCGCCCATGAAGACGGATCCGTTCAGCACGAGTCGTTTCGCGATTGCGGCGTCCGGCACCTTCGTCTGGTCCTCGACGCCCCCCATGATGATGCCGACCTCGTCGACGACGACCCAGTCGGTCGGAATGCGCAGGTCGACGCCGCCCATCACGACGAAGAGGTTCAGCGTCGTTTCGGGACCGCTCATCGTCGAGCCGGTGAAGTCGAGCTCCACGCCGCCCATGAAGGCCGTCACGTCGCCGCCAACGAAATTTTCGAACTCATTGTCGTGCTGCCTGCCGCCGAGTATGGCCGAGGTCTTGAACCTGTTGCCGTCGACCGCCTCTTCCGTCGTTGCGTAGGTCGATCCGCCAAGATACACAGCGCTGCCGACGATGGCAGTGGCTCCCAGCAGTCCCCAGAGCAGATAAGGTCCTCGTTTCACGTTCGTCTCCCCAAAATGCTTGCTGTGGTTAATCCTTGATCTCGATTCCGGCCATGATGGCTGAGCCCTCGAGCACGAGAATGCCCGCCGGCTCCGCGGGCGGCCGCGTCTTGTCTTCGACTCCGCCCATGAGCACGGAGACGTTGGATTGCACGACCCAATCCTCGGGAATGCGCAGCACGATCCCGCCCATCATGGCGAACACGTGGACGACGGCGCGGCCTCCCTCCATCCGGGCCTGGCTCAGGTCGATGTCCACCTCGCCCATGAACGCCGACGCCGATCCGCCACGAAAATCCGCAGACCGGATCGAACGCTTGACGCCTCCAAGGAATGCGGAGTCGTTGAATTGGGACAGGTCCTCCGTCGATTCGGCGCCGGTTTCGACGGGGCGGACAGCGCTGCGTATCAGTATTTGCGCGCCGAACAGGATCAGGATCAGCGGCCAGAGACCGATGATGCTGAACTCGAAGATGTCGAAAGTATTCAGCAGCAGCAGCGCGCCGAAAGCGACGAGCAGCGTGCCGCGCACGGCCCGGGAGCCATCGCTCGCGACGAACAGGTCGCGAAGCCCGACGAAGACCAGGATGGCAGGCCAGAGGCGCAGGATGTCGCCGCTGTCCATCAGCCCGAGGTTGTCGAGGAGCAGGCTCGCGCCGATGAGGACGATGACCGCACCGACCACGAACTGGCCGCCGAACCGCCGGGCCCGAAAGTCGCGACGCGCCTCTGAAGTCCGGGGCGGATCCGATTCGCTGGGCCGCCGCGGAAATTCGTCACTGTCGCTCATGCTGTGTACCTCTTGCGCTGTGTATCAGTCACGGCGCTACGGTACGCAGGCAATCCCGGGCCTGCGAGAACTATTCGGCGAGTGGCGGTCGGGAGTCGGTAAACGGCCCCGGGCGCGAGGCACGACATTCGGCCCGGCCTCGCCGAAGCGAAGCCGGGCCGAGTCACGGTAGCGTAATGCGGATTACTGCTGCGGCAGCGCGAAGCAGTAGAACAGGCCGTCGCCGCCCGTGCCGATCAGCGCCTGCTGGCTGCAGCCGCGCGAGTCGTGCGTCGAGTTCCAGGCAGCGTAGTCGTGATGACCGACGCGCGCCTTGGCGCCGCCCTCGTCGCTCGCGCTCGTCCAGTTGTTGCAAGTCATGTCGGCGCCCGCGGCGTAGGCCGTCCCGTCAGGCTGCGAGCCCGTCAGGATGTCGTGCCGGTTCGGCGTGAAGCCGCTGCCCGGAATCTGGTTGCCGCGCTCGTCGAGCGCCGTGAATGCGGCGAAGCGGTTGGCCGTGCTGTGAAGCTGCTCGACGTTCGCTGCAATCTGCGCGCCGCGCGCATTGAACCAAGGCCCTGGGCCGATGCGATCGCGCGCATTGACGGCGTTCGGACCCTGGGTGCTGAGATAGGCGCGCCAGGTCAGCGCCCCCTGATTGGCCGCCGCCGCCAGGTCCTGGCAGATGCGGTCGGCACCTTCGAGGCCGCCGAGATTGCCGCCATTCCCCGAGCCCCGGCTCGTGAGGAAGAACGACATCGGACCCGTCGGCGGCTGCGCCAGCGCCAGCCCGACACCCATGATCCCCGTCAATGCGATTACTGCTGCCTGAATGCGTCTGTTTCTTTTCATTGGATCCCCCATCGGTCGACTGAGAAGGCTCTGGACTTTACGGCATACGCCGCAAACCCCATAGACCTGAAGATGCCTGGCATTGTTCCCGCCGCCGGCACCAGCCCTCGACGATCAGCCGAATCCTCCGCGGAATCCCCCGCCGTGCCCAGCGCCGCTCGTGACGATCGGGATCAGCGCGCCGAACCCGCCGAACGAGTTCGGCTTCATGCCCGACAGCGCGACGGAGCGGTAGAACACCTGACGGAACCACGGCGGCGGCCTGACGTCGAGTCGTGTCGGCGTCGGCCCCGACGGATCGAGGATCGCGATCCCGGCGTCCTGCCAGCGTCGCAGGATGTGCGCGAGGTCGTCGGCCACGCGGTTCGGCTCGGCGAGCACGAAGCAGCGTTTCACGCGCGCGGCCTGCAGCCTGCCGGCCGAGGGGAAATCCTGCGGAAACGTGATCCAGCGATTGTCGTAGCGGCCGGGCCCGACCGCGCCCTCGAGCCGCCGCGAGTCGAGCAGGAACGCGGGCGAGGGATTGCGCTCGACGGCAAGCTTCGGCGCGAGCTCCGCCAGCGCGCGAACGATCAACGAATTGTCGACGACAGGATTCAACGGCGGCGTCACGCCGTTCATGAGCACGACGGGAGCGAAACCGCGCTCCGCGAGCAGGGCGCCAACCGCAATCGAGTCGCTGCCGGCGAGATCGACGACGGCGACGTTCAGCGCGCCATCGGCGCCGCGCGCGGTGAGCTCCGATTCAGCGTAGCGCGACAGCATGGCGCGCGCCGCCGCGAGCAGCTCGTCGGCGCTGCGCCCGCCGCTCGTGTCGGCCGGGCCGAATGAGCCCGCGAACAGCGTCGGCTTCGTCCAGTCGGACCACTCGTGGTCTCCGGCCCAGGCTTCGAAACACGCTCTTCCGTCCTTCATCCCCGATCGCTCCTCAATTGACGACGAACACCGGACTGTCGGTGGCGCGCATGTCGACAAATCGTTCGCCTGTCAGCCGCCCGTAACCGCCGATGACTTTGCCGCCTGCGCAATAGACGCCGACGCAGGCGCGGATCGGCTCCGACGCCGAGCCCAGGTTGAGCCCGCGAAACGCTTCCTGCCGGATCCAGAGCCCGCGGCCGAACAAGAGATCAAGCGCGATGCCGAGCTTGCTCCGCGCATCGAGGTCGTTGATCGCGGCGATGTCCTCACCGACGCGGCCGAAGCAGGGCTTCGCGAGATCGCGCGAGCGACCGAGGTCCGCGAGCGCCAGGCGACAGGTCCGCGGAAGATAGCGCTGCCAGGTCGGCGTCCCGATACCGAGCGCCGCGCAGGCGACCGGAAAAAACTTGTTCTGGCTGTAGAGCGCGCCGAGCGGATTGCTGAGATTCGCCGGGTGCCGCTCGAACCAGGGAGCGCCTTCGCGCGCGAACAGCAGCCAGTCGCCCGGAAAGAAGCGCAGCGCGGCATCGAGCGGACGGCCGGATTCGTGCACGCCATCGGAGCGGAGCTCGACTGATGTGGGAGAGACTCCGATCGCCTCTACCCCAAAGTCCGCGAGGAGCTCCTGAAACAATGCCATCTGCTGCCAGTCGTCGCTGTAAGCCGTCGCGTGCACGAGCCCGACGCGCGCGCCCGCGCGCAGACCGAAGGCCTCGATGACGTGTGCGATGTATGCGCGTGCGGGGTCGCCCGTCACCTGCCAGCCGGCGGTCGGCTCGGGCCAGAGACGGTGAAAGCTCGACGCCTCGTTGAGCCCGCCGGGAACGTCGGAGTTGACCTCCGAGAGGCGCCAGCCCTCCTCGGTCGGGTGAAAGTCGAAACGCATGAGCCGGGCCCGGCCGTCGAGCGCCTGCGGGGGCAGGGAGCGGAGGCGGTTCCAGGCGCGGCGCGGCAGGTAGCGGGCCGTGCCCTCGTCGCGGGCGAGCTCGTGCAACCGCTGCTCGACCTCGAGCGTCTCGGAGTAGAGCGCGGTCGTGGCCGACTCGAGCTCCCGCCAGTCCTCGCGCGCGAGCAGCAAGGCGCGGTCGGCGATCGCGCTGCGATCGAAGATCTGCGCGTCCCATTTCCTGCCGTGAAAGATCGCGTCGAGGCGATAACGGCGAAAGACCGCCGGCGATAGACGGGCCGTGACCGCGCAACCGGGCACGCTACCAGCTGCCGTAGGAAGTGACATAGGCGCTCGCCGTGCCGATGAACAGCACCGCGAAAATTGCACTGCGCAGAATGCTGTCCGCGGCGTACGCAGGCGGCGTCATTCGCTCGTGGACGACCGCAGCCGCGACGAACAGGACGGCGGGCCAGGCGACGGCGACGAAATCGCGGACGGTCGCGGCAACGCTGACCCAGTCACCCGCCGCGCCGCGGCCCGCGATGATGCCGACGCCGACGGCGACCGCGCCGAAGCGCACGGCCGCGCCGACGTCATGGTCGATCGTGATCCGCTCCTCGCCGTCGGAAGTCAGCGCGATGACACAAACGGCCGCGTAGACGGTGACGGTCGACAACAGAGCCGAGAAGATGACGACCCACCAGCCGGGACCGTCGCCGATGTTGCCGCCCGCGTAGGCGATCGCGTTGCCGAGCAGCATGCCGCCGAGGGCGACTGCGGCCGAAAAATTGTTGCGCTCGCGCACGTCCTGCTGCAGGCGGATGTCGGTGAAGCGCGCGAGCAGGATGGAGGCGAGAGTAATCCAGACTACGCCGAGCGCCATGTAGCCGACGATGTAGTACGGGGCGTCGACGACGTCGAAGGATGCCCATTGGCGGAGCACGAAGAGAATCGCCACGGCGCTCGCGGCGAGCGCGACCAGAATCGCCAGGCGCCAGCGAAGCTGCCGGTAGACGTGATGGGTCGGCGCGAACAGCTTGTAGAGCCACCAGCCGATCGCCATGACCGCGGCCATGTCGAATACGAGGAATATCGGGTCGTCTTCCATCGCTGCCCCCCGTGCACCGGCAGGCGCGATGATGCGGTCAGGGCGGCGTCGCTGCAAGCACCCAGGCTACGACGAAGGGCAGGGTCAGCATCGCAAACAAGGTCGACAGCAGCACGATGCCCGCGACGTCGTCGGGGGCCCGGTCGTAGCGCGCCGCGAAGAGATAACTGAAGACCGCGGCCGGCATCGCTCCCTGGAGGATTAGCACGCCGCGAGCACTGCCCTCGAGCCCGAGCACGGCGACGACGCCGAGCGCGACGGCGAAACCGACGACGAGGCGCACGAAACCCCAGAAGGCCGCGAACGGCAATCGTTTCACGTGCAGGCCTGCGAGCGTGTGGCCGAGCGCGATCAACATCAGCGGAATCATCAGGTGGCCGAGCAGCTCTACCGTATTCGCGACCCACTCGGGCAGCGCGTAGCCGCCGACCAGCAGTGTCGTGCCGATTGCGGCGCCATAGATGACGGGAGTCGTCACGAGCGTGCGCCACGGCGAGCGCCCCGACTGGAGGATCGGTGTCAGCGTGAACTGGCCGATCGAGTTTGCGACGAACACGGCGATCGCAAGCCCGAGACCCTCGTCGCCGAAGGCGAAGTAGCAGACCGAAAGCCCGAGATTACCGGTATTGCCGATCGCCAGCGCTGGCAGGAAGGTCCGGATGGGAAGCCGCGCGATCTTGAGGATGACGAAACAGGCTGCGAGTGTGGAAAGAAACAGGGTCACGCCGCCGACGGCCATGCGCCCGACATCGGCGAGCGGCAGGCTGAGGTTCGAAAGGCTGTCGACGATCAGGCAAGGCCCGGCGATGTTGAGCACGATCCGGGTGACGAACTCGCGCTCGAACGGAATGCCGGTCTTGCGCCAGCCGAATCCGAGGCCGGCGAGCGCGAATACCGGCAGCAGCACGCCGGCGAGCTCGGCGATCATCAGGGATTTCGCAAGCTGTCAGGCCGCCGCTTCGGCGGGGAGGTTCGAGCGGAGCCTGGCGTGCAGCGGACTCTTGCGCGGGAAGTGCTGCAACAGGTACTGCATCTGGTCGGCGAGCACGCGCCGGCCCTTGAGGTAGATGTACTCCGCGTAGGTCGGCGTGAACGGCACGGCGATGAGCTGCATCTCGGCATGCTCGGGCAGCCGCCCGCCCTTGTGGTTATTGCAGCGGCGGCAGGCCGTGACGACGTTGTTCCAGGTGTCCGTGCCCCCGCTGCTGATCGGCTGGATGTGATCGCGTGTCAGCTCGGAAGTCGGGAAACGCAGGGCGCAATACATGCAGACGTTGGCATCGCGCCGGAACAGCGTGCGGTTGTTGAGCGGCGGCGTATAGCGCTCGCTGTGCCGCTCCTGGGCATAGGTGTCGCCCGTCGTTGCGATGATCGAATTGACCTCGATCTCGCTGCGGAGCCCCGTCCGGGCATTGCAGCCGCCGTGCAGGGTGTAGATCGGCGAGCCGCAGCTGTAGGCGACCTGCCCGGCATGGTAAAGGGACGCCGCGGATCGATAGTCGACCCATTCGAGAGGCATGCCCGCGACATCGGTTCGCAGGACTTGCAGGGAAACGAGTTGAGCTGGAATCTCCACTGGTTTCAGGCAACAGGCGATTAACGCGCCGCTGAGTGTCACCGAGCGCGCGGCAATTTTCAACGGCCCTTGTTGCCAAATAGTGACAGCCGTCAGGGCTGGCGCCGGTCTCCAGGCGGGGGTTGGCGCCGGTCCCGGAGCTCCTGCAGCTGGTCAGGAGAGCGCTGCTGGCGGAACTGCATGCGGATCCGGTCGCGCTGCTCGCTGGGCATGATGCTGAAGTCACGGTAGGTTTCGCGCAGTGCGCCGCGGTCGGCCGCGGGCAGGTCCCGGTAGATCTCATAACGGTTCCGGATCTGCTCCCGGCGCTCGGCACTCAGGTCTTGCCAGATGCTGAAACGGTTCTGGGCGTCCCGGCGCTCGTTGCGGTTCATTTCGAGCCAGCGGCTGGCGCCGAGCGCAATGCGCTCCTGCCGGTCCGGCGCGAGCTGGCCCCAGGTGGTTTCCTGGTCCGCAAGCAGTTGCTGCTGGGCAGGGCTCAGATCCTGCCAGCGCACGCCCTGGGCCGCAGCGGTGCCTGCGGCCATGAGGAGCGCGAGCCCGCAAATGATGAGCCTAGTCCGCATCGTCTGCCGCGACCTCGTCCGTTCCGTCGACATCATTGCTCTCACCTGACTCACCTGTTTCTCTCGCCCCATCGGCGTCCTCTGCCTCATCGGCGACATCGGTCTCGTCTACGTTGCCGGCAACTTCAGCCTCGAACACGCTCTCGTCTACGCCGATCTCATAGCCGTCTTCCGCGAGCCCGTCGTATATGAGCCACTCGTCGTCCCCTTCTTCCCAGCTGCCGAGGAACTCAAGCAGGCCGAGATCCGGAGCTTCGCTCTCCTGGGCCACCAGGGTTCCCGCCATGCCGCACGCGACGACAACCGGGAACAGCTTCGAGCGCGCCGCCATCAGCCTTTATCGTCCCCGCTTGCCTCAACCTCCAGCAGCTCCGGCTGCTCGAGCAGCCAGGCGTAGAACTCGAGCTCCTCGAAGAAATCCAGGTTCTCGCCCTCGAGCAGCAGGTCGAGATCGTTGAGCACGACTGGTGTCGCAGACGCGACCGGCGCCTGCGGAATCTGCCAGACCAGGGCGAGCGCGATCAGCGCTGCCGCGGCGCCGCCGACAGGCACGAGCCGCGACGGCGCGAGCCAGGGATTCCAGCGGCGCTCACCGGCCGCGGCGACGGCGGCCGCCCGTGCCCGCGACAGCCGCGAGCGCGTGTGGCCGTCGAGGCCTGCGACGCTCTCGGCGAACAACTCGCGCGCCCGCTGCTCGATCTCGCGCTCGCGACTCGAATCCAGTTCGGTCATGACCAGTGCTCTCCCAGAAGCTCGCGCAATCTCGAAACTGCGCGTGAATAATGTGTCTTGACGCTGCCGTCCGAAACGCCCATGGCGACTGCCGTCTGCGCCACGTCGAGGCACTCGAATGTGCGCAGCACGAACGCCTCGCGCTGCTTTGCCGACAACTCGCGCAGCGCCCTCTCGAGGGCCGCCATCGCGTCCTGATCGGCGACTGCCTGCGCCGGATCGTCGCCGCGCGGTCCCGGCATCGCCACGATCGGATCGTTGTCCTCGCCGTCCTGGCCGCCGAAAAAGCTCAAGATACGCCGGCTCACCTTGCGCCGCCGTCCCCAGTCGCGGATCCGATTCTGCAGGATCCGGTAGAACAGCGGCCGCCACTCTTCGGGGGGGCGATGGGCGTAGCTCGTCGCCAGCCGCAGCATCGCGTCCTGAACGACGTCGAGAGCCTCGTCGCGATCCCGGAGCGAGACGAGCGCGATCCGAAACGCGCTGGCCTCTACCTGCCGCAGAAACCCGTCGAGTTCTGCAGTTGGATTGACCGTCATCTCCTCGACCGCGAGGCCCGGCTCAATGCATAGCGAGAGCTTCATCGCGTTGACCCAAGACTTTGCCCGGAGCTGCCGGTATCAACGCCACCGCGGGGTAGCCGTTGACAGGCCGACAAGCTATAACCGCCGCCAGACCGCCCGAATCCTATTACATAAGAACGCATGACCCAAGACTGGAAGCGCCTCCGCGTCGCGGTGCCGGTACCCGTCGCCGAGGGCTTCGACTATCGCTGGCCGGGCCCTCTGCCTCCGCCGCTGCCCGGTACGCGCGTCCGCGTTCCGTTCGGCCGCGGCGAGCGCATTGGCATCGTGATCGAGGCGCAAGGGGGCAGGAGGGTCGAAGACTCGGCGCTCAAGTACGTCCGTGAGGTCCTCGACCAGGAGCCACTGATCGACGGCGAGCTCATGCGCTCGCTCGAGTGGGCCGCGGCTTACTACCATCACCCGATCGGCGACGTCCTCGCCCAGGCCCTCCCCGGCTTGTTGCGTCAGGGACGGCCGTCGCGGGCACCGGCCGAGCCGGCGTTTCGGCTGACCGCAGCGGGCCATGCCATCGATCGCGCCGGTCTGCGCGCCCGCTCTCCCCGCCAAAAGGCAGCGCTCGATTTGCTGGCGGCGTCGCCGGGCTCGGCGGCCGCGGCACTGCGCGCGGCCGGCGTGGCCCGCGACACGCTGCGCCGGCTCGAGAACAAGGGCTGGATCGAGCCGGCCCCGCCCGAGCCTTCCGGAGATGCCGCCGGGACTGCGTCGCTGTTCCGCGATGAGCCGAGCTCTGCCTCCGAGTCTCGCGAATCGGCACCTCGCGACACGCCGCCGACGCTGACGGCCGAGCAGCATGCCGCCGTCGAAACGCTGCGTGCAGCCAACGGCTTCGTCACGGCCCTGCTCCATGGCGTCACGGGCAGCGGCAAGACCGAGGTTTTCCTGCGGCTCATCGGCGACGCGCTCGCTCGCGGGCGACAGTGCCTGCTGCTCGTGCCCGAGATCGGACTGACGCCGCAGCTCGTCGGACGGCTCGAGAAACGCTTCGGCAGCGCGCTCGCCGTGTTCCACTCGGGTCTCGCGGCCGGTGAACGGCTGCGTGGCTGGCGGGAGGCACGCGCCGGCACGGTCGGGCTCATCGTCGGCACGCGCTCGGCTGTGTTCGCGCCGCTACCGCGCGCAGGGCTCATCGTCGTCGACGAGGAGCACGATCCTTCTTACAAGCAGCAGTCGGGATTCCGCTATTCAGCGCGCGATCTTGCGATCATGCGCGCGCGCGCGCTCGACGTTCCCGTCGTGCTCGCCTCGGCGACGCCTTCGCTCGAGAGCTTCCGCAATGCCGCCGAGGGGAGGTACACGACGCTCAGCCTCCCGGTGCGGATCGGCGCCGGCGGCGAGCCGAAGCTTCGCGTCATCGATCTGAATCAGCATGTCTCGCGCCGCGGATTGTCCACGCCGCTGCTCGCCGCGATGGAGCAGCATCTGGGACAAGGGGCCCAGGTGCTGCTCTTCATCAACCGCCGCGGCTTCGCGCCGGTGCTGTTCTGCCCGGGCTGCGGCAAGGCGGCCGAATGCGATCGCTGCGACGCGCGCATGACCGTGCACGCGCGCGCGGGCAAGCTCCGCTGCCATCACTGCGGCCGCCAGGAGGCCCTGCACTGGGCCTGCCCGGGCTGCGGTGGCGAGCGGATCGCCGTCGGCGCCGGCACCGAGCGGGTCAACGCGGAGCTCGAGTCGCTCTTTCCCGATCTCAAGATCGCGCGGCTCGACCGCGACGTCGTCGTCGGCCGCGAAGCTCTGGGCCGTGCCCTCGACGACATCGAGTCAGGCAGCGCGCGCATCATCGTCGGCACGCAGCTGCTGACGAAGGGCCACGATTTCCCGCTCGTCACGCTCGTCGGCGTTCTCAACGCCGACCAGGGCATGTTCGGCGCCGACTTCCGCAGCGAGGAGCGGCTCGCGCAGACGATCGTCCAGGTGGCCGGTCGCGCCGGCCGGCGCGAGCAAAAGGGCGAAGTGCTGATCCAGACGCATTACCCGAAGCATCCGCTGCTCCAGAAGCTGCTCGCGGGCAACTACTCGAGCTTTGCCGAGCATGCGCTCGGTGAGCGTCGCGCGACGGGCTGGCCACCCTTCAGCCATCTCGCCCTGTTCCGCGCCGAGGATCGGAGACGCGAGCGCGTCTTCGATCTGCTCGCGCGCCTCAAGCGCCATTGCGGCGCCGACACGGCGGAGCTGCGCGTGCTCGGGCCCACGCCCGACTGGATGGAGCGCCGCGAAGGCCGCTATCGGGCCCAGCTCCTGCTGCAGGCGACGCGCCGGCCCGCACTCCACGCCGTGCTCGACTCCTGCGTTGCGGCGCTCGCGGGCTGGCCCGAGGCGAAGCGGCTGCGCTGGTCGCTCGACGTCGACCCGGCCGAACTGTAGCGCCCGACAAGAGGTAGACTCTCGGCCCATGGCGTCGAGGAAACGCGGTGGTTCGAAGGGTGAGGCTCCGCGCTGGGCCTGGATGCTATTCGGACTCTCGATCGGCCTCGCCGTCGCGCTCGTCGTCTATCTCATCAGCGGGAATCCGGACAGCCGGCTCAGTGACGCTTCAACGGTGGTGGTGGAGCGCCCGCCGGCGAATCGGCCGGCTGCATCCACTGCGACTCGTCCCGCCGCAAATGCCGAGACACCGGCTGCCGCCGAGGCCGAGGAGGAGTTTTCCTTCTTCCGCCTGCTGCCCGAGTCGGAGGTCGTCGTCCCCGGAAGCGGCTCGCCGCAGCGCTCAGCTGCGGCCCCGGCGCAGGAGTACATCATCCAGGCCGGATCCTACAGCGAGTGGACGGAGGCCGACAGCGCCCAGGCGCAGTTGGCTCTGCTCGGCATCGAATCGAAGCTGGAACGCGCGATCGTCGGCAACGAGATCCGTCATCGCGTGATCATCGGGCCGCTCAGCGATCGCGCCGAAATCGAGAGTACCGTTCGCCGCCTTAACGCCGCGGATATCGACTCCATGCCGCCGCGGCCTGTCGGCAACTGAGTCGAGTCGTTCAGTCGTCCTGGGCGGAATGCCGGAAATCGATGCCGAGCGCCCGCAGCTTGCGATAGAGGTGCGTGCGTTCCATGCCGACGCGCTTCGCGAGCTGCCCGACCTTGCCGCCGCATAGCTCGAGCTGCTGCTGCAGGTAGGCGCGCTCGAAATGCTCGCGCGCCTCGCGCAGCGGCATCGCGAGCAGGTCCTTCTTGATCAGCGGCTCGGATTCGGTCGATTCGGCTGCGAGCTCGGCCTCGATCTCGGCAAGCTCGATCTCCTCGTCGCCGCCCTTGATGAGCATCTGGCGGACGAGCTGCTCGACCTCGCGTACATTGCCGGGCCAGGGATAGTTCCGGAGCCGGTTCTGAACCGCCGTGCCGAAGCGCCGGAACGGCAGCTGCTCCTGCTCGACGACGGCATCGGTGTAGTAGCGCAGCAGCTCCGGCACATCCTCGGCATGCTCGCGCAGCGGTGGAACGCGGATGACCACGGCGCCGATCAGGCTCATGAGCTCGGAGCGGAAATCCGGGTCGCGCTCGAAGCCCGCGGGCGCCGTCGCGAGAACCCGGAAGTCGCGCGGGCTCCCGTCGGTCAGCGCCTCGAGCAGCGCCGATTGGGCCGGCGCCGACATGCGCTCGATCCCCGGAATGAAAAGAATCCCGCCCTGCGACCTGTCGAGAGCACCCGGGCCCGCGCTCCCGCCTTCGAGCAGGGCGCGCGACGATTCAGCCGTGAGCTCGGCGCCCGCGACGGATTCGAACGGCCCGCTGGCGCGATGGCTCAGGCTCGCGAGATAGCGTGCCGCGCGACTGCGGCCCGCGCCGGACTCGCCCGTCAAGAGTACATGCGTATCGTGTCTCGCAACGGCGGCGATTCGCTCCCGCAAGTCGCGCATGCGCTGGCTCTTGCCGATGACCTTCGGTGAACGGCTGACGGACAGGGCTCCGCGCTTGCCCGGCGATTTCGTTGCCAGCGCCTTGTTGACGGTGCGCAGCAGCTGCCCGAGCGAGACCGGCTTCTCGATGAAATCGAGCGCGCCGAGCCGCGTCGCCTCGACTGCGGTGTCGACCGTCGCGTGCCCGGACATCATGACGACGGGACCGAGCGAGCCTGAGTCGGCCCACTCCTTGAGCAGCGAGATGCCGTCGGTCTCGGGCATCCAGATATCGAGCAGAGTCAGGTCGAAGCTGTTCTTGCGCCGCGCTTCGCGCGCCCGCGCCGCATCTTCGGCCGTGGTGACCTCGTAACCCTCTTCGCTCAGGATTTCCTGCAACAGCTCACGGATATTCGCTTCGTCGTCGACGACCAGGATTCTTGCGGTAGTCACGCGCGCTTTCTCCTTTGCTGCGCCCTGCGGGCAGAACCCGCTGTGCGCCCGGCGCCGGTCAGAGGCAAGAGTATACTGACCTCGGCTCCGCGTCTTTCACTATTGCCGACGCGGATCTTTCCGCCATGCTCCTCGACGAGCTTGCGAACGATCGCGAGCCCGAGGCCCGTGCCCTTGGCCTTGCTCGTGACGTAAGGCAGGAAAGCCCGATCGATGATGTCGGCCGCAAAGCCGGGGCCGTTGTCGCGGACCAGGATCTCGACGCAGGGCCCCTCGGCGAGCTCGCGCAGCGCCGTCGTCACGCGAATCTCGGCGTCGGCCTGGCCCTCGATCGCCTCGCTCGCATTGCGGATGAGGTTGTGCATGACCTGCCGCAGCCGGCCGATATCGGCGTCGATCCTCGGCAGCGACGGATCGAGATCCATCCGGAAGGCGACCGGCAAAGCCTGGTGCCGGTACAGCTCGGCGACCTCGCCGATCAGCGCGTTGAGATCGAGCGGCGCGACGTCGAGGTCCGGCGCGCGCGCGTAGTCGCTGAAGGCATCGACCATGCCCTTCATCGAGTCGACCTGCTGGATGATCGTGTGCGTCGCGCGGTCGAGCAGGTCGAGATCCTCGTTGCCTTCGACGAGAAACCGCCGGCGCATGCGCTCGGCCGAAAGCTGGATCGGTGTCAGCGGATTCTTGATCTCGTGCGCGAGCCGTCGCGCAACCTCGCCCCAGGCCGCCTCACGCTGCGCCTGCATGAGGATCGTGATGTCGTCGAAGACGATGACATAACCGACGGCCCACTCGCCCTCGCTCGGCAGCGCCTTGCAGCCGCAGACGAGCTCGCGATTGCCGAGGTCGCCGCGCAAGGTGATCTGCTCGCGCCACTCGGTGGCGCCCTGCTCGAAATGCCGCTCGCAGACGTCGAGGATCTGCCGCAACAGGGAATTCTTTTCCGCGATCCCGGTGAGCGACTCGCCGACATGCCCTTCGAGATCGACGCTGAGAATCTCCCCTGCAGCCTTGTTCGCCGTGCGAATCGTGAAGTCCGTCGCGAAGGAGACGACGCCCGTCGTGAGCCCGGCGAGGATGACCTCGAGCTTGCTGCGTTCGCCTTCGAGACGCTGCTCGGAGCTCAAGGCTTCCTGCCGCGCGAGCGCGAGCCTCTGGGTCATGTCATTGAAGGAGTTGACGAGAAAGCCGATCTCGTCGCGCTGCGTCAGCGGAACCTTGGTATCGAAATCGCCGCGCGCGACGGCGCGCGTCGCCTGCATGAGCTGCTGGACCGGGGATATGAGCCGCTCGGCGATGAAGAACGCCGCATAGGCCGCGGCGAGAATCGCCACGAGCAGCACGAGAGAAAGGGTCGTAACGAACGCGAGCTGGAGCCAGGCCTTGGTCGCTTCGAGCTGCGACAGCTCGCCCTGGACGGCCTCGACTGCGGCGATCCGCTCGGCGATCGCGACCGGCACCGGAAAACGACCCCAGACGATCTGGCCGCTCCCGTCCGCGCCCGGGAGCCGGATGGCCGCGAGCACCTCGTGCGATCCGTCCGGCAGCGGCGGATCGAGATAGCCATAGCCGTGCCCGGCCGCGGCGCCGAGCTCTTCGAGCATGGTGGCGCTGAGGCGCGGCGGGGCGCGGCGCGCGCCCTCGGGGAAAACTCCGACGCGGCGGCCGTCGGCTGAATAGAGCGCGACTTCGGCGGCTGTCGTCTCGCGCCAGATGAGCCCGAGCTGGTCGTGGGCGTTGGCGGGAGCGGGCCCGAGACGGTCGGCGAGCCCCCGGATCTCGGCAAGATCGTCTTCGATCCGGAGCTCGCGCACCGCGACGCCGAGCTGTCTCGACTCGGCAAGCGCCCGGCTGACGTCGACGGGAAACCACTCGTCGATGCCCTTCAGGATGAAGACGAGCGAGAAGGCGTAGAGGATGACGAGCGGCGCGGCGGCGGAGATGACGACGAGGCTCACGACCCGGGCCTTGAGCCGCGATCCGGGCACGAATCGCCGGTACTCGCGGATCAGCCGCAGCAGGCGCTGGCCGATGAGCCCGATCAGCACGGCAACGCCGACTACGTTAATGAGCACGATCGGCAGGGCGTAGGTCGCGAAGTCGTCGGTCGGCTCGGCGACCTGGCTGAAGAGCAGGAGCACGATCACCCAGAGCGCCAGTCCGAGGACGACGCCGACGGCCAGCAGGGACCGGGCTATTGTGCGTCCAAACGCCATGACAACCATTCGCTGCTGATGGACCACTCGGGACGCCAGAACGCGAGCCACCTGATCGGACCCGGCAAGCCGTCCTGATCGAGCACGGCCCGGATGCGAACGTCGTAGCGCAGGTTCCGGTCGAGCTCTGTGGCCTCGACGACGGGAAGGCTCTCGATAAGGCCGATGTGTTCGAGCGCGGCTCCCAGCGTCGGAAAAGTCTGGCGCTCGTAGCTGTCCGTCGTGCCCCAGACGGCGTCGGCGTCATCCCCTTCGGGCGGCTCGACCTCGACGATATAGCGGTCCGCCAACGCGTAGTAGCTCAGGCGGTAGCGCACGATGCGCTCGAACTCGGCGTTGTCCCACCAGAACCAGAGGCGGTTCAGAAACTGCACTTCGACGCGGATCGTCAGTGGCACCGTGGACTTCAGGGTCATTGCCGCGTCGGTCGGCAGCCGCAGATAGATCTTCCCGTTGACGCGGTAGATGCCGTCGACGAGCTCGTCCCCGCCCTCGAGTGCCTCGAACTTGCCTTCATCCTCCGCCTGCGCGCCGGCTTGGCCCGCGCAAAGGAGTAAGAATGCAGCCAGTGCCGCTGTTGCCCAGACCGTCGCGGGCTTGAGCCCCCCGACCCTGCCTGCCATCCGCCGCTCAGACACCTTGTTAATTGTTGCGGTCCGCGCTCTTGGTCAGGACAGCATAATAAAAGCCGTCCCCGTTCGCCTCCCCGGGCAGGAGCTGGAAATGCTCCGGCGACCCGAAAGGCGGCAGGCTCGCGCCGGGTGTGGCTGCGGCAAAGGCCGTCGCTACACCCAGGTTCTCGGCCCGCAGCACGCTGCAGGTCGCGTAGACGAGCCGGCCGCCGGCATTGAGCAGCGGCCAGAGGGCTGCGAGCATCCGCCGCTGGCCGGCCGCGAGTGCCTCGAGATCCCCGGCGCGGCGCAGGAGCTTGATGTCAGGGTGCCGCCGGATGACACCCGTGGCGCTGCAGGGCGCATCGACGAGGATCCGGTCGAAGGGCCGGCCATCCCACCAGCCTTCCGGCCGACCCGCGTCGCCGGCGACGATGGTCGCGGCCAGTCCCAGCCGCTCGAGGTTCGCGGCGACGGTATCGAGCCGCTCGCTGTCGGAGTCGACCGCGACGACTTCGGTCAATCCGGGGCAACGCTCGAGGATATGCGCTGTCTTGCCCCCGGGCGCCGCGCAGGCATCGAGCACGCGGCAACCCGGCTCGAGATCGAGGAGGTCGGCGGCGCGCTGCGCGGCGACGTCCTGCACCGAAACGAGCCCCGCTGCGAAACCCGGTAACTCGTTGACGGAACAGGCTTCGGCGAGGAGCAGGGCATCGCCAGCGATTGCGTCCGCCGTGGCCGACCTGCCCGATTCGCCGAGCAGCTCGAGATAGGCCGCGCGCTCAATGCGCCGCCGGTTCACGCGCAGCCAGAGCGGCGGCAGCTCGTTGCCGCGCTCGAGGATTTCGCGCCAGCGCTCCGGCCAGTCGCGCTCGAGCGCGGCGATGAGCCAGGCCGGGTGGCTGAAGCGGGCAACGGGCTCGCGTTCGACTCGCTTCTCCAACGCCTCGCGCTCGCGCAGGAAGCGCCGGAGCACGGCGTTGACGAGCCCGCGCGCGCGGTTGAGACCGAGCTCGCGGCTTGCATCGACCGTCGCCGACACGGCCGCGTGATCGGGAATGCGCAGGTCCTGGATTTGCGCGAGACCGACGCGCAGCAATGCGCCGAGCAAGGCATCCTCGCGCTTGAGCGGGCGCTCGAGCAGCTGCCCGAGCTGCCAGTCGAGCCGGTGATGCCAGCGCAGCGTCGCCATGAGCAGCGCCATCAGCAGCGGCCGGTCGCGCTCCGCCAGATCGGCGTACGCTTCGTCGTCGAAAGCGGCTAACGATTGTCCTTCGGCGACGACGCGGGTATTGAGCCGCGCCGCGAGCGCGCGGACGGCCGCGCCCTCGCCACCGCGCTCAGCCGGCTGCGACAAAACTCATCCCGTCCGTCGAATGGGCCGCGAGCCAGGCCGCGGCCGTCATCTCGCGTCCGCCGGGCGCCTGCAGGCTCGTGACCCGCAGGACGCCGTCGGCGGTGGCGACGTCGATGCCATCGCGTCCGGCCTCGAGCACCGTGCCCGGAGCTCCGCCGGAACGCCCCGCACGCGCCGCGGCACGCCAGATCCGCAGCCGCTCGCCCGAAGCCGTGCGCGCTTCGGCGACGGGCCAGGGATTGTAGGCGCGCACGCGGCGCTCGAGCTCGAGCGCGGGCCGCGTCCAGTCGAGCACGGCATCGGACTTGGCGATGCGCGCGGCGTAGCTCACATGCGACTCGTCCTGCGCTTCTGCGCGCAGCGTGCCCGCGAGCACACCGGGCAGGGTCTCGACGAGCAACGCGGCGCCCAGTTGCGCGAGACGATCGTGCAACTCGCCGGCGCTCTCGCCCGCGGCAATGCGCGTGGCACGGCGGCTGTAGACCGGTCCCGCATCGAGACCGCGCGTCATGCGCATGATGCTGACGCCGGTCTCGGCATCGCCGGCGAGAATCGACTGCTGGATCGGCGAAGCGCCGCGCCAGCGCGGCAGCAGCGAAGCGTGAACGTTGACGGCGGCGACCTCGGGCCAGTCGAGCATCCACTGCGGCAGGATCAAGCCGTAGGCGGCGACGACCAGAAGCTTCGGCCGCGCGCTCGGGACGAGCACGCGCGCGCTGCTGTCGAGCCGTTCCGGCTGCAGCACCGCGATGCCGTGCTCGATCGCGAGCGCCTTGACCGGCGAAGCCTGAAGCTTGCGCCCGCGACCCGCGGGACGATCGGGCTGTGTCAACACGCAGTCGATGCGTGCGCCTGCGTCGATGAGCGCGTCGAGGCTTGCGGCGGCGAATTCGGGCGTGCCCGCGAAGGCGAGCGGCACTTGAGCGAGCGCGTTCAACGCAGGCGACCGGCTCAGAGCCTGGGTATGGCAACCGGGTCGTCGGAAGCTCCCGGACGATCGCGCTTGGCCTTCTTGAGATACTTCTTCCGCAGCCGCTGTCGCTTCATCTCCGAGAGGTAGTCGACGAAAAGCTTGCCTTCGAGGTGATCCATCTCGTGCTGGATGCAGACGGCGAGCATGCCGTCGGCCTCGCGCTCGAAGCTCGCCCCTTCGCGATCGAGGGCCCGTACGCGAATGCGCTCGGCACGCGCGACCGAGTCGTAGTACTCGGGGACGGACAGGCAGCCCTCGCTGCTCGTCGCCTCGCCCGTGGCCTCGAGGATCTCGGGATTGATCAGGCAGTGGGGCTCGTTACGGGCATCGGACACGTCGATCACGATGATCCGGAGGTGGCGGTCTACCTGGGTTGCGGCCAGACCGATACCGTCGGCGGCGTACATGGTCTCCAGCAGATCGTCCACAAGTTGCCGGATTTCGGCATCGACTTTTGTGACGGGTTCGGCTCGAATCCGAAGCCGGGGATCGGGATACTCCAGTATTGCGAGCTTAGCCATTGTGGTTCAGCTTGGGTTTCGTGTATAACGCTGCGAAGTTGGCTTAACTCTCTGACTTTACAGGGATAGTTCTGCCGAGTCCTGCGGCTGAACGGCGGCGGTCCTCTCCGGGCCCGCGCCGGGGCAGTATAGCAGCAGGCTCGCGGGCCCCGCCCTGACCCTCGGAGAGTCCATTGGCAAAGGGAGCTTACGCCATGTCCTACGCGAAGATTCGGTCGACCGTGCTGGGCGCCGTCGTCGCTTTGGGTCTCATCACCGTCTCTAGCAGCTTCGGCCAGCAAGCGGCCGGCGGGCCCGTGCTGAACCCCAGCCACCCCGAGTCTTACGTCGTCCAGTCCGGCGATACCCTCTGGGATATTGCGGCGATGTTTCTCCGCGATCCGTGGTACTGGCCCGAGATCTGGCAGATCAATCCGCAGGTCGAGAATCCGCACCTGATTTTCCCGGGCGACACCTTGTCGCTCTCCTTCCTCGACGATGGCAGGCCGGCGGTGACCGTCACTCGCGGCCCCGCTGCGGCCGGCCCGATCGAGGGCGGACCCACCGATCGCCTCTCGCCGAGCATCCGTTCCCAGCCGATCGAGGAAGCCATTCCAACGATCCCCTACGACACGCTGCGCGCCTTCCTCTCGCGCCCCGTCGTGCTCGACGCCGGCCAGATGGCCGACCTGCCCTACCTGTTCTCGATCCCCTCAGGCTTGATTGCCAGTGCCGGGCACGAGATCTATGTCCGCGGGACGGACGCGCCCGTCGGCACGGTCTTCAACGTCGTGCATCCCGGCAATACCCTCGTCGATCCCGATGACGGCGAGATCATCGGGTATCAGGGTCTCTACGTCGGCCAGGGCCGGGTTCGCGCCAGCGGCGATCCGACGACCGTCTATCTGACCGACACCGTCCGCGAGGCTTCGATCGGCGACAGGATGATCGCCGAGGAGAGCATCACGCCGATCAATTTCTTCCCGCGCGCACCGGCCGATCTCGTTGACGGACGGATCATGTCCGTGCTCGACGGCGTTTCCGTCGTCGGCCAGTACCAGGTCATCGTGATCAATCGCGGCGCGCGCGACGGCATCGAGCCCGGCCACGTGCTCAGCGTCTACCAGGCCGGCGAAGTCGTCACCGACAACGTGCGCGTAACCAGCTTTACTGCAGAGAAAGTGCAATTGCCCGACAGGCTTTCCGCCACGACGATGGTCTTCCGTGTCTTTGACCGGATGAGTTATGCCCTCGTCATGGAGGCCACGCGCGAGATCCGCGTGCTCGACTTCGTCAGGAATCCCGAACTCTGACGCATCGCGCGCCTGGCTCGAGCAAGCCGGCCACACGCTTGTCGTCCTCGGCTCCCCGCTCTACCCGGAGCGGCTCGCCGCGATCGCCGATCCACCGCCGGCCCTCTGGGTCGACGGCAACGACTTAGCCCTCCTCTCCGAACCGCAACTCGCGATCGTCGGCAGCCGGCACGCGAGCCGCAACGGCGAGATAACGGCGGAGTCCTTCGCACTCGAGATCAGCCGCCTCGGGCTCGTCATCACGAGCGGTCTCGCGGCCGGCATCGACGCGGCGGGCCATCGCGGCGCTCTCGACGGCGGGGGCCACACCATCGCGGTCACGGGCGGGGGCATCGACTGCATCTATCCTGCACGCAATCGCAAGCTCGCCGAGGCCATCAGGACTCGAGGCCTCATCGTTTCGGAATATCCGCCGGGGCATCCCGTCCGCGCGTTCCAGTTTCCGCTGCGCAATCGCATCATCGCGGGACTCTGCCTGGGCACGCTCGTCGTCGAGGCGACACGCCGGAGCGGCTCGCTCATTACGGCACGGCTCGCCGCGGAATACGGACGCGAGGTGTTCGCCGTGCCCGGGTCCATTCATCACGCGCTCAGCAAGGGTTGTCATAAACTGCTGCGCGACGGTGCGAAGCTCGTCGAGAACATCAACGACGTTCTCGTGGAAATCGCGCCGCAACTCGCCATGGTCACGGCAAGCGAGAACCGCGGCCAGGGCCCCGCGCGGACCGAAACTCTGCCCGCGCCGCTCGCGAAGGTTCTCGATTTCTCGCCGATCGGATTCGACGCGCTGCTCGCGGCCACTGGATTGACGGCTGCGGAGCTTTCCTCCATGCTCCTGCACCAAGAAATTCTGGGGACGATAGAAGCACTGCCGGGCGGGCGATACTGTCGGCTAGCAGAGAGGGCCGGATGAAGGAAACCGTACTCGACGTACTCATGTACTTGTTCGAATCATTTGTCGACAGCGAAGACGAGCCCGAGCCCAACCGCAACCAACTCCGAGACGAACTCGAACGCGCCGGCTTCGGCGACCGCGAGATCGACGGCGCGCTCGAATGGCTCGATGCGCTGAACGCGAGCGACGTCGCACCCCAGGCTTCTGCCCCTTCCGCCGGCATGCGGATTTACGACACGGCCGAGCTCGATCGGCTCGATGCGAAGACCCGCGGTTACCTGCTGCATCTCGAGCAGCTCGGCATCCTGATGCCCGCGCAGCGCGAGCTCGCGATCGATCGCCTGGTCGCCCTCGACTGTGAGGAAATCGATATCGAGCAGGTCAAGTGGGTCGTCATGATGGTGCTGTTCAGCCAGCCCGGGCATGAGCAGGCCTACTCCCAGATGGAAGACCTGGTCTTCGCCGAAGAGCCGGGCTGGATGCACTAGAGTCGCGACCCCTCACCGTGCGTGGCCATGGGCAAGAATCTCGTCATCGTCGAATCGCCGGCCAAGGCGCGGACAATAGAAAAGTACCTTGGTAAGGATTTCCAGGTCCTGGCCTCCTATGGCCATGTCCGCGACCTGGTGCCCAAGGAAGGGGCCGTAGATACCGAGCGGGGCTTCGCGATGAAGTACCAGCTCATCGAAAAGAACGAAAAGCACGTCGAAAAGATCGCGAGCGCCGTCAAGAAAGCCACGGCCGTCTTCCTCGCGACGGACCCCGACCGCGAGGGCGAAGCAATCTCCTGGCACGTCTACGAAGTGCTCAAGGACCGCAAGCTCCTCGACGGCAAGAAAGTCCAGCGTGTCGTCTTTCACGAGATCACGAAGCGCGCCATCAACGAGGCCATCGAGCATCCGCGCGAGCTTTCGGACTCGCTCGTCAGCGCGCAGCAGGCACGCCGTGCGCTCGACTATCTCGTCGGCTTCAATCTTTCGCCGCTGCTCTGGAAGAAGATCCGGCGCGGTCTCTCGGCCGGGCGCGTGCAGAGCCCTGCGCTGCGGCTGATCGTAGAACGCGACGAGGAAATCAGGGCCTTCAAGGCGCTCGAATACTGGACGATCGAGGCCGACTGCGCCCATGGGGAACAACCCTTCCCGGCACGGCTCGCGATATTCGGCGGACAGAAGGTCGAGCAGTTCACGTTCACTGACGAGGTAGGCACGCGAGCCGCCGAGCGGGCGATCGCGGCTGCGTCCGATGGCCACCTCAAAGTCGCCGCCGTCGACAAGCGCCAGCGCAAGCGCAATCCCGCGGCCCCGTTCATCACCTCGACGCTGCAGCAGGAAGCCTCGCGCAAGCTCGGCTTCAGCGCGCAGAAGACAATGATGATCGCCCAGAAGCTCTACGAGGGAATCGATACCGGCGAAGGCGCGACGGGACTCATTACTTATATGCGTACCGACTCGGTCACGCTGGCCAACGAAGCGCTCGTCGAAATCCGCGAGGTAATCGCCGCGCGCTTCGGCGCCGAGAACTTGCCCGAGGAGCCGCGACAGTACAAGACGAAGGCACGCAACGCCCAGGAGGCACACGAGGCGATCCGCCCGACGCTCGCCGCCAAGGCGCCCGAGGACATCAAGAGCTTTCTCGACCACGATCAGATCCGGCTTTACGAGCTCATCTGGCGGCGCACGGTAGCCAGCCAGATGAATTCCGCCATCTACGACACGGTCGCCCTCGATCTCGTGCCGCAGAACGGCAAGGCCGATGACATCGTCTTGCGCGCGACGGGCTCCGTGCTCGTAAGCCCCGGCTTCATCGCCGTCTATCAGGAAGGCCAGGACGACTCGGCCACTGACGAGCAGGATCACGTGCTGCCGGCGCTCGTCGAAGGCGACACCATTGCGCTCAAGGACCTGCGCAGCGAGCAGCACTTCACCGAGCCGCCACCGCGCTACTCGGAAGCCACTCTCGTCAAGGCGCTCGAGGAACTCGGCATCGGCCGACCGTCGACTTACGCCTCGATCATTTCGACGCTGCGTGCCCGCGAGTACGTCGAAGTCGAGAACCGGCGTTTCACGCCGACGGACGTCGGCCGCGTCGTCAACAGGTTCCTGAAAAACTTTTTCGACGAGTACGTCGAATACGAGTTCACCGCCCGCATGGAAGACTCGCTCGACGAGATCTCGCGCGGAGAGTCGGAGTCCGTGCCGCTGCTCGATCAGTTCTGGCGGCCTTTCATCAAGCGCTGCGAGAAAGTCGAGAAGGAAGTGACGCGCGATTGGTACGCGCGCGCCCTTGGCACCGATCCCAAGTCTGGCCGCCCCGTCTCGGTCCGCATGGGCCAATACGGGGCCTTCATCCAGATCGGCACGCGCGAAGACGAGGACAAGCCGCTCTTCGCGGGCTTAAGGCCCGGCCAGAAGATGGACGAGATAGGCTTCGACGCGGCCATGGCGCTCTTCCAGCTGCCGCGCGCTCTCGGCAAGACGCCCGAAGGCGAGGACGTCTCGGCAAGCATCGGCCGCTTCGGTCCCTACGTGCGCTACGGCAGCAAGTTTGCCTCGCTCAAAGAGGACGACCCCTACACGATCACGCTCGAGCGCGCGCTCGAGGTTGTCGCCGCGAAGAAGCTCGCCGACGCCAATCGCATCATTCTCGACTTCCCCGAGCAGGGAATTCAGGTGCTCAACGGCCGTTATGGCCCGTACATCACCAACAAGGCGAAGAACGCAAAGATTCCCAAGGATCGCGAGCCGAAGACCCTGACACTCGCCGAGTGCGAGGCCCTGATCGCTGCCGCTCCCGAGCGCGGTGGCCGCGGTCGCAGGAATTTGCCCGCGGCGAAGGCAACCGCCGGAGACGCAGGCGAGGCCGCCGCTGCGGCCAAGGCCGCGCCGAAACCCGCGGCCAAGAAAAAGGCGAAGAAGAAGGCGGCAAAGAAAAAGTCGTCGAAAAAGAAAGGCGCCTCTACGGACTCGCCTGCGGGGCCCGCGCCATCTGCCGAGTCTCCGGAGCCCGGCAGCTCCGGCACCGAAGACTGATCCGCCGAGCCGATGACGAGCTGGATTCGCGTCGACATGGCTGCGCGAATCGTGCTCGAGGGCGGCGTCATCGCCTATCCCACGGAAGCCGTGTACGGCATCGGCTGCCTGCCGTGGGATGAGGACGCGCTGTTGCGCGTGCTCGCGCTCAAGCGGCGCGCTCCCCGGAAAGGCCTCATCGTCGTCGCCGCTTCCGTGGCGCAGCTCGAGCCTCTCGCCCTGCTACCGGGCGGCGCGATCGGCGAGGAAATGCGCGCGCGCTGGCCCGGCCCCTACACCTGGATCGTCCCGGCGCGGCCGACTGTGTCGGCTCTTCTGACCGGCGGCCGGGCAACCATCGCGGTGCGCGTCTCTGCCCACCCGATCGTGCAGCGGCTCTGCCGCCGGACCGGCAGCGCGCTCGTCTCGACAAGCGCCAACCTCAGCGGCGCGGCGCCTGCGCGCACGGCGCTCGCAGTGCGCCGGCGTCTTGGCCGCCTCGTCGACAGCGTGCTGGCGGGCCCGCTCGGCGACTCGGAGCGGCCGACGGAGATCCGCGATGCCGCAACTGGCAGGGTTTTGCGCCGCGGTTGATTAAAATGCACGGGCGTCTGTTGCCGACCCGGAGAGGCCCGCGCGTCATGCCGAAGATCGATCCCGCCAAAGCTGTCGTCGCCAAAGGTTCGAGATATCCCAAGCCCTTCGATGAGCCCTGCGCGGGACGCACGCTCGTGCTGCTCGCAGCGGCCGGTGGCCTCACGCAGTTCGGCGTCAATCTGACGACGCTCGCGCCCGGCGCCTGGGCAAGCCAGCGGCACTGGCACGAGAAGGAAGACGAGTTCGTCTACATGCTGACCGGCGAGCTCGCGCTCGTCGAGGACGAGGGCGAGACGATCCTGAAAGCCGGCGACTCGGCCGCGTGGAAGGCGGGCGTGCGCAACGGCCATCACCTCGTGAACCGATCATCCCGCGACGCCACATTCCTGATCGTCGGCACGCGCGACATGGGCGACTGGGGCGAATACCCCGATATCGATCTCAAATTCAATCCCGGGCGTTACGATCGCAAACCCGGAACTGGAAGCGCGTTCTCGCACAAGGACGGGAAGCCATATTGATTCCGGCTGGTGATTCCTCTCTTGGCTCGCGCATCCACGTCATCGGCAACTGCTGCTCCGGGAAAAGCGCCCTCGCCGCGCGCCTGTCGCGGGCGCTCGACCTCCCGCTCGTCGAGCTTGACGCCCTGAACTGGCTGCCCGGCTGGATCAGTCTCAGTGCGACCGACCCCGCGGAATTCGAGCGGCGCATCCGCGAGGCAACGGCGGGAGACCGCTGGATCGTGGCTGGCTCGTATAGCAACTTTTCTCAGCGCCTGTTCTGGCCGCGCCTGCAAACCGTAGTCTGGCTCGACCTGCCCATGCCGACGTTGATCTGGCGAGTGTTCCGGCGCTCATGGCGACGCTGGCGCTCGAAGGAGCTGCTCTGGGGCACGAACTCCGAGCGCTTCTTTCCGCAGCTCATGGTCTGGCGCAAACAGGACTCGCTGATCTGGTGGATCGTCACGCAGCACGAACGCAAGCGGCGCCAGATGCGGGAATACATGGCCGATCCGGCCTGGTCGCAGCTGCGCTACATCCGCCTGGACAGCGCGCGTGCCGTGGAGGCATTCGCCGCCCGGGTCGCCACGCCCGATACGTCATGATCGAACCGGCCTGACCTGTCCGGACGTACGCTTGGCAGCCTGCCTGTGCTACCGTCCCGTCCTTCAGGGGAGTCAACAAGAGCAAGGAATTCGCGGGCTTGAGGGCGGTACTTCGCAATGCGATTTGGCTGCTCGGCGCTCTGGCATTGCCGGGGACGGCTGCGGCCCAGGGCGTCCGGACGACCGAGTCCCCGGGCTTTCTCCGGCTCGAGGCGCCCACCGTTCCGGCCAAGTCGCCCGAAGACGTCTACATCATCCAGCTCCGCGAAGACGGCGCCGCAAGTTACGACGGCGGCGTTGCCGCCTTCGAAGCCACGCAACCCGAGGATGGCGAGCGCATCGACGCGACCGACCCCGCCGTCGAGAGCTACGTCGAGCACCTCGAGCAGACACATGATGCGCTGATCGCCTCGGTCGGCGGCGGCGAGAAACTCCACAGCTATCGCTACGCCTTCAACGGCTTCGCCGGCGAGCTCTCGCCCGCAGCGGTCGCGCGCCTCGCGCAGCGACCCGAGGTAATCGGCATCTGGGCCGACAGTTCGCGCACCCTGGAGACGAACAACGCTTCGCTGTTCCTCGGGCTCTACGACCAGAACGGCGGGCTGCGCGCCGATCTCGGTCTGACCGGCGAGGACGTGGTCGTCGGCGTCATCGACAGCGGCATCGATCCCACGCATCCGCAGCTCGGCGACATGGTCGCGCGCGTGCCGCGTGCCTGCCGGGCCTCCTGGGCCGAAGGCTCCTGGCTCGGACTCTTCCTCTGCCGTGGCGTGCGCAACAACCCGCCGCTCGTGCAGGACTACACACCACCGCCCGGCTTCTCGGGCATCTGCCAGGCGGGCCCCGGCTTTCCGGCAGGCTCCTGCAACAACAAGATCGTCGGCGCGCGCTACTACATCGACGGCTTCCTCTCTCGCCATGAGCTCGACCCGGACGAGTTCGTATCGCCCAAGGACGTCGACGGCCACGGCACGCACATCGCGACGACGATCGCGGGCGATTCCGAGGTTGCGACGCTGTTCGGCGGGCGCATCGGCGAAGTCAGCGGCATCGCGCCGCGCGCGCGCATCGCCGTCTACAAGGCCTGCTGGGTGCGGTCGGGCGACACGCGCGCGACCTGCACGGCGTCGGATCTCGCGCGCGCCATCGACGACGCTGTCGCCGACGGTGTCGACGTCATCAACTACTCCGTCGGCAGCCTCGACCCCGAACTCACGGCGCCCGAGGAAATCGCGCTGCTCAATGCGTGGAACGCCGGCATCCTCCCCGTTGTCGCTGCCGGCAACGACGGGCCGAATAATTTCACGATCGGCGCGCCGAGCAGCGCGCCCTGGGTCGTGACGGTCGCTGCCTCGTCGCAGGCCGGTACGCGCTACGAGCAGGCGATCGAGATCGTCGCTCCACCTGCGCTGCGAAACCAAATACCGATGCGCGAGGCGGGCTTCACGCCGCCGTTAAGCGGCCGCGACGCGATCGAGGGCCGCCTCGTCCTCGTCGACGATGGCCAGGCCGAGTTGAGCGGCGGCGGCATCGGCAGCATCCATGACGCCTGCGATCCGCTCGTCAACGGCGGAGCACTCACGGGCGCGATCGCACTCATCGAGCGCGGTGGCTGCCTTTTCGAGACCAAGGTCGCGCGCGTCGCCGAGGCGGGCGCCGTCGCCGTCGTCGTCTGGACGACGACCGGCTCGCCATTCGTCATGAACGGCACGGACGGCAGCGGGTCGATCCCGGCCGTGATGATCGGCCCGGCCGATGGCGACCAGCTCGTGGATGCCATCATGGCCGGCGACGTACCTGTCGTGCGCCTTGCCTACGGCGTGCTCGTCCCGCTCAGCGATGACGCGAACCTGATCGCCGATTTCTCGTCGCGCGGCCCGACGCTCAGCGAGCCGGATTTCATCAAGCCCGATCTCTCGGCGCCGGGCGTCAACATTCTCGCGGGCTCGACGCCCGACAAGGCCAACGGCACGAGCGGGGAGTACTACCAGTATCTGACGGGCACGTCGATGTCGACGCCGATGGTCGCGGGCGTTGCCGCGCTGCTGCGCGAGGCGCATCCCGAGTGGTCGCCGGGCACGCTCAAGTCCGCGATGATGTCGACGGCGTACGCCGGGCAGCTGACCGACGGCGGCGAATTCCTCGCCAATCCCTTCGACACGGGCACAGGCCACGTCGACCCCAATCTGGCCAACGATCCCGGCCTCGTCATCGATACGCGCTACGAGGACTTTCTCGCCTGGCTCTGCGGCACGGGCGAAACGCTGCCCATGCCCGTGGACTGCGACGCGCTCGCCGCGGCGGGTCACCCGTTCGACGCCGAGCAGCTCAACCTGCCGTCGATCGGGATCACCGAGCTCATTCCCGGCGACGTCGTTACCCGCACGGTCACCAATGTCGGTCCGACGGCGACTTATACGGCGACGGTCGAAGCGCCGCCCGGCATCCTCGTCACGGTGGAGCCGCCGGTGCTTACGCTTGCAACGGGAGCGTCAGCCGAATTCCGTTTGAGTTTCACAATCGCCGACGCGCCTTTCGCTTACTGGCAGTTCGGCAACGTCAACTGGTTCGACGGGACGCGCGCAGTGAATTTTCCGATTGCCGTGCAACCCGTCTACCTGCGCGCGCCGCGCGATATTCATCTGACGACCACGAGCGGCGGCGACATCATGCCCGTCGCTTTCGGCTACGGCGACGAGTATCTCGCCGGGGTGCATGGCCTGAATCCTCCGGGCGTGCGCGAGAGCGCCTTCGTCGACGACGATCCGACCAACACCTACAGCTTCCGGTTCGGCAACGGCGTGCGGGCGCACTATTTCCGCATCGAGCCCGACCAGCTCTTTTTCCGGGCCGCGCTCTTCGATGCGCGCACCGACGGCAACGACGATCTCGACCTCTATCTTTATCACTGCACCACGCTGTCGACCTGTACGGAGGTCGGCAAGAGCGGCAGCTTCACGTCGGATGAGGAAATCGATCTGATCTCGCCCGAGCCCGGCCTTTACGCCGCGCTCGTGCATGGCTTCCAGACCGACCAGTCTACCGGCGGGCCCGGCGCGAACTACGAGCTCTTTGCCTGGACCTTCGACGCTGACGATTACCTGGGCAATTTCGCGATCGAATCACCGGCGGATGTCCAGCCTGGCGAGCGCTGGGACCTGCCCTACGAGTGGGGCAACCTCGATCCGGAGACGATCTACCTCGGCGCCGTCTCGCACAACACGCCGTTCGACGTGTTCTTCCTCACGATCGTCACGGCGAACAGGCCCTGAGCGCTGTGGGCGCGACGATTAATCTGGCAGTGTTGTATTGGCAAGCGACGGACTTTGGTATTTCTGCAGCCCAAAAACTGCCTGTTGAGTTCATTACGCTCGCCGGACGTCGCATGCGTGAGTTGCTCAGGCAGGCGTCCCAGAGATTTGTCGATCAACCAGAAGTGATTTTCTGGACAAGATACATAGCTTGGTCCGATTTCGGCGAAAGATTGCCGCTCAAGGAATGCCGAAACCTCTTACGGGATCATCCGCAGTATTTGGAGCCGGCAATGCTGTTGTTCGCCCAGAGTGCCGGAAGTGAGGCTCAAGCAGAGGCAACGGAACTCTTGGCAAAGTGTTCGGTTCCGACTGCGCGGTGTCGTTACATTGCGTCAGTTATTAGCGGCGTGCTGAAGCGCCAAGCATTCGGGAAGGCGTAACACAAGCAAGTAGGTCGGAACCTGCCGCAGGATCGCCCGCGGCAACGCCGAGCTCCTCGAACCGGTGCTATTCAGCCTCCTGCAGATCGGCTGTAAACCCAATTCCGCGGCGTTTGGAAACAGGCATGCTCGTAAGCTCGCGGATAGCCGAGAGAATAGCCGTGATCGCCGTGTCTTGTCCCTTGAGCTTGCGCTCGAGTTCGTCGAGCCTGCTCGCCAGCTCGACATTGGAAGCTAAGAGTTCTCGCAGTCGCACGAACGCGCGCACAACGTAGAGGCTCATGTCGACAGCGCGGGGACTGTTCAGCACCGTCGCAGCCATGATCGCGCCGTGCTCAGTGAAGGCAAAAGGCAGGAAGCGTGGATCGCGGTGCTTCTGGGAACCGGTCACAAACTGTGACCGGTTGAGCGCGTCGAGCTCGACGCGGTTCAGGCGAAACACAAAGTCTTGCGGAAACCGCTCAGTGTTGCGCTTGACAGCTTGGTTCAGGGCTTTAGTCGTAACGCCATAGAGCGTGGCGAGCTCAGCATCGAGTATCACGCGCTTGCCGCGCAGCAGCAGGATCGTGCGTGTAATGTGCTCAATGTGCCTGGGCTCGGTGCCGAGCTTTCTCGTGACCATTGCATACACTTCCGCCAGTTCGCAGCCATTCGATACGAGTGACAGCGCGCACGCCTGCGACAAATTACGGAATTTCGGCCAATTATCTGCGTTCGCTACGACATCCTTGCGACTGCTTCGTAGCGGAAACAGCTGACGAGATGGTCATTGACGAGACCGATCGCCTGCATATGGGCGTAAATGATCGTCGAGCCGACGAACTTGAAGCCGCGAGCCTTGAGATCCGTGCTAAGAGCGTCCGACTCGCGGCTGCGCGGTGGAATCTCCTTGTGACGGCGCCGGCGGTTGACCTTCGTCCTGCCGCCCACGAAGCCCCATATATATGAGTCGAAACTGCCGAACTCGGCCTGCACCTCGAGGAAACGCCGCGCATTGTTGACGGCCGACTCGAGCTTGAGCCGATTGCGGATGATCCCGGAGTCCTTGAGCAGGCGCTCGATCGAGCTCGCGTTGTAGCGCGCGACCTTTGCCGGATCGAAGTTCGCGAAGGCGCGGCGGTACGCATCGCGCTTGTGCAGCACCGTCGACCAGGAGAGACCGGCCTGCGCGCTCTCGAGCACGAGAAACTCGAAGTGCCGGCGATCATCGCGCACGGGCACGCCCCACTCCGTGTCGTGATAGGCGAGGTAGGCGTCGCTGACGCCGAGGCTCCAGGGGCAGCGTTCGAGCTCCATGTCGCGTGGTATCCGTGCATGCGGAAGTAGCCAAGGTTACCCGATACGTAGAGAATTGACGCCCATGCCACCGAGCTCCTCGCCCGATCGCTATGCACTGGTCGGGCATCCCGTCGACCACAGCCGTTCGCCGCTGATCCATCAGCTCTTCGCGCGCCAGACCGGCGAGAGCCTGACCTACGAGCTCATCGACGCGCTGCCCGAAGAGTTCGAGACCGCCGTGCGCGGCTTCGGCGCCGCCGGCGGACGCGGCCTCAACGTGACGCTGCCTCACAAGGAAGCCGCCTTCGCGCTCTGCGCGACGCATGGTCCCGAGGCGAGCCTTGCCGGCGCCGTCAACACGATCAGCATCTCCGGCAGGAACCTCCGTGGCGACAATACCGACGGCATCGGCTTCATTCGCGATCTCACGATCAACCACGAATGCGCGATCGCCAGCCGGCGTGTGCTGCTGCTCGGCGCCGGTGGCGCCGCGCGCGGTATCGTCGGTCCGATCCTCGTCGAGCAACCGCAGTCGCTCGTCATCGCGAACCGGACGCTCGAGCGCGCCGAAGGGCTGCAGCGGGATTTCGGCTCGCTGGGCACTACTTCGGTCTGCCGCTTCGACGATCTCGCCGACGCGGACGCATTCGACATCGTCATCAATGCGACCTCGGCCGGGCTCCATGGGGAACAGCCGCCGTTCCCGGCGAGCCTCGTGAGCGACGCGAGCTTCTGCTACGACCTCGCCTATAGCCTGAAACCTACTCCCTTCGTCGACTGGGCCACCGCGAACGGCGCCGGATCGGCCGTGCAGGGCTGGGGCATGCTCGTCGAGCAGGCCGCGGAGTCCTTCGCGATCTGGCGCGGCCGGCGCCCCGACACCCGCCCGATTCTCGACAAGCTGCTGCAGCTTACGGCCTGAGCGGCACGCTATCCCGCTGATAATCCTGGACTTCTTTGGTCCGGGTGGAATTGCGAGGGCCATCACCGCCTGCCGCCGCGAATCGACATAATCTGGTCGATCGGTGCAGAAGCACGATTGGCCTGGAATGAGCGACGAATCTCCCAAAGCGACTGGTCTGCGTGTGCTCGTGGTCGAGGACAACGAGCACGCCGCCTATTTGCTGCGCTCCCTGCTCGAGCATGCGGGCTTCGAAGTCAGCCACAGCAAGGACGGGCGGGACGCGCTCGCGAAGCTCGCCTCGATGGAACCCGTCGACGTCGTGCTGCTCGATCTCATGCTGCCCTACGTCTCGGGCTACCAGGTGCTGATCGAGGCGCGCAAGGATCCGCGCTGGGCGAAGGTGCCGATTGTCGTCCTCACCGCGAGAACTCTCGAGATGGATGCCGTGCGCGCACTCGAGACCGGCGCCAACGATTTCATCCGCAAGCCTTTCCTGCCGGACGAGCTGATCGCGCGCATCCGTCGGGCGATCGATCTCGGCCGGCCGCGGGGCGCGGCATGAGAACCTGGGTGGGAATGCTGCTCGTCCTCGCCTGCATGCCGCGAGCCGAGGCCCAGGACTGGGAAGCCGCAATCCGCGCCGGCGACTACGAGCGCGCGCAGGACGAGCTCGAGCGCGCGCTCGAGACCGCGCCCGAGGACACGACGCTTCGCTATCAGCATGCGCGGGTGCTCGCGCTCGCGGGCGCGAACGAGGCCGCGCTTGCCGGGTTCGATGGCCTGCTCGCCGACTACCCCAACGATGCCGACTATCTGCTCGGCCGCGCACAGATGCTCGCCCGCCTCGGCGACGATGCGGCTGCCACGGCGACGACGGCGCGAGCCCTCGAGCTGGCGCCGGATTACGAGGACGTCTGGCGACTGCGACTGCAGCTTGCTGATCGTTCCGGTGATGAGACGTCAGCGGCGAACGTTCGCGCCGAGAGCGCGGCGCGCTTTCCCGACGCGACCTGGTGGCAGCGCGAAACGGTGCCGCGCGTCTACACGCGCTGGCTCTCCGTCGGCTACGGCGGCGAGCGCCTGTCGAACGACGCGCCCGACTGGAGCCAGCAGAACGTCCGTTTCGACCGCCAGGGCGGCATGGTGGATTGGTTCGCCGAGCTCGCAAGGAACGAGCGTTTCGACGCGAGCGACTCGATGCTCGCCGCCGGCGTCTCGCTGCAGCCGCTGCCCGCCTGGCGCGTCGGCGGAGCCCTCGCCGACACACCCGACGCCGATTTCCTGCCGACGCGCGAGTACATGCTCGAGGCCCTGCGCTCCTGGTCGGGCGGCTTCGGCAGCGAGCTCCGCTTCCGCCGCCGCGAGTATCCAACCGATATCGTCTCGAGCTACTCGTTCACGGGCGACAAATACATCGCGAGTTTCCGCCTCGCCTACCGCGTCGAGTGGTCGGAGCTCCACGGCGCCGGGTCGTCGCTGGGCCACAACCTGAGCTTCACCTGGTATCCGACCGACCGGCGCAGCATCGGCATCGCGCTCGGAACCGGCGAGGAGATCGAGAAGGTCGGGCTCGACGACTTGCTGCGCACCGATGTCTCGAGCATCACGCTGACCGGCCGCCAGACGCTGTCTTCCCGCCTCGAGCTCAACTGGTGGCTCGGCAGTCACGAGCAGGGCGACTTTTACCGCAGGGACTATGCCGGACTTGGGATTCGCATCGGCCTCTAGCGGCGCGGTCGCGGCCGCCGTCTGGGCGACGATCGCGTCGCTCGCGGCCTCGCTGCTGCTCTTGCTCTACACGCTGGAATTGCGCTGGCGACGGCGCCAGCGCGAACGACATCGCACGCGGGTGGTGGAGCGCTGGCGCGCCGTCATCGCGGCCGCGGTGACGGGTTCGGATTCCGCTCGGCCGCCACCGTCGCTGCCGCGTCGCGAGCGCGGCGAGTTCCTGAAGCTCTGGAATCTGACGCGAAACATGATCGAGGGCGCGGCGGCCGACCGGCTGATTGCGCTCGCGCGGCAACTCGGCCTGCCCGAGATTGCGCGTCGGCAGGCGGCGCAGAAGCGGCGCGCGAAGCGTCTCATCGGCATCCGGACGCTCGGTCACCTCCGCGACAGCCAGAGCTTTGCACTGTTGCTGGCCGCGATCGACGACGATCACCCTCTCGTTGCCATCACGGCAGCCGAGGCGCTCGTCGAGACCGATCCGGCGCACGGGGCCGACGCGCTGATTCCGCGGATCGCCCGACGCCGCGACTGGCCGCGCACGCACGTGTTCCGGATGTTGCAGAAGGCGGGCAGCGCCATCGTCGGCGAGCCCCTCTACCGCGCCATCCGCACGGCCGGAGACGAGGACGCGGCCTATCTGCTGCAGTTCGTCGAGCTCGCGGAGTTCGACGTCCGCGACGCGATCTGCGCGGAGCTCTTGTCCTCGCGCCACGAACCCGAGCTCGTCGCGGCCGCGCTGAAGGCCGCGAGCGGCTACACACGCATGCCGCGCCTCGACGAGCTCGTCGCGCATCCAGCCTGGTACATCCGCATGCAGGCGGCGCGGTTCATCGGCCGCATGGGCCGCGCCGAGGACGTCGGCCGGCTCGAGAAGCTGCTCGCCGATCGCGAATGGTGGGTCCGCTATCGGGCGGCGCGGGCGCTCGTCCGGCTGCCGACGCTCGCGCGGGCGGAGATCGAGCGCATTCGCGAGCGCCAGGTCGACGCCTTCGCGCGCGACATCCTCGGGCAGGCCATCGGCGAAGCGGGATCGCGGGCATGAGCACCACGATCGTGCAGGTCGTCGAGTGGGTGTTTCTCGCCTATTTCGTCGGGATCAATCTCGCCTATCTCGGACAGAACCTCGTCGCCGTGTACAGCATCCGCCGTTATGTCCACTCGGCTGCAGTCGACGACGACGATCCGGCCTACTCGAGCGTGCACTTGCCGATCAGCCTCGTCGTGCCCGCCTACAACGAGTCGACGTCGATCGTCACCTCGATCAAGGCGCTGCTGCAGCTCGAGTACCCGGATTTCGAGGTGGTCGTCGTCAACGACGGCTCGAAGGACGACACACTCGAGAAGATGATCCAGGCGTTTCAGCTCTATCCCTATCCCGAGGCCTACAGAAACCAGGTGCCGTGCAAACCGGTGAAGGCGACCTATCGTTCGGCGCGCTATCGCAACCTCCGTGTGGTCGACAAGGAGAACGGCGGCTGCAAGGCCGATGCCTCGAATGCCGGCATCAACATCTGCCGTTACCCGCTCGTCACCGTCGTCGACGCCGACGGCATCCTCCAGCGCGACTCGCTGACGCGCGCCGTGCGGCCCTTCCTCGACCGCCCCGAAACAGTCGCCGCCGGCGGCGCAATCCGCATCGCCAACGGCTGCCGGCTGCGCGACGGTTTCCTCGAAGAGGTCGGCCTGCCGCGCAATTTTCTCGCGCTCGTCCAGGTCATCGAATACCTGCGCGCCTTCCTGTTCGGCCGCATGGGCTGGGAACCGCTCGGCGCCGTGATGATCGTCTCGGGCGCCTTCGGCGTCTTCCGCCGCACGACGCTGATCGAGGTCGGCGGCTACGATCCCAAGGCCGTCGGCGAGGACATGGAGCTCGTCACCCGAATTCATCGCAAGATGAGGCAGCAGCGCCGCCCCTATCACATCGGCTTCATTCCCGACCCCGTCTGCTGGACCGACGCGCCCGAAAGCCTCAAGGACCTCGCAAGCCAGCGCACGCGCTGGCATCACGGCCTCGGCCAGGCGCTGATGCTCAACAAGTGGCTGATCCTCAATCCCCGCGGCGGCACCGTCTCCTGGCTCGCCATCCCCTTCTACCTCGTCTTCGAGCTGCTCGGACCGGTGCTCGAGACCATCGGTGCCGTATTCTTTGTGACAGCCGCGCTCTTCGGCGCCATCTCCTGGCCCGAAGCCGGCGTCTTCCTGCTCATGTCGCTGTCTCTGGGAATGCTGCTGTCCATCAGCGCGATCATGCTCGAAGAGTTTTCCTTCCCGATGTACCGCAAGCCTCGTGAGCTGGCGAAGCTCTACGGCGCGGCTCTGCTCGAGAACTTCGGCTACCGGCAGCTGACCGTCTGGTGGCGACTCAAGGGATTCTTCCGCTGGATCCTGCGGCGGCGGCACAAGTGGGAGACCATCACGCGCAGCGCCAGCGTCGGGTCAGGCTGACGCGACTGAGCCGTGTAGCACCGCTTCACCGCGCCAGCCGTCGACAGCTGGCCGCCGGCTCAGACAGTCCTCGCGCGCCGGGTAGGCGCGCTGCGGAACTCGCCTTCGGCCAGCTGTCGACGTCTGTCCCGGTGAAGCTGCGGTAGCGAAGTCCCGGCGAACTCGCGTCAGCGCATCGTGACCAGCTCTTCGGCGCTCGTCGGGTGAATCGCAAGTGTGTCGTCGAAGTCTTGCTTGCGCGCGCCTGCGGTCATCGCCACTGCGAAGCCTTGCAGCATCTCGTCGGCACCGGCGCCGATGATGTGGCAACCGACAACGCGCTCATCCTTGCCTGCGCACACCAGCTTCATCGACGTACGTGGCTTCTCCTGTGTCAACGCGTTGAACAGTCCGACGAAGCTTGTGCGATAGACGCGCACATCGCTGCCGTAGCGTTCTCGTGCGGCTTCCTCCGACAGGCCGACAGTGCCGATCGGCGGGTGCGCGAAGACGACGGTCGGGATCAGTTCGTAGCTGAGCTTCCGGTCCTTCTGGCCGCCGAACAGGCGGTCGGAGAGGCGGCGCGCTGCGGCGATGGCGACGGGGGTGAGTTCGGCTTTGCCGGTGACGTCGCCGACGGAATAGATGCCGCGGGTCGAGGTGTTCTGGTATTCGTCGACAGCGATCTCACCGCTGTCACCGAGGGCGACGCCGGCGGCTTCGAGACCGAGCCCGGCCGTGTTCGGCGCGCGGCCGACGGCCCAGACCAGGCAGTCGAAGCCCTCGTGCTTGCCTCCGCCTTTCGTTGCGATCGTCAACCGTTCGCCGGCATGCTCGACGGCCTTCACGTCCGAACCAGTCATGAGATCGATGCCGGCGGCGGCCCAGTGGTCGTGGAGCGCCTCGCTGAGCATGGCATCGAAGCTGCGGAGCACGCGGTCGCGGCGCGCGAACACCGAGACGCGGCTGCCGAGTGCGTTGAAGATGCCGGCGAGCTCCACCGCGATGTAGCCGCTGCCGACGATCGCCACTCGTTGCGGCAGCGCGTCGAGCGCGAAGAAACCGTCGGAGTCCAGCCCGAGCTCCGCTCCCGGGAGTTCGGGCCGGATGGGACGGCCGCCCGTGGCGATCACGATGTGCGGCGCGCTGAAGCGCTGGCCGTCGCCTGTCGTGACTTCACCGGGCGCGCTGATCCTGCCCGCGCTCGCGATATGTCGAATGCCCTTCTTTTCCAGATTGCCGGCATAGATGCCGTTCAATCGCCTGACATAGGCGTCCCGCGCCGATTTGAGCGCGGCGAAATCCTGTCCCTCGAGCCGGACGTCGAAGCCGTAGGATTCGGCCGCGGCAATCCCGCGGGCAAGCTCGGCCGCGTTCCACATGATCTTCTTCGGCACGCAGCCGACGTTGACGCAGGTGCCGCCCAAGGGCTTGGGCTCGAGCAGGACGACGCGGGCGCCGTGCTCGGCCGCGCGCTGGGCGCCCGCGAGGCCGCCGCTGCCGCCGCCGATCACTATGAGGTCGATTGCGCTCAATCTCGCTCCTGCTTTCTTGAGAGAACGGCGAGGATATACGGTGGAAGGATCGGACCAAAAGATGGTCTACTTGGCCACCCCCAACGGAACCCTCTGCCGACATGGAACGAATCACTACCGAATCGGGCAATCCACTGTTGTCCGGCCAGGTCCCGCCGACCTTCGGCGCCATCCGCGCCGAGCACGTGCGTCCCGCCGTCGGCCAGGTGCTCACTGCCGAGCGCGCACTGATCGTCGAGCTCGCCGCGCAAGGCGCGCCCTCGCTCGAATGGCTGCGCTCCACCGAAAAGATGCTCGAGCGCATCAATGCCGTCTGGAGCCCGGTCCAGCACCTGAACAGCGTCGCCTCGAGCCCCGAGTTGCGCGACGCGCATAACGAGTGTCTCACCGACGTCACTGCCTTTTTCAGCGAGCTCGGGCAGAACGCAGCCATCTACGAAAAGTTCGCGCAGCTCTCGGGCAGCCTCTTGAGCCAACCGGAAGCCGAGTTGATCCGGCAGAGCCTGCGCGACTTCCGGCTCGCCGGCGTCGCGCTGCCGCCTGAAGCCCGCGAGGCCTACCGCAAGTGCCAGCTCGAGCTCGCGGCGAAGCAGGCCGAGTTCGAACAGCACGTCATGGATTCCAACGACGCCTTCGAGTATCACGAAACGGATCGCGCGGCCCTCTCGGGCTTGCCCGAGCCCGATCTCGAGCGCGCCCGTGCGGCGGCCGCAGCGAAACATCTCGAGGGCTGGCTTTTCCGGCTCGACCCCCCGACCTATCAGACCATGCTCATGCACGCCGACCGCAGCGAGCTCCGCGAGCGCTACTACCGCGCCTGGGTCACGCGTGCTTCGGAACAGAGCCCGGCGCAATGGAACAACCATCCCGTCATCGAAGAGATCCTGAAGCTCCGCCAGCGCTCGGCCGCCCTTCTCGGCTTCCGCAATTTCGCCGCGCTCTCGCTCGCGCGCAAGATGGCGGAGTCCGAAGAGCAGGTGCTCGAATTCCTCGAGGACCTCGCCCGGCGGAGCCGCCGGTTCGCGCAGCAGGAGTTCGCGCAGCTCGAGCAGTTCGCAGGCCGGAAGCTCGAAGGCTGGGACGTGTCCTACTACTCGGAGAAGCTACGGCAGGCGACGCTGAAAATCAGCGACGAGGAGCTCCGCGACTACTTCCCCCTGCCGCGCGTGCTCGCGGGCCTCTTCGGCCTCGTCGAGCAGCTCTTCGGCGTTCGAATTACGCCCGTCACGGACGGGACGCTCTGGCACGAGACGGCCCAGGCTTTCCGCATCAAGCGCCTCGACGGCACGCCGGTCGGCGGCCTGCTCGCGGACTTCTACGCGCGGCCGAACAAGCGCGGCGGTGCCTGGATGGACAGCTGCGTCAACCGCAGCCGGCTCGGCGAGCGCGCGCAGAATCCCGTGGCGCATCTCGTCTGCAATTTTGCGCCGCCGACGGGGGACAAACCCTCGTACATCACCCACACCGACGTCGTCACCCTGTTCCATGAGTTCGGTCATTCACTGCACCATCTGTTGACCGAGGTCGACTACCCGTCGCTTGCGGGCATCAACGGTGTCGCCTGGGACGCCGTCGAGCTGCCGAGCCAGTTTTTCGAGAACTACGCCTGGCGACCCGAAGTGCTGCGCGAGATCACGGCGCATCGGAGCACCGGCGCGCCGATTCCGGAAGACAAGATCGAAACGCTCCGTTCCTCGCGAACCTTCCTCTCGGGGCTCGCGATGATTCGGCAGCTCGAATTCGCGCTGTTCGACTTCCGGCTGCACGCACGCCCGGAACCCGCGAGCCGCGACGACGTGCAGCAATTGTTGAACCAGGTACGCGCCGAGGTCGGCGTCGTGCGAGTGCCGGACTTCAACCGCTTCCAGTGCTCTTTCACGCACATCTTTGCGGGCGGCTACGCGGCCGGCTATTACAGCTACAAGTGGGCCGAAGTGCTTGCGGCCGACGCCTTCTCCGCCTTCGAGGAAAGCGGTGCCTTCGACGCGGGCACGGCGGATCGCTTCCGCCGCAACATCCTCGCCGTCGGTGGCAGCCGCGACGCGATGGCGTCCTTCGTCGCCTTCCGCGGCCGCCCGCCTGTGCTCGAGCCGCTGCTCCGCCAGGCAGGCATCGTCGAGTGAAGATCGCCACCTGGAACGTCAACAGCCTCAAGATCCGTCTGCAACAGGTGCTCGACTGGCTCGCAAGCGAGTCGCCGGATGTGCTCGCGCTCCAGGAGACAAAGACCAGGAACGAAGACTTTCCGGCCGATGTCTTTCGCGAGCGCGGATTCGAAGTCAGTTTCAGCGGGCAACCCACGTATAACGGCGTCGCGCTGATCGCGCGCGCGCCGATCACGGACGTCATCACCGATATCGATGGCCTTGGCGATCCGCAGCGGCGCGTGCTCGCGGCCACCGTCAACGGCGTGCGCATCTGGAATCTCTACGTGCCGAACGGCCAGAGCGTCGAGTCGGACAAGTATCACTACAAGCTCGGCTGGCTCGCGGCGCTCAAGAAGCAGATTGCCGGCGAGCTTGGGAAGCACGATCGCTGCGTGCTGCTCGGCGATTTCAACGTCGCCCCCGAAGACCGCGACGTGCACGATCCCGAGGCCTGGCGCGGGCAGGTGCTCTGCAGCGAGCCGGAGCGTACGGCGCTGCGCGGGTTGCTCGAGCTCGGGCTCGCCGACGTCTTTCGCAATTTCGAGCAGGAAGAGAAGAGCTACAGCTGGTGGGATTACCGGCAGATGGCTTTCCGGCGCAAGATGGGACTCAGGATCGACCTGATTCTCGCGAGCAAAGCTCTGGCATCACGATGCACGGAATGCAGGATCGACAAGGAGCCGAGGAAGCATGAGCGGCCGTCGGATCATGCGCCTGTGTTTGCCGCGTTTTCGTAACGCGTAACGGCTGTCACTTCGCGGCTGCCGCGCCGTTCTGGGCAACGAGCTTCTCGATAACGGACGACTCATCGAGCCGCGCACACCATTCAAGCACTTCTTCCGCGGGGATCGGCACGCTGAACAGATAGCCCTGGCCGACGTGGCAGCCAAGCTCCACGAGCTTTTGCCGCTTCCGGTCGGAATCGACTCCCTCGGCGACGACAGTCTTGTCGAGCGCCTTCGCCACACCGATGACAGCCTCGACGATCGCCGTCGACTTTCTTGAAGGCAGGCCGCGAACGAAGGCCTGATCGATCTTGAGCGTGTCGAATTGCAGCCGCTGCAAATAGCCCAGCGACGAATAGCCGGTACCGAAGTCGTCGATCGCAATGCGGATTCCTTGATCCGACAGGCGGGTCAGGATCGCATTCGTCCGCTCGAAATCCTCGACGAGGCAGTGCTCCGTCAACTCGATCTCGAGATTCTCGCCGCTGAGGCCATGTTCCGCCAGGCGCTCCATCAGGAACGCTTCGAGATCGTCCTCGGCCAGCTGTCGCCCTGACACGTTGATTGCCATTCGCGGCAACTGCAGACCGTCCTCTCGCCAGGCAGCGTAGTCCGCGAGCGCGGTCGATGCGATCCAGCGACCGACTTCGCCGATCATTCCCATCTCTTCGAGTATCGGAATGAAAGTTCCGGGCGGTACCGCGCCGCGCGCGGGATGGTGCCAGCGAATGAGTGCCTCCATGCAGGCGAGCTTGCCGGTGACGAGATCGAGCTGCGCCTGATAAGCGAGATAGAAGTTGCGGTCCCGGAACGCCTCCCGCAATTCCTGTTGCATCTGCAGCCGTTCCTTGATGCTGCGTTCCATCTCCGCTTCGAAGAACTCGATGCGCGCGCGTCCGCCGTCCTTGGCAGAGTACATCGCCGTATCGGCGTTCTGGAGCAGGGACTCGGCATCGGCCGCGTCGTCGGGAAAGATCGCCACGCCGATGCTGGCCGTGATGGAAACCTCGCGGCCGTCGAGCTGAAACGGCCGGGCGAGCATCGCGGAGGTCTTGTCGAGGATCGCTTCCACGTCGAGGACGCCGCCGATGTGCGGCAGGATGACGACGTACTCGTCTCCGCCGAGCCGAGCCACCGTGTCTGTCTCGCGCACCGAGGCGCTGAGGCGAAACGCCGTTTCCTTGAGCAGCTCGTCCCCGAGCGCGTGACCCATCGAATCGTTGACGCTCTTGAAGCGATCGAGATCGATGAAAAGGATCGCGAGCTTGTATTCCTCGCGCCGGGCCTGGGCAGTCGCCTGATGAAGGCGATCGTAAAAGAGCTGCCGGTTCGGCAGGCCGGTCAGCGCATCGAAATGGCCGCGCCGGAACAACTCGGCCTCGTGCTCGGATGCGGCGAGCGCAACCGACAACCGGCCGGCGAGATCGAACAATCGCGCGCGATCGGCCGAAACCAGCTCGGGCTTCGTCGACACCTGCGCAATCAACGCTCCGCGCAGTTCGTCTGCGCGAAAGATCGGCGCCACGACGACCGAATCCGCGCCGGCAGCAGAGGGCAACGCGGGTATTCGCTCCCGCAGCCACGCGGCATCGACAACGCCGCCGCTGGCGACGTCCGCAAGCCATCGGAGGGTGGTCGACTTGAGGCTCACGCGATCGCGCACGAGCTTCTTGTCACGACCGGGCACGCGAGAATTGAGCTGGCCCCGATCGCGCTGATCGGGGTCAATCAGCAGCACGCTGATACAGTAGTCCGGCGAAATGGCCCCCGCCCGCTCGATGATCCTCTCGACCACCTCCGTGATCGACTGCGAAGTCAGGATCAGCCGATCGATCTCCGCCAGCGCCGAGATCGTCTCGAACTGCCGGTCGAGACTCCCTGCCATATCGTTCATCGCCGTCGCGAGATCGGTGAATTCGTTGTCGCCGGAGAGCACGACGGGCGAAGAAAACTTCCGCTCGGCTATTCGTCGTGTACCGGCGACCAGGCTCTGCAACGGCTGCATGATGCGCCGGACCTGAATCGAGCCAAGTAGGAGGCTCAGCGCCAGGCTCGTGGCCATGATCAGCGGGAAAAGCCCGTGGAACGAGGCTAGCGCCTGCGTGGCGATGCTCGCTGGCTGGCTGACCACGATTTGCCATGGGGCGGATTCGAAACGTGACGGCAGGAACAGCTGCCAGCGACTCGCTACGACTTCGCCTTCGTCGTCCGTCCAGCGCAGTTGCTCGCGGCTCTCGTCGTCGAACGACGCAAGCAGCGCATTCTCGCCGTCCTCGGGAAGCGGATTGGTGCAATGCACGCGCAACCCCGCGTCGGAAAAGACGCAGAGCTCCATCGCATAGGGGAGCATCGTGGCCGCCGTCCACAGATAGTCCGGGTGGATCCGTCCGACGACGATGCCATCGGCCGCAGGACGCGCCAGCAAAACATCCACCCTGCCGTCGGCGGGCTGGAGCATGACGAGCGACTGCGAAGGGAACTCTTCGGGCAAGGCCGGATACTCGAGACCATCTCCGAAAAAAATCTGCCGCTGACCGGGCACCTCCCGCGCAACGGCATCGAACACGGTCGACTCCGTGGGTGGCGCGCCTGCGGTCAGCTGGCGCAGCGCGTCGTCGAGAATCAGCAAACGGGCGAGCAATTGCTGGCCGATGGCCGAGCTGACTTCGTTCAGGCGGAGCTCCGTCTGTTCTTCGAGCGTCGAGCTGACGCGAGTCAGCACCACCCATGCCGTCAGCGCCAGCGGGGCGATCGCGGCGACCGCGAAGGACACCAGGATCCGCCGCGCTACGCGAGTGTCGAACAGCAAAGGGATTTTCGGCACGGCCGATGCGCTCAGTTGTAGTTCTCTGCGCGGCCAATGAAGGCCCCGTTGTTCGCGCGCAAGATGTCATCGCGCGACGCCTTTGCCGTCAGCGGCAACTTCGAATCTCCGTCCGGCCCGAGGCTGTAGAGATCGAAGTCGGTATTGAGGGGATGCAGATTCTTGTCCTTGCGGACGTCGTTTTTGCCTGCCAGCGCCATGTTCAGATAGACATACGGCTGATCCCAGGGGTCGCGCAGACCGTCGAGGCCGGCCGCCGCGAGCGTTGCCGGGAATCCGTCGTGAATGAGATCCCAGTTGTAGAGACCGAGCTGGAGGCCGCCGATATCGGCGATGGCCTGCGACTCCCGGACGCGTTCGATGTAGCCGCGATACGCCGGAATCGCGAAGGCCCCGAGAAGGGCTGCCAGAGCCAAGGTCATCATCAACTCGAGGAGGGTGAAGCCCGCCTCGGAAGGTCTTGTTCGATGCACGCGATTAGCTCCAAAGGCCTGCGCCAAGTTAGGGCAAGACCCATGAAGCCGCCGCGCTGGCCGTCACAGACGCCCGGTCCTCCCGTTTTGACATAAGGATGGCGACGACGCTCCATCGGTAGAATGCGGGGTCATGCGATCCGCTGAACACGGAACCCTTCTCGGGCGATTCTGGATTCTGCGCAGCCCCGTATTCCTGGTATCGCTGGCACTTCTGGTCGCGAATGATCTCTACCTGAAGGCCGCATATCCCGGATGGTTCACCGGAAAGCTCTCCGATTTTTCCGGTCTGCTCGTCTTCTCGCTGTTCCTATTCCCGCTCGTGCGTGTCGGAGCTGCCAAGGTGGCGAGCGCCGTGGCCATCTTCTTTATCTGGTGGAAGAGCCCGTACTCGAGCTTCGCAATCGAACTGGTCAACGGCACAGGACTGATCGCGATCGGCCGTGTCGTGGACTACTCGGATCTGATTGCGCTCGTCGTCTTGCCTCTGAGCATGCGCCTCTACAACGGTCGTCAGCCGCGACGAGCGGATCTCGATTCCTGGCGACAGCTGTCACTCATTTCCATCGGGGCGGTGACACTCCTGGCGATCATGGGCACGTCGTCGCTTAATTTCAGTCGCCCGGTAGAGATGAGAGCTTCGGAGGGAGCGCCCGCCCTCTCCGAGGCGGATATCGACGTCATCGTTGCGTCTCTGTTCGACTCGCGGAAGGATGAATGCAGAGGGCGCGGCGACGATAACAGGATGACCTGTGTTATCGACGGTGTCTGGTTCGCGTACGTGGTCACGAGCTCCAGCGTGATGTTTGATTTCGAGCAATCGGCGCGGGACAGCCCGAACAGAGTCAATAAGGTCATAGAATCGCTCAAGGCGGCCTTCACCCGGCATGCCGTGGAGTTCACGTACATCGAGCCGTTGATCGATCCGGAAGAAGCAGTCAGCCAATGAATTCCGAGCGCGCCGGCCACAGCGCCCCTACCGGAACTTCATCTCGACGCCGACGTAAGCCGACAGCGGCTCCCCCGCATAAAGGATCGGCGCATTCGCCGCAGCGACGTTGCGCACGCCGTGCGTGGCAACGTAAACCTCGTCCGCGAGGTTCCTGACGTCGGCGAACACGCGCCAGCGCGCGTCGCTCCAGCCGGCGCGCAGTCCCCAGAGCGTGTGGCTCTCGATGCGGTAGCTGTTGGCGAAGTCCGCCCAGCGCTCGCCGACGTAGTCCACTGTCGGGCCGGCGAAGAAACCGCCGGCGCCGCGCCAGATCAGCTCGCCGCGCAGGAACATGTCGGGCGCCGCCGGCAGCGTGTTGTCGCCCCAGTCGGGATCGCCGTCGAAGCTGAAGTCGTTGTACGTGACAGCGACCTGCGGCTCGATCAACGCCCCGCGCTGCCCGAGGCCGATGCGCCCGCCGAATAACGCCTCGACTCCGGCATGGACCGTACTGTCCACATTCGTGACCAGGCTCGTGCCCGGGGCATTCGGGTCCTCGACGGAGAGAATCTCGTCGTCGATCGCAGCGTAGTAGAGCGAGACATCCCAGTAGAGGCCGTTGCCCGCCCCGCCCATGGTCTCTCCACGCGCACCGACCTCGAAAACGCTGCCCTGCATCGCCTCAAGCGTCGCGCCGGGGACGACGTTGTCCTCGAGCTCGAAACTGGTTGGCGGCTCGAAAAGCGCGCTGAGGTTGCCATACAGGCTCGCGCCGGCGCCGAGCGCGCGCACGATGCCGATGCGCGGATTGATCCGCTCGTAGCTCGCCTGCGGATTGCTGATAGCACCTGACGGCACGGCCGTCGTGCGCACATCGCGATCGGCAGCGACGCCCTGCGCCGCGAGAATCAGCGTCGTACCTTCGGCGATCCGCCAGCGGTCGAGCGCAAAGAGTTCCGCTGTCGACGCCTCGTTGCGCACGAGAGATGACAACGTCGTCGGCATCCCGCCCAGGTTGCCGTAATTGCCGCCTTCGACGTCGCTCTCGCCATAGTTGAGGCCGAGCACGAGGTCGTGATCGCCCGTTCGCATGCTGTAGCGCAGCATCGTGCCGACGTCTCGATGGTCGGTGTCGATGAGCAAGGTGAAGAACGGGCTCCAGACGATCGGGTGATAGAGCGACTGCGTCTCGACCGAAAAGCCGAAGTCGAGACTCCGGTCGCCGTCGATCTGCCAGCTCGTGACGTTGGCGAGACGTTCGGTGTTGACGTTGATCTGGTAGTTGCCGATGACGGCGTTCGGATTCGCCTGGTCGGGATCGGCGTCGAATTGCGCCCGCGTCAGCCCGCCCGGCAGCTCCTGGTTGTTCTCGATCAGCGTGAGGTAGAAGCGCGTCGACCAGTCGTCGCCGGACTGCCAGCCGGCGTTGGCGTAGATTCCCGCGCGATTCTGCGCGTTGCGTACGCGGTAGCCGTCCCATTGCCTTGCTTCGAGTGTCACCAGGGCGTCGGCCGATTCGGCGAAACGGGAACCAAACGTCAGCCGGCTTTGCGCCTGGCCGTGGCTGCCCGCAGTCAGCGAGAAGGCGCTGACAGATTCGTCGCGGGCCGTCGGCGTCACGAAATTCACCGCACCGCCGAGCGTGCTCGCGCCGTAACTCATTGCATTGGCGCCGCGGGCGAAGGTCGCGTAGCGCGCCGCGAGCGGATCGACGACGCGATTGTGGTTGTTGCCGTCGGCCGTCGTCACCGGCAGGCCGTCCTGCAGCAACTTGATGCCGTTCATGTCGTAGTCCGTGGCGTCGAGATTCGAGCCGCGGCTCGTGAAAAAGATGCCATCGTTGCCCGTGTCGCTTTCCGTGAAGACACCGGGCACGTAGCGCAGCGCGTCCGCGAGGCTGCCGACGTTGCGCTCGGCGAGACCGGCGAGGTCGACGAGCGTTGCACCGCCGGGCGTGAGCTCGATCTCTGCCGCTGCTTCCGCGAGCGCCGCTTCGGCTCCGGTGACGACGATGGTGTCCGCGACCGACGAATCGGCGCGGGTGTCTGCCGGCGCGTCGTCCTGCGCCTGCGTTCTGTTCATGCCAGTCAGGGCGAGCGCCAGCAGTGGCGTCGCCGCAAGTGCCTTAAGTCTCATTACGTCCTCTGCAATCGAAGGTCAGTACGCGCCGCCCGCTCGCCAGCGGCGAGCCAGGGCCATGCGCGGTTACCGGCGGGCGAACCCGCCGATTCTCAGGCTCAGGAGTGGATTGCGGAGGACGGAGGAGCGCGGGCGCGGTAGGAGGAGACGGCGCGATACGGAACGGGAAGCGAGGACTCGACGACCTCGAGCGAATGGGCGAGGAACGGGAGCTCGACGACAACGTCGGCTGCGAGCAGGGCCGCGCCGAAAGCCGCGCCGAACGGACAATGCTCCCAGCCCTCGTGATCCGCGGCCGGGACCTCGGTCTCCGGGGCGACTGGCTCATAGGGTCCGCCGTCTGCGCCGTGGTCCAGGTGTCCGGCGTGCTCGGCGTGGCCGTCGTGGCCGCTCGTGGCTGCTGCTGTCTCCGCCGACTGGCGCTGCGCCAGCTCGAGGCGGAGGAAAATCTCTCCGGCAAGGCCACCATGACAGACCGCCACCGGCCCGCCGGCGCCGATCGCGGCCGGCATGAATCCGGCCGGTATCAGCGCGCGGCAGAGCAGCCCGAGCACGACGAGGCTCGCGACGCCACGAAGGCGCCGCAACCGCGCGAATGCCGGAGAGGAATGCATGGGCCGGATTCTAACGATTGCGATGCTCGGTCGCCACGCGACGATAGCGTAGACTTCCGGGATGGCCGCCGTTCCGATCTTGGACAAGCATCAGCTCGCGCAGGAGCGGCGCAGCGACTACGACGTGACGAATACCGTGCGGGTCAGCTCAGTCCAGGACGTTTGCCGCGCCGTCCGCGAGCTCTATGAGGCGGAATTCCGGACCGACGCCTTCGACGCCGTCTGGCTCGCCTTCCACGACTTCGAGCGCCTCTACACGGGCAAGCATCCGGACTACCACGCCGTCGATACGAGCTATCACGATATCCAGCACACGCTCGACATGACGCTCGCGCTCGCGCGGCTCATCGTCGGCCACGAGCAGAGCGTCGATCCGCGCGACCGGCTCGGCGCCGAGCGCGCGCGCTTCGCCGTCGTCGCGGCACTGTTCCACGACTCCGGGTATCTGCGTCACCGCGAGCGCGATCGCAACGCCGTCAATGGCGCCGTCTTCACGACGACTCACGTCACGCGGAGCGGCGCCTACCTCGAGCGCTATCTCCCGGATATCGGCCTCGAGGCTTTCGTCCCCGTCGTCTCGCGCGTCGTGCACTTCACGGGCTACGAGATTCCGATCGAAACGATCGAACTCGACGATCCGCGCGACACGATGATCGGACATCTGCTCGGCACGGCCGACCTCCTCGCCCAAATGGCCGATCGTTGTTATCTCGAGAAGTGCCGCGACCGCCTCTATCCGGAGTTCGTGCTTGGCGAGGTCGCCGTGAATGTCGAGTCCACGGGCTCGCATGCGATCTATCAGTCGGGGCGCGATCTGCTGCAGAAAACTGTCGATTTCTACCAGAAGTCCGCGCAGAAGCGGCTCGAAAAGGGCTTCAACCGCGCCTATCGTTTCCTCGAGGCGGTCTTCGAGGACGGCGGCAATCCCTATGTCCGCTTCATCCGCAAGAACATGGCGTTCCTGGACCAGATCCGCCAGACGGGTGACTGGAGCGTGCTCCGCCGAAGACCGCCCTGCGTGGTGCCCGATCCCAACGGCGAGACGCGCGTGATCGCGCTTGCACTCAAGCGCCTGCGCGAGCTTTCGGAGACCGAGCGCGAGAATAGCCGGAAGCTTCGCGCACTCGACATCGCCGCCTTCGAGGCCTCCCTGCCTTCGACGACCTGAGGGTTGGCGCCCTGCCCACCTGATGTCAGGCACGCCGCTCGCGCGCGAGCTTGCGGAGCGCCGTCTCGATCGAGCGCTCGTAGCGCACGTGCGGCGGCTTGACGCCGTGACGGAAGAGCTCCTCGCGCAGCTCGTGGCTCGTGCCCGTGAATACGACCAGCACGCCGTGGCGCCCTGCCTTGCGCGCGAGCCCGCCGAGCATGTTCGCTGCCGTCGAATCGAGGAAGGGAACGTCGGCGAAATCGACGACAAAGGCCCGATGCGTCGACGCAATGCGATCGAGCACGGCGCCGATCGACGCGGCCGCGCCGAAGAAGAACGCGCCCGAGATCCGGTAGACGACGACGTCCGGATCGGCCGCAAGGGACTCGTCGTAGGGACGGTCGCGCGGTGCATCGGCCCGGTCCTCGCCGACTAGCGGTGTGTGGGTCGCAATGGCCGTCGTCCGCGACATCCGGTGGATGAAGAGAGCGGAGCCCAGCGCGAAGCCGACGACGATGGCCTCGGTGAGATCGCGCAGGATCGTGATCAGGAACGTCGCGAGGAGTACCGCCGCGTCGCCGCGCGGCGTCCGGAGCAACGTGAACACGGCGTGTTTCTCGACCATGTTCCAGGCGACGACGGCGAGCACGCCCGCGAGGCTCGCGAGCGGTACGTAGCGCGCGAGCGGCGCGGCCAGCAGCACGAAGATCAGCAGGAAGAGCGCGTGCAGCATGCCGGAAACGGGACCGTGGGCGCCCGCGCGTACATTAGTCGCCGTCCGCGCGATCGTCCCGGTGACGCAGATGCCCCCGACGAGCCCTGAGCCCAGGTTGGCGACGCCTTGAGCGACGAGCTCGCAGTTCGAGCGGTGGCGTCGTCCCGTCATGCCGTCGGCGACGACGGCCGAAAGCAGCGACTCGATTGCACCGAGCAGCGTGAAGGCGATCGCGCTCGGCAACACCGCCTGCACCTTCGCCAGGCTGATCTCCGGCAGCGACGGCAGCGGCAGGCCGCCCGGAATGCCGCCGAAGCGGCTGCCGATCGTCGCGACGGGGAGCTCGAAGAGGACGGTCGCCGCAGCGGCGAGAGCGACGGCCAGCAGCATGCCCGGCCAGCCCGGCCGGAGCCGCTTGAGCGCGACGATGAATGCGATCGTCGCGACTGCAACCCCGGCCGTGACGCTGTCGAACGTCCGCCAGTTCGCGAGCAGCAGCGAGAGCTTGTCGATCAGGGGCCCGGGCTCGGGGACCGGCAGCTCGATGCCGAGAAGCTCCTTGAGCTGGCTCGCGAGGATGATCGCGGCGATTCCGGCCGTGAAGCCGACCGTGACGGGATAGGGAATGAATTTGATATAGGTGCCGAGGCGGAGCAGTCCTATACCTGCGAGCATGAGCCCGGACAACATCGTCGCCAGCACGAGCCCGTCGAGACCGTGGGCCTGCACGGTCGCCGCGACGAGCACGATGAACGCGCCGGCCGGGCCGCCGATCTGAAAACGGCTGCCGCCGAGCGCGGAGACGAGGAAGCCGCCGACGATCGCCGTGTAGAGGCCCTGCGCGGGCGAGGCACCCGAGGCGATCGCGATGGCCATCGACAACGGCAGGGCGACGATTGCAACCGTGAGCCCGGCAAGCGCGTCCTTGCGGAGATCCAGAGCGCCATAGCCCTCGCGCAGCACCGTCACGAGTTTGGGCGTAAAGAGCTCAGCGAAGCTCGGCGTCTGCTCGCGAGACGCGACGCTTTTTCTGGAGCGGCTGCTACTCAACAGTGACTGATTTGGCGAGATTCCGGGGCTGGTCGACGTCCGTGCCCTTGAGCACGGCGACGTGGTAAGACAGGAGCTGCAGCGGCACGGTGTAGACGATCGGCGCGATCAGCCGGTCGACATGCGGCATGCCGATGACCGTGATGCCGGGCTCCGATTCGATCCCGCTCGCCGCGTCGGCGAAAACGTAGAGCTGGCCACCGCGCGCGCGGACGACCTGCATGTTTGACTTGAGCTTGTCGAGCAGGTCGTTCGTCGGCGCAACGACGATGACGGGCATGTCCTCGTCGATCAGCGCGAGCGGACCGTGCTTGAGCTCGCCGGCCGCGTAAGCCTCGGCATGGATATACGAGATCTCCTTGAGCTTGAGCGCGCCCTCCATGGCGATCGGCCACATCGGCCCACGGCCGAGGAACAGCGTGTGGTGCTTCTCCGAGAAATCCTCGGCGAGCAGCTTGAGGACGTCGTTCATCTCGAGCGCCTGCTCGACGGCGGCGGCGGCGTGATAGAGATGGCGCACGAGCTCGCTCTCCTTGTCGGGCTTCATGCCACGCCGCTGCGCGAGCATCAGCGTGACGAGCAGCATCGACAGGAGCTGCGTCGTGAATGCCTTGGTGCTCGCGACGCCGATCTCGGGCCCGGCCTGGGTCAGCATCGTGAGGTCCGACTCGCGGACCATCGAGCTGTGCGCGCTGTTGCAGATCGTCAATGAGCCCGCGTAACCCGACTGTTTCGCGAGGCGCAGCGCCTCGAGCGTATCGGCCGTCTCGCCCGACTGGGAGAGAGTCAGGAACAGCGTCTTCTTCGGCACGACGATGCTGCGGTAGCGGAACTCGCTCGCGATTTCGACGTGGCAGGGAATGCGCGCAATCGACTCGAGCCAGTATTTGCCGACGAGGCCCGCGTGATAGCTCGTGCCGCAGGCAACGATGTGGATGTTCTCGATCCCGTCGAGCAACTCGAGCGCTTTCGGACCGAGCGAAGCCGGCAGCACCTTGTTCTCGGAAACCCGTCCATACAGCGTTTCGGCGATAGCAACGGGCTGGTCGAAGATCTCCTTGAGCATGAAATGGCGGTAGGGGCCCTTGTCGACAGCGTCCTGGGTCAGCGCGGTCTCGTGGACCTCGCGCCGGACCGGCTGCCCGCGGCTGTCGAAGACGCGCACGGCATCGCGCGTGATCTCGGCGAGATCGCCCTGCTCGAGATAGATGAAGCGCTGCGTCACCGGCAGGAGCGCCGGCACGCCGCTCGCAACGAAATTCTCGCCGAGACCGAGGCCGATGACGAGCGGGCTCGCGACGCGGCTGACGACGATGCGGTCGGGATCCTCGGAATCGATGACGAGCAGCGCATAGGCGCCCGTGAACCGCTGCACGGCGAGGCGCACGGCCTCGACGAGGCCGGCGCCCTGCTTCAAGTGCTCGTGGACGAGATGCGCCGCGACCTCGGTGTCGGTCTCGGACTTGAACTCGTAGCCTTTGGCGACGAGCTCCGCCTTGAGCTCGGCGTAATTCTCGATGATGCCGTTGTGAATGACCGCGACGCGCCCGCCCGAGAGGTGCGGATGGGCATTGGCCTCGGTCACGCCGCCGTGCGTGGCCCAGCGCGTGTGCGCGAAGCCGAGCGGACCCGTGAGAGGCGCAGCCTCGAGCTTCTTTTCGAGGTCGGCGACCTTGCCGACGGCGCGCCGCAGGCCCAATGAGCCGTTCCGGCCGACGCAGGCGATGCCCGCCGAGTCGTAGCCGCGATACTCGAGCCGGCGCAGGCCCTCGACGAGCACTGGGACGATGTTTCGCTCAGCGATGGCGCCGACGATGCCGCACATAAAACGCGATTACCTCTTTTCCTTCGGCTTCTTCGTCGGGCGCTTCCAGCCGGTCACGGTCTTCTGGTCGCCCCGCTCCAGCGTCAACGCGGCGGCCGGCGCGTCCTTCGTCAACGTGGACCCGGCGCCGATCGTCGCACCGCTGCCGATGACGATCGGCGCGACGAAATTCACGTTCGAGCCGACGAAGACGTCGTCGCCGATTGTCGTCCGGTGCTTGTTGGCGCCGTCGTAGTTGCAGGTGATGGTTCCTGCGCCGACATTGACGTCGCGGCCGATCGTCGCGTCGCCGATGTAGCTCAGGTGATTGGCCTTGCTGCCTTCGCCGATCTCGCTTTTCTTGAGCTCGACGAAGTTGCCGATCTTCACGCCTGCCGCCAGCTTCGTTTCGGGCCGGATCCGCGCGAACGGTCCGATCTCGCAACCCGGGCCGATGTCCGAGCCGACAATCACCGAGTTGGCGTGCACGAGAGTCTCGGGGCCGATCCGCGAATCGCGGATCACGGCCTGCGGGCCGATGCGGCAGCCGTCGCCGAGCTCGACCTTGCCGAGGAATACCGTGTTGATGTCGATGAAGACGTCGCGGCCGACGGTGAGCTCGCCGCGTATGTCGATGCGCGCGGGATCGGCGATTGTCGCGCCCTGGCGCAACAGTGCACCCGCAAGCCGCTGCTGGAGGCTGCGCTCGGCGGCCGCGAGCTGGAGCCGGTCGTTGATGCCGAGCGACTCGTTGGGATTGGCGACGGCGACGCCGATGACGTTGAGTCCGTCGGCGACGGCAAGCGCGACGCAATCGGTGAGGTAGTACTCGCCCTGGGCGTTGCGCCTGTCGAGCCGTGCGATCCAGTCGCGCAGCTTCCCGGCCGGCGCCGCGAGCAGCCCGGTATTGATCTCGCGGATCCGCAGCTGATCGTCGGTCGCATCGGTCTGTTCGACAATTTCGACCACGCTGCCGTCGAGACCGCGCTGCACGCGGCCGTAGCCGGAGGGATCCTCGAGCTCGGCCGTGAGCAGGGCGAGCGTTGCCGTATCCGCGGCGGACACGAGCGCTGAAAGTGCCGCCTCGCCGATCAGCGGCACGTCGCCGCAGAGCACGAGCGCGCAGTGGTCGTCGGGAATCGCCGGCAGCGCCTGCGCGACGGCATGGCCGGTACCGAGCTGCTCTTCCTGCTCGTGCCACGAGAGGTCCTGGTCCGGGAAGGCCGCGCGCACGGCATCGCCGCCATGGCCGTAGACGACGTGGATGCCCGCAGCGCCGAGCGCGCGCGCCCGCTCGAGCACGTGCGCCAGCATGGGCCGTCCTGCGAGCGGCTGCAGCACCTTGGGCAGTCGGGAATGCATGCGCTTGCCCTGGCCAGCAGCCAGGACGACAACCGACAGAGGCACCGGAAAGGACCCTCAAGACCAGGCAATGCGCATCATACCGCGCCGGCCCGCGGCCGACCTGGGACGCAGCGCTGAAATGTGACAGGGCTCCACTGCGGCCGGACGAGCAGCGCCGAGAATGGCACTCCACCCGTCGCCGAGCGAGCCCGTGTTCAAGCGCCTGCGCATCGCGATCCTGCTGCTGATCCTGTTCGTCGTCGCTTTCAGCCAGCTGCTCGCGGGCTGGCGCAGCAGGGACTGGAACGACCCGCTTTACGTCGGCATCTGGTTCGTCAACGGGGACGGCGGCGCAACCACCGCGAGTTACCTGGACTCGCTCGATGCAGACGCCTTCGAGCCTGTCGAGCGCTTCTTCACGGAACAGGGGGATGCGTACGGCCTCGAGCTCGACATGCCGTTCCGGATCTGGATCGCCGGCGATCTCGAATCGGCGCCTCCGGCCCCACCCGAAGATGGCGGCTGGTTCGACGTGCTCACCTGGAGCCTGAGGATGCGCTGGTTCGTGACCCGCCTGCACTTCTCCTACCACGGGCCGACGCCCGACATCACGCTGTTTGCGATTTACCGCGAAAGCGGCCACGGCGGCACGCTCGACCGCTCGACGGCGCTGCGGAAAGGCATGATCGTCTTCGCCAATCTCTATGCCATTCGCGAGATGCATGGCAGCAATCAGATGGTCGTCGCGCACGAGATGCTGCATACGCTCGGTGCCGGCGACAAATACGATCTCTCGACAGGCCTGCCGCTCGTTCCGCACGGCCTGGCGGATCCCGCCCGGACGCCGCTCTATCCGCAGCCGCAGGCCGAGCTCATGGCTGGGCGCATCGCGCTCGGGCCCGCCGAGGCTGCCACGCCGCATTCCTTGAGCCAGGTGACGATCGGACCGGCGACGGCGTATGAAATCGGCTGGACCGAGACTCCGCCCTGAGGCTACCCTCGTCGAAAACCATACGGGGGTGCTTGCATGACGAGGTTCCGATCAGGCGCGCTGCGCTGGCTCGCCGCTGTTTCCTTGCTCTCCTTCGGCCCTGCCGCCCTCGCGCAAATCACGGGCGACGGGCCCTGGGCCGATGACCCGGCCGTGCAGGCCGTCCTCGCGCAACGGCGCGCCGGCATCGAAGCGATGATGGCGGGCACGATGAGCGCCGACACCGAGCGCTATTCCACGACCTTCGTCGCCAACACGCCGAACGGCGGTGTCGTCACCGGCGAAGCGATGCTGCGCCTCTTCAGCACCGGCGGGATCCGCTACACCCACGTCGAGCAACGTATCGACTACGCGGGGTCCCACGGTCCCGACATGGTCGTGATCATGGGCGAGGAGATCGTCGTGCCCGGTGGCGGCGCGGCCAATGCCGGGCAGCGCGTGCGCCGGCGGTTTACCGACGTGTTCCGCCGCGAGAACGGCGAATGGCGGCACGACCTGCGCCACGCGAACGTCATCGCAGATTGAGCTGAGCTAGAATCGGCCGGTCGGAACTCCTTCGCTCGACCATCGGAGGCGTTGCTGTGGCCCTGAGAGTTTCAGCTTGTGCGCTTTCAGCCGTGCTGGCGCTCGGCCCGGGGATTGCGCACGCCGCGGGATTCCTCGAGACGCGCATCGCGATCGAGGAGTTCGCCGTCGATGGCGAATACGACCGCGCCTTTGAGCTCGGCGACGATCTGCTGACCCAGGCAGAGCAGGAGTTCGGCGCCACGAGCAACCAGCTCGTCGAGGCACATCTGCTGCTCGCGTCGCTGTACAGCCAGTACGGGAATTTCGACGACGCCGAGCTGCACATGCTGCGCGCGACGGGCATCATCGAGGACCGCGACGGCTCGCAGTCGGCAACGCTCATCCAACCCCTGCTCGGCCTCGCCGACACCTACTTCGCTGCCGGGGAATACGCGCAATCGATCGCGACGTATGAGGAAGCCCGGGCGATCGGGCGGCGGGCGCAGGGGCTGCTGAATTTCGATCAGATCGAGATCCTCGCGCGGATGTCGGCAGCCGCCGACCTCCTCGACGACTACCGGCAGGCGCGCGCCCTGCAGTATGAAGCCATCGGCATCGTGCAGCGCACCTACGGCGCTGACTCAATCGAATTCCTGGACGCCGAGTTGCGTCTGGCCGGGTGGTTCACGCGACGAGGCCAGACCGCTGATGCCTGGGACACGTTCGACGAGGTCGATCGACTTTTCAATCTGGAGTTTGCCGACGACCCGATGGTCGAGATTCGGATCCTGCGCACCAAGGCCGCGCTGGATCGCATCGAGGCGCAGAACGGGACCGAAAACGACGACCGGCCTGTGAATCTCCGAAAAGCGCTGGACATCGTGCTCCGCCTGGAGGAAGCGAACCCGCTGCTCGAGGCAGAGATCCTGCGCGACATCGGTGACTGGAACGTGGCCCTGTCGAGAATCCGTGAAATCGCCTTACCCTATGAACAAGCCTGGGCGATTCTCGACTCGATCGACGGCGGCTTTCGCCTGCAGCAGGAGTGGTTCGGCGGACTGACATTGATCAGCGCGCCGCAGTTCCTGTCACGATTCATCAGCGGCGACCGGGATGCGCCCTGGGGCCGCATCGAGATCGCGTTCGCGCTCGATACCGACGGCCAGACCGGCAACATCAGGATCACGCGATCGGACCCGCCGGGACATCTCGACGAGCAGGCCATTCGCCAGATCGAGCTATCGCGTTTCCGTCCACGCATGGACGATCTTGGCCGGCTGATCGTCTCGGAAGCGGCTGTCGGCTACGACTTTCGCTACGATCCGGACTCCATCGAGAACACGACCGACTCGGCCTCCCCGGCCGCCGAGTAGTTCGCGCCGGATCGGTGCGCGCGTCAGCGCGGCCAGCCGCGCTGCCTGATCCAGGCATCGATGAGCCACCCCACCTCCGCGTAATCGCCGATACCGGCGGGAATCCGGTTGGCGCGCAGGTAGACGCTGTAGATTTCGAGACTCGCACGCTGGAGCCCGCGCGAAACATGACTCGCCTCGTACGTGGCGAGCGCCTCGAGGTCCGCTTCGATCGGCGCGGCGAGCGGTAGCAACTCCCGACTGAGAAAGTAGTAGATGACGCCAAGCTGGGCCGCATAGCGCAGTCGCGCGTCGGGGGATCGGGTCAGGGCATACCAGGCGACGAAATTGGCGTCGCGTTCCCGCGCGAACCCCGCGAGATGCGCCTTCTCGTGCGCCGCGCTGAACGGCAGCACGAACGCGGGCAGGCCGAGGTCGACGTGCGCCTCGAGAGTCAGCGGGCTCACGACGCCGCGCGTGCCCTGCCGCGCGAGAAACCCGGTGCCGAGATCGCCCTTGAGCGGGCTCACGACGGGCGGCGGCCGCCCTTCGAGCTCAATCAGCGCATCCGCAATCGCCGCGTCGACGAGCAGGTCGAGCTCTTCTCTATCCCACGGCGCGACGGGAACCCTCGCCATCACGGCAGCCTCGACGAATTGCCGTGCGAAATCGCGCCTTTGCTCTGCCGCCGGCGTGGTTTGCTCGAGCCCGAGCCGCTGCTCGAGCGGCGGCCGCAGGTAGTTGTAGCCCCAGAACAGATAGAAGGAGTGAAAGACGAGGGCCACGACGACGATTCCGACAGCGAGCGTCCGCTCGAGGGCGGAGCGCAAAGGCAAGTCGCCACGCCACCAGCGGATCACCGCGTAGATGAGGCCGGCTGTCCCGAGCGCAATCAGCACCGCCAGTGACACCGCCGCGAGCGAGAACGGCAGCAGCGCCGGAATGAAGGCGACGATCGGCCCGACGACGGGATAGATGCCGCGCGCGTAGATCGCCTCGACCCAGTCACCACTGCCAGGCAGGAGCAGGAGCAGGACGATGTGAAGAATGAGCGATGTGCCGAGAATCAGGACGGGGCGATCGGTGAGTCGCATGCCAGCGTCGCTCCCGCCCAGGCGCGCGATCAGCGGTCTCGTTCGACGGCAAAGAGCAGCGCGAACCCGCCGGTGCGTGCATCGCGGCCGGCGAGCGCCGCGCGGTCGAGATAGGCCTCGAGCGAGGGCTGCTTGTTCGTCGACTCGCTGACGTCGATGAAGCCGCCGTCCTCGTCCGTGCGCTGCGAGACGGCGGTGAAGGCGCGCGCGACCACGGGCTCGAACTCGTCGCGCTCGAGCCAGCCGCGATTGATGCCGCGCTGCATCGAGAAGCCGATGATCGCGGTCGACGAAGTCTCGTGATAACTGCCCGGATGATCGATGACCTGGCGCCAGGTGCCGTCCTCGTTCTGCCAGCGCGCGAGCGTCTGCATGAAGGCGCGATACTCGCCGAGCAGACGCGCGTGATCGGGATGAGCTTCCGGCAGCTTGCTCAGCGTCAGCGCGTAGCCGATCGCCGAGAAACCGTTGCCGCGGCCCCAGGCGGCATCGGTCAGCGGCGAGTGGCGGTAGAGACCGTCGTCGCGGCGCACGAGGCGGTTCATGAAATCGATTTGACGCACGGCCATGTCGAAGTATTTCCGCTCGCTCGTGAGGTCGCCGACCGCCGCGAGGATGCTCGCGCCCATGAAGATCGCGTCGCTCATCTCGCCGTGGTTCGGCACGGCTTCTAGCGGCTGGCCGTTCGCGTCGAAGCTGAGATCGGCTGCGGCGCGGGCGCGCGCGAGGTAACGCGCATCGTTGGTACGCTCCGCGAGCTCGGCGAAGACCAGGTGGCCCGCGAGTGTCAGCGTGGAAACGCCGTTCGCGCCGGCCTGCAGGCTGTCGCGCGTGCCGTCGACGTAAGGCGCGGCCAGCCGTTCGACGAGCGCAAGATCGCCGAGGCCGAGGTGTGCGATGAGCGCCATGCCGTCGATGTAGATCGGCATGTCCCAGCTCTGGCCGTAGATCGGCGCGAGCAGCGTCACGAGGTCTGCTGGGGTACGCGCGCGACGGCGCGCGATCTCGATCGCGGCGAACGAGGTCGCCATCAACGGATCTGTCTCGATGCGTATGGCCGAGCCGGACGCGAACAATCGCATCGCCACGGGCGCGACGCCGGCCGCGTCGTCGCGGGCAATCGCCTCGCTGAACGCGGATCCGACATTGCCGTCGCCATCGACCAGCACGACGTCGGGCCCGTGGAGCCCGATCCAGCGCCACAGCACATGCGACGCTGCGTTCTCCCGATAGGCGACTCCGGTCGGCGGAAACTGCAGCGCCTCTCGCGCGGGATTCACTACCGGTATTGCGACGATTTCGAGCTGGCGCTCGACGTTCGGTCGTGCGGCATATTCCGCGACGGCCTCCCGGATTTGTCCGCTCCTGGCATTTTCCCCGTCGAACCCCCCGACGAGCACTGCAAGCGGCGCATCGTCTATGCCCGCTGGCACTCGCAGGCCCTCGATGAGCACGTGGCCCGCGCCGAGACCGATCTCGATTGTCTCGACTTCGGCCGCGCGCGGGTCCGACATCACTAGCGACATCGCAGCGCCGACGAGGACGATGTCGATTGCGAGTGGCCTGGCGCGGAATCTTCTTGTTGTAATCATGGGCGCTTGCACCGGAGCGGGACCTCTCCGCATCATAGCCCGGATCCACAGCTTTCCAGGGGACCCTGCCCGTCATGACTGCCATGTCGATTCCGCGCGCGCCATCGTTCCGCCGCCGCGCCGTGCTTGCAACCATCGCTGCTCTGGGAATGCTCGGCACGGTCGCACAGGCGCAGGTTGCCGACGACGACAAGATCATCATCTCCGGCGCCTCGGGCAATCTCGGCGAGCTCACAGTCCGCGCCTTGCTCGACCGCGGTGTCCCCGCGAGCCGGCTGATTCTCGTGAGCCGCACGCCGGACGAGCTCGCCGAGTACGCCGCGATGGGCGCGAGCACTCGCTTCGGCGATTTCACCCAGCCCGAGTCGCTGCCCGCGGCCTATGCGGGCGGCAAGCGCATGCTGCTCGTCAGCATCGGTGGCGGCGCGCTGCCCGCGCCGCGCCCGGAGCTCCACAAGCGCGCGATCGATGCTGCGATTGCAGCCGGCGTCGAGCTCATTGCTTATACATCCTGGGCCGCGATCAGCCAGGGCGATACCGCGGGCATCTCGGCCGATCACGTCGCGACAGAGCAGATACTCAGGGACAGCGGCGTCGCCTGGACGATGCTCAGGAATTCGGTCTACATGGACGGCGTGCCCGACCAGGCACGCCAGATGATTGCGTCCGGCCGCGCTTCCGTGCCACCGAACGACATTGCGATGGGCTACGTTACGCGCGCGGATTGTGCCGCGGCGGCAGCTGCGGTGCTCTCGATGCCGGGGCATGAGAACCAGATCTACGACATTACGGGACCGGCATCGATCGGCACGCGCGAAATCGCAGCGGCCGCTGCGGCAGTGAGCGGGCGAGAGATCGAGATCACCGAGGGTAGCGCGGGACGCGGCGGCGGCGGCCTCGGACTCGCGGCGCTCAATTTCGTGTCCGATGATTTTGAGACGCTGACGGGTCGGCGGCCGATGAGCTTGCGGGAATTGCTGGAAGCGACCGATGACTGATCGCGGGGGCGGTCGATCTCGACTCAATGCGTCTCGCCCGGGCGACGTGCAATCCCGGGCCAAGCCTGAAGAAGCCGTTTGTCGAACGTAACGAGCGAAACACCCTCGCGCTCGGCGAGCTCGACGAACAAGGTGTCGTAGACAGCGACTCCTGTCTGGATCGCGCGCAATAGTGCGCCATGCCAGAGCGACCGCACGGGCACCGTGTTGATGCCGAGGCGACGGGCCAGCTCGAGCTTCATTGGCGCGTCGCCCGCTGCAAGCACGCCGGACCGCACCGACATCCAGATGACATTCGAGAGCTCTGCCTCCCAGAGTGCCGGAGCCAGCGGTTCGCGCAATCCCGCCCAGAACTCACGCATTTCAAGCTCGTGTTCCGGAATGTGGAACAGGTAATAGGCGATGACGTTGGTGTCGACGACGGCTCTCATCAAATTGCGGCCGGCTGCACTATTCGCGGCCGGCAGCGATCCAGCTGTCGATTTCCGCGGCACTTGGGCGACGTTGCTGGCGCGACCATGAGGCTTCGATCTGTTTCTGCACGGAAGCGCGCTCCGCAACGTACTCTTCGAGCAGCTGCCGCACTTCCTCTTCCATGGAAGTGTTGCGTCGCCGCGCCAGCGACTTGAGGCCGCGGATGACGCGCGCCGGAATGTTACGGATCGTGAGCGTTGCCATGGCTTCATTCATGCTAGCACTTTGCTAGCAGCTCTGCCGAGTCTGCCAGTCCCGTTTCTATTCGGATTCAACGAATTCGGGTCACGTTATGGAAGGTGCCCGCGCGACCTCCGACTGAGAACCAGGTCGCTGACGCGGCGCGGGGCGGCGTCCTATATTTTGCGGCGTCGTCATCCGCGGAGGACTCGCGATGCAACTCTCCAAGCTCGTGCTGCCCGTCATCGGGGCCGGTGTGATCGGTGTCGGCTATTTCACCCAGGTGGAGCGCGATGAGTCGGGCGCGATCGTCGACGCCGGCGACGTGGACGCCTTCGAAATCCGCCTCGGCGACTGCTTCAACGACGCGGGCTCCTCGGGTGCGGAAGAGATTTCCACCATCGACGGCGTGCCCTGCAGCGAGCCGCATGACAACGAGGTGTATGCCCTCGTCAATCTGACACAGTCCAGCTTCCCGGGCGACGAGGCGATCGAGACCCTGGCGTTCGAGGCCTGTCTCGACAAATTCCAGTCGTTCGTCGGCAAGGACTACGAGAGCTCGCAGCTCGACATCTTCCCGATCTACCCGACGCGCCAGAGCTGGAATGACCTCGACGACCGCGAAGTCGTCTGCGCGCTCTACGATCTCGATCTCAAGAAGCTTGCGGGCACGATGCGGGGTTCGCGCGTCTAGTCTTCCCGCAACAGCGGCGCGGGTTGCGTGCGCCGCGCCTCGCCGGCCGGCCCGAGCGTGGCGGCGAGCAGCAGCAGGGCGAGACCCGCAACGACGGCGACTGTGACGACGGCAGGCGACACCTCGTCGCCCAGGAAGTCGCTGCGGAGCCAGGCGACGGCAATGAAGGCGAGCATCCCGCCCAGCACCAGCCCGGGCAGACTCATCATCAGTCCCCTCGAGACCACCAGTTTCCCGAGCGCCCGCGGCCCGGCGCCGAGCGACGCGCGGATCGCGTACTCGCGCCGTCCCGCGGCGACGAGATAGCGCTGCGTGCCGTAGTAGCCGAAGGCGGCGAGCAGGACGACTAGAGCGGCCGTTGCGATGGTGAGCGAGGTGCGCGCGCGATCGGGTGCGAGCTGATCCGCGCGCGGCTGGCGCAGCGGCCGGATGTCGCTGAGCACGATGTCGAGACTCCCGGACTCGGTCAGCCGGTCGAGCTCCTGCTGCAGCGCGGCGGCAGTGAGGCCCGACTCGATGACGAGAGGGCCTTCGGAGAAGGCGCCGGACCTGCCGAATACGATTGGACCAATGGCGCCGGCGGGATGCCCGTAGGACATGTCCTCGAGCACGCCGACGATTTCCTGCCCGCCGTAGCTCCGCAAATTGTCGCCCTCGGGCAGGCGCTCGCCCACGACGTCCTCGCGCCCGAAGACCGCGCGGGCGAGTGCCTGATTGACCATGACGGCCTCCTCATCGTCCCCGAGCGCGCGGCCGTGCGCGAGCCGCAGACCGAGCACGTCGACGAAGCGACCGTCGACGTTGCCGGACGCCGTCTCGATCGTCATCGATGAGTTGTCGGAGCGGGGGATATTCAGGCTCGAGAAACTGCTCACATCCACGGCGGGCACGGGTCGACCGAAACTGACGGCCGTGACGCCCGGGATGGACTCCATGACCTCGCGGCGCTGCGGGACTTCGAGACGCCTGACCCCAGACGTCGTGCCCGGGGAGCCTGCCGGCCTGCGAAATTGCGCGACATAGCGATCGGTCAGCTCATAGCCGGGATCGCCGAGCATGAGCGCGCCCAGATGCCAGGCGAACGCGACGGCGGCCGCGCCGAGCGCCCCGGCGACGGCGAGCTGCGCCGTGCCGGCCAAGCGCTGCGCCGGCGACGCGCGTCCTGAAATCTCGCGGCTGGATGCCGCGATTCCGGCGCGTCTCAACCCGACGACCGGCGCCAGCGCCACCAGCAGCGTCAACGCCAGCATGAAGGCTGCCGCGAAGCCGAGCACGCGCCAGTCGAGCAGCGTCACCTCGCGCCATTCAGCGTCGCGCAGCAGGGCGAGCCCGCGCAGGTACATCCCGAGCCACACGCTCGCGATGAGCCCCAGAATCGCCGAGGCGAGCACGAGCAACCCGGCCTCCGTCGCGAGCTGCCGCGCGACGCGTCGCATGGGCGCCCCGACGGCGAGGCGGATGCCGAGCTCGCGCCGCCGCCCCGGCGCACGCGCGAGCAGAAACAGGCTCACGTTGGCGCCCGCGACGAGCGCCAGCAACACGCTGCCCGCCAGGAACAGCTGCAGTTGCCGCTCTGCTTCCCGGTGTGCTCCGAAGTCGCGGACGATGCCGTCGATCACATCGAGCCGCGTGCCGGGAAGCGGTGTAACCAGAAACGGGTCGGCGCCATAGCGCGACTCGATCTCGCTTTGCACCGCCGTCGCGGACACGCCGGCCGATCGGCGAACGAAGGTAAGTGCACTTGCCGTGAGGAGCGGGGAGCGGACATCGCCAGACGAGACATAGAGAGAAATCCCCAGCTGCTGCGGCAGCCAGAGATCCGTCTCTGCCGCCGCGAGGCCGGGCAGCGTTCGCGCCATGACGCCGACGATCCGGAACGACGTCGTCTCGCGCTCCGGTGCCGACAACATGGCCATCGTCCCCGGCCCTCGGTCCGTCTGAACGGTCTGCACGTTGTAGTAAGGCTGGCTCGGGTCACGAGTCACCTCCACGACGGTTCCGAGGATCCCCGGATCGCCACCGAAGCGCGTTTGCCAGAGGCGATTCGAGATGACGACGACCGGCTCGGAGTCGGCCACCTGCTCCGCGGGCAGGAATCCCCGGCCGAGCGCCAGACGCGGATGCAGGCCGTCAAAGAATTGCGCGGAGACCAGCTCGGCGCTCGCCGCCTCGCGATCCGTGCCGAGCATCACGCCGAACGGAAACGATGAGGCCACGGCCTCGATCGACGACATCTCCTCGGTCATGCGCTCGGTAATCGTGGATGGCAGGCCCAGGATCCGGGGGCCGCCGCTGTAGCCAGCCGTCGCGAGCTCAGCGCTCTGCTCGAACCCCGGATGCGGGCGCAGGATCAGATCGACGTAGAGCGAGAGGAAGGCGCCGACGAAGGCCATGCCGATCGCGAGCACGAAAACCGCGATCAGGCTGGCGCCCGGGGTGCGCCGGTAGAGGCGCAGGGCGTGACGGCAGTCGCTGAAGAGCCCCTTCACAGCTGAGTCTGACCTCGTCGCCCGTCCAGGGTTGCAGCCACTCTACATTAAGCTCGTGTGAGGCAGGCCAGGAACGCGCCCCCGTACTTCTCAAGTTTTGTTTGGCGGCAAGTCACAGCTTGACCGCTGAATTGCCGCCGTCGACCCAGAGCGACGACCCGGACACGAAGCTCGCCATGTCGGACGCCAGAAACAGCGCCGCTCGCGCGACCTCGGCAGGATCGGCGATTCGCTTCATGGCGTGGAGGGTCGCCGCCCACTCGCGCTGGCTTTCGTTCCCTGCCATCGGCGTATCCGTCCCGCCCGGCAGCAGCGCATTCGCGCGGATTCCGAGCGCTCCGTAATCCGCCGTCACGCCCTTGACGAGACCGACGAGGCCGGCTTTCGCAGCCGCGTACGCGCCCATTCCCGGAAGCCCGACACTGTTACCGACAAAGCTGCTCGTATAGATGATCGCGCCCCCGCCGCACTCGAGCATTGCCGGGATCTGCGCTCGCGTGCCCAGGAATGCCGCGTCGAGATTGGTCGAGATCACTTCCGACCATTCCGCCGGCGACAGATCGGCGACCGGCTTCAGACTGCCGACGGTTCCGGCGTTGTTGAACGCTACGTGCAAGCCGCCGAAGGAGCTCACCGCTGTTTCGACCGCCGTCGTGTGGGTGGTGGAGCTCCGCACATCGCCCGCCACCGCGACCGCCCTTCCGCCAGCCCGCTGAATCTCTTCCACCAGCACGGCGAGCGCGTCCGCGCGCCGCGCCGTGACCACGACGGCTGCCCCATGCTCGGCGAACAACCGGGCAGCGGACTGGCCGATACCTGAACTCGCGCCCGTGACGATGGCGACCTTTCCCGAAAGCAGCGGCATGTGGCTCGATCTCCTTCCTCACCTGCGAGGAGGATGCGGCGCGATGCCACGCGGAAGCGAGCCGGATCTTGCGCAATTGACTGCGTGCTGCGCTGCTTGAGGCGCAGTGCGCCAGGCAGACAGTCTGACGGGCCGGCTAGGCTTGAGCCTCCAGGGAGGCGGCGATGCAGCGCAGGAATTCGTCGCCGTACTTTTCGAGCTTCGACTTTCCTACGCCATTCAACTCGAGCATTTCCCCGCTGCTCTTCGGCTTTTCCACCGTCATCTGCAGCAGCGTCGCGTCATGAAAAATCACATACGGCGGCACGCCCTGCTCCGCCGCGATCCGTTTCCGCAGGTCCCTGAGCCTCTCGAATAGCTCCCGATCTCCCTCGCCCAGCACTTCGGCCGCCGTCGAACGCTTCGGCTTCTTCTTCGCCGCCGGCTCTTTCGGATCTTCGCGGAGCCGCACGCCAGTCTCGCCGCGCAACACGGGCCTGCTCGCCTCCGTCAGCACGATTGCCCCGTACCGCTCCTGATCGACGCGCAAGTACCCCTGCACCACGAGCTGCCGGATGACCGACCGCCATGCGTTCTGCGTCTTGTCCTTCCCGACACCGAACACCGACAGGAGCTCGTGCCCGTTGTTCGTCACCTTCTCGGTCTCGTTGCCGACCAGCACGTCGACGACATGCGCCGAGCCGAAGCGTTGCCCCGTGCGATACACAGCCGACAACAGCTTCTGTGCAGTTTCTTTTCCATCCCAGGTCGCGGGCGGCGCCAGGCAGTTGTCGCAATTCCCGCAATCGGCCGCGAGCGTGTCGCCGAAGTAGGCGAGCAGCGGCCGACGCCGGCACTCCGTCGCCTCGCACCAGCCGAGCAGCGCGTCGAGCTTCTGCCGCTCGTGCCATTTGCGCTCCTCGCCCGCCTCCGAGGCTTCGACGAGCTGCCGGAGCTGCACGACGTCGGCGAGACCGTAGATCATCCAGGCCTCGGCGGGGTCGCCGTCACGGCCGGCGCGCCCGGTCTCCTGGTAATAGGACTCGATGCTCTTCGGCAGATCGATGTGCGCGACGAAGCGCACGTCGGGCTTGTCGATGCCCATGCCGAAGGCGATCGTCGCGACGATGACAACGGCGTCGTCGGTGACGAAGCGCCGCTGGTTTTCGGTTCGGGTCTCGCCGGTTAGCCCCGCGTGATACGGCAGTGCGTCGAAGCCTTCTCTCCTGAGCCATTCGGCGGTCTGCTCGACCTTCTTGCGCGTCAAGGCGTAAACGATCCCGGCCTCGCCGCGATGGTTCTCGAGAAAGGCCTTGAGTTGCGCGCGAGCATCGGCTTTCGCCTGCACGAAGTAGCGGATGTTCGGCCGGTCGAAGCTCGACACATATATATCCGGCCGATTGAGCGCTAACCGCTCGACGATTTCCTGGCGCGTTGCCGGCGTCGCCGTGGCCGTGAGCGCCATTCGCGGTACATCGGGGAAGACGTCCGCGAGCGCGCTCAATTGCAAATACTCGGGCCGGAAATCGTGGCCCCACTGCGAAACGCAGTGCGCCTCGTCGATTGCGATGAGCGACAGCTGCGCGCGCCGCAGGATCTCGAGCGTCTGCGGCTGCATGAGCCGTTCGGGCGCGACATAGAGCAGATCGAGCTCGCCGCTTTCGAGCCGCGCAATGACCTGGTACTGCTCCGCGCCGGACAGCGTCGAATTGAGAAACGCCGCGTCGAGCCCGAGCTCGCGCAACGCCCCGACCTGGTCCTCCATGAGCGCGATCAGCGGCGAAACGACGAGACCGGT